>FWPU01012796.1_pt1 | contig 10935 bp, 10 predicted proteins | sample 2228361 | NCBI WGS metagenome assembly FWPU01 (sample SAMEA103939777, study PRJEB20133) | metagenome | reverse complement strand
CCGGCCACGAGGCTCCTCCAGCCATTGGCCCCCCCGCCTCACCCCGCCTCACCCCCCTTGTCCAGGACCCTGAAGAGGGGCTGGTTGATGTTCCAGTCCATCACAACGGCGCCCTGGGCGCGCATGTCGGATATCAGGTTCTCCCTCTCAAGGGCGGCTATCTCAACCCTCCTCCCGGGCCTTCCCTCGGAGAACTCCATCTCGATGCTTATCAGGGAGGGGCTGAGGATGACCACCTCGTGGCCACGGTCCTTCATCAGCTGAACCGCTTTAATGAGCGTGCCGTCGGCGTCGAGGCTGGAGATAATGAAGAGGGTGGAGCGGGGGCGGAGGTGCATGAGGGAGGCCTCAAGCGCCGCAAGGAGGGGGAGGTCGCCGCGGGCGTAGGTCCCTACGAGCGCGGTTGTCAGGGTCTCGAGCTGCCTCTCGCCGACCGATGGGAAGACCGTCCTGACCTCGTCTCCATAGGTGACGAGTCCGACCTCGTTGCGCGCCCTGAGGAGGTGGGTGCAGAGGGAGACGGCGGCCTTGACGGAGAACTCCAGGGGGTTCCTCATCGTCGAGCCTCGGCCAGTCACCCAGCGCGCGTCGAGGAAGATCATGACGTCGCAGAGGTTCTCCTTCTCGTACTCGTTCACGAGCCACTTCCTGTGCCTGACGGAGGCCTTCCAGTTGATTCTCTTGAACGCGTCACCCATCACATAGTCCCTGATGTAGTAGAACTCCGAGCCGAGCCCCGCCTGCCTCTGTGCGATCATGCCGAAGTAGGGAATCATATAGCGTGAGGCGATGGGGACGGAGTGAATCTCCATCGGGCGCGGGTGGACTGAGAGGTAGCCCCTCTCGACTATCTGCTCTTCATCGAAGAAAAGGAAGAAGAAGTCCCTCCTTCGAAGCAGCAGAGGGCCGAGAACGTAGTGCCCCCTCAGGGGCGCCTCGATGGTGTACTCCATCACCGCCTCCTCGCCCGGTCGGAGGTAGGCGAGGAGCCTGTTGCTCCCCGCGTGCAGCCTCATCTGCGCGGGAAGGGAGTCATACACCTCAACAAGAGCGGCGCTCCTCCCCCTGTTGGCGACCCGGGCCTCTATGTCTAGGGTGTCGCCCTCGAAGAGCCGGACATAAGGGAGCGGCCTCTCCACCCTCACCGCCGGTCTGAAGAGGTGGTTGACCGCAACGAAGGAGCAGAGGACCACGCCGAGAGCGAAGAGCTGCAGGTCACCCAGCATAAACCCCGCGAGCCCGCACAGGACGCCCGCGGTCGCGAGTGTCGCCGCCTTCATCGTCCACAATGTCAGGGCCTCCTCCAAGCGGACACGAGGTCAAGGATCTCCTCCATTCTGTTCAGGGGCAGGGCGCCGGGGTCGCGAGCGAGTGATATAAGGCGCTCGTCTGCGAGGATGTGGCTAAGCTCCTCCTCGCCCAGCCTCGCGAACTCGTCCGGGTAGAGCCCCAGAGAGATTCTTACTTTATCAAGGAGCGCGCGCCTGAGGCGCTCCCTGTCCTCTGGGTGGAAGCGCCTTTCAGCCAGGTGGTAGAGGGCGAGGTCGTAGAGGTTGTCCTCGTGGTGCCACTCCGCCGGTGTCCTTACCCTGGACAGGGCGACGAGCAGCGCGAGAATCGACGCGCCGACAAGAAGCGCCCTGCCCCACAAGTCTCTCAGGGCGAGCACCTCGAGCAGCAGCCCCGTCCTCCAGGCTCCCTCGCGGACGGTCTCGGGCTTGTGCCTGCTCTCGTCGAAAATAAACTCGCGGGCCTCAGGGAAGAGCTTCTTGACGCAGCTCATTACGTACCTCGAGTTGTCCGCCCTGGGCCACATGTCGTTTATGAACAAGCCCGGGTCTGAGAGGAGGAGCACGGATCCGTACCCGTGGCGCAGCCACGCCACGATTGGATAGGAGGCTGAGTCCTCCCCGAGGTCCCTCTCCCCGTTGGAGTTGCTGTCCAGCCAGGAGCCGTCGTCGCTCCAGGCCAGAGCCTCGCCTCTGTATATCCTCTCGAGCGCTGTGGGCTCGTTGAGGAGCACCGCGTAATCGCTCCCATCGCGGGAGGCGTTGACTCTGACGAACGCCGGGTTCCTCTCAAATGCGGGGCTCCAGAGCCTCCTCCCAGAGAAGGAGGCGCCGAGCCTCTCCGCCAGCGCGCCTCCATAGCCGAAGTCGTCGGCGAGCAGAAGGCCTCCGCCCCTCTCGACGAACCCCACGATGGCGTCCAGCTCGAGGGGGAGGTAGGGCCTCTCCACACCCACGACCACAAGCACCCTCCTCTCGGCTCCCGCACCATCGGACGAGCTCAGAATCGACGGCGTCGCCACGACCGCAGCTGTGGTGTAGCCCCTCGTCTCCAGAGAGGTCCTGAAGAGCGAGAGGTCGTCCCAGTCCGCGTCGTAGGCGGAGAGCTGGTGGACGCTCCCGATGAGGTCCAGCGCTCCAGCCGCGAGTATCCCGCCGACCGTTGCGACGAGAAGGAGGCGCAGTCTCACCCGACTAAGCCACTCTTTGGCGGAACCGAGCATTCACCGCCCTCTCGTGCTATCGTGCTAGATATTGGTTAGTAGGCAAATACTTTCGCAACCGACCGCAACACTTATATGTTGATTTCAAACTGAACCAATTTTGGAATATATTGTCCACTTCTATGTTACCTCCATGGCGGTAGAGGTCACGACTATGGCTATAGACGGGGATGGGGTCCATTTCATCGACCAGAACCAGGCGAAGACGCAGATAGAGAAGTGCGAGGCGCAACTCAGGGAGTTCGAGACCACGGGGAGGGACGTGGCAGAGGCCCAGAGGTACCTAAAGATCGCGCGGTCCTTCTACAGGCTCGGCTCCTTCACCAAAGCGTTCCTCTTTGCGGTCCGGGCGCGCAGGGTGGCCAGGGAGTAGGTAGTGCCGCACCCGGCTCCTTGCGGCAAATCGTATATTAACCCCTTAGACGCATAATCATCGCAAGCGGCTGCCCGGAGGAGCCGAGAGGGAAGGCAGTGGCCGGTGCGATGGGGCGGATAGGGATGAGCTCTCGGGGCGCGGTGCGGCTCGCGGTTGCGCTCTTGGCTTCTGCAGTGGGGCTCCTCGCCATCTCGCCCCCGATTCTCGCCCAGACGGGGTCCTCCTGGCCGATGTTCAGGGGTGGGCCGGAGAGGGTGGCCTATATCGCCGAAGAGGCCCCCAGCGAACTGGCTCTTCTATACAGTGTGCCCGTGGGGAGCGGAGCTCCAACTCCACCGGTCTCCTCCGGAGACAGGATATTCGTCGGATCCAGGGACGGAAGCGTCTACTGCTTCTTTGAGAGCAACGGCACCCTAGCCTGGCAGTTCAAGGTCGGCACATCTGTGAGCTCCACGCCGGCGCTCTATGGCGACCGCCTCTTCGCCGTCTCCGAGGACGGAAGGCTCTGCGCGCTCAGCGCCGCCAGTGGCGAGCTGGCCTGGGAGCTGAGGCTGCCCCGGAACGGGAGCTTCTCCGCCCCCCTGGTCGCCGCCGGGACGGCCCTGATTGTGGCCGACGACAGGGGCGGCCTGAGCTGCGTCGACATCGAGAACGGCGGCAGGCTCCTTTGGAGCGCGAGCGCCGGCGGCAGGGTGGTGGCGGGCGCCGCCGTGGGCGAGGGTCTCGCCTTCGTTCCTCTCGAGAGCGGCGCTATCAGTGCCGTCCATATATTCAACGGCTCGGAGGCCTGGGTGTTCACCGAGGGCACAGGGGCATCGGGAGGCTTCACTCCCGCGCACAAGGGGGGGAGGGTATTCATCGGAACGAGGGGGAGGACCGCCATCTGCCTCGAGGCCGCCACGGGAGAAGCTCTCTGGTCCCTCACCACCAAGTCCGCGCTCTCGACTTCTCCGGCCCTGGACGACGCCCGCGTGTTTCTGGGCATGGAGAGCGGGGTCGTCGCCGGAGTCTCGCAGAGCGACGGGGCGGAGCTATGGAGCCGCGATGTGGGGTCCAAGGTGGTCTCATCGCCCGTGGTCATGGGCGGGGCGGTATTCGTCGGGACGGGGGACGGGGCGCTGGTCTGCCTCAGCACCTCGACGGGCGAGGAGCTCTGGTCCGGGTCTATAGAGGGCTCCCCCACATCCTCGCCCGCGCTGCGCCGGGGGCTTATTATCGTTACAACGCTCGAAGGATGGCTCAAGGTCTTCGGCAGCGCCCTGACCGTCAAGCCGGTCGCGAGGCTGGAGGCTGCTCCGCTCAAGGCCTCTGTCGGAGATGTTGTGCGCTTCTCCGCAGGGGGCTCCTCGCACCCCTCGGGTCTGCCTCTGACCGGCTTCAGACTCGACTTTGGGGACGGAGCCTCCACCGGATGGGTCCTCAACGCCACTGCGGAGCACAGCTACTCAGCCAAGGGCAACTACACCGTCAGGCTGGTGGTGCGCTCAGGAGAGTCCACCGAGAGCTCCCCCGCAGAGCTCGTCGTCGAGGTCTTCAACATTCGCCCGCGGGTGGGCCTCTCCCTGCCCGCATCGGTCCGCGCTGGGCAGGCCGTGACTCTCCAGGCGGACGCGATGGACCCCGATGGCGCGGTGGTGCTCTTTGAGTGGGACTTCGAGGGCGACGGAACCTATGACTGGCTCGGACCAACCCTAGCCCCCAGCCCGAGCCACGTCTACAGGAGGAGTGGGAACTACGCGCCCGCTCTCAGGGCGACGGACGACAACGGCACATCGACGGTAGTCATGGGAGCGCTCGTCGTTCGACCCGCGCCAACGGGTCCTCCAGCCCCATCGCCCCTCACCCAGCCCGCCGCTGTGGCCTCGATGTCCCTCGGCGCGCTGGCGCTGGCGGGCGCAGGGCTGTCCGCTACGGAGTTCGGGAAATACAGGCTCCTCCTGCTCTTCTTCGTTCCCCTCTATGTGCGCCTGAAGAAGGACGAGGTGCTGGACAATTACGTCCGCGGCAAAATACACGGCTACATAATCGCCAACCCCGGCGACCATTACAACTCCATCCGGGACGCCCTGGAGCTCTCCAACGGCCTCGTGGCCCACCACCTCCACACGCTCGAGAGGGAGGGGCTGATTCACAGCGTGCGCGACGGGATGTACAGGCGGTTCTTCCCGGCCAACGCGAGGCTCCCGCCAGAGGACGAGGGGCATTTCAATATACAGAAGAGAATTCTGGCGGTGATTCGGAGCAACCCCGGAATCTCCCAGAAGGAGATAGCGCATATAGTCGGCGTCAGCAGCCCGACGGTCAACTACCACGTCAGCGTTCTGGCGTCCGCGCGGATGATTCGGGTCGAGAGGCTGGGTAGGAGGACGAGGTGCTTCGTGGTCGAGCGGGGCGAGACCTAGCGGCATCGCGCCTGGGGGCTCCGAGCCCATGGTTTGAATTGTAACTACTTTGTAGCTATACTCCGATAGAGCGAGAGCGCGCAAAAGGCGCGAAATCCAAAAACCTCATATATATGTAGAGCATACGCGGCTGTGCGATGTTATCACGAGGCAGAGAGGGGCAATATTTGCCCGGTCGACCGCCCGGGTCCGGAGGCTGAGAGATGGTCCCAATGCCCGATGCTCAGAGGAAAAGGGTCCAGCTCCCAGAGCCACCGTTCAAGGTCGAGGGGCGGCTGGCGGAGGAGGTCGCGGCCCTCTGCGACGAGAGGTTCGAGGGCTGCTACCAGTGCGGCACGTGCTCTGCGGGGTGCCCTTTCGTTGAGGAGATGGACATCACGCCCGATGAGGTCATACGGTTCATCATCATGGACAAGAAGTCCGTCCTCAGCTCCAAAACCATCTGGCTGTGCTCCTCCTGCTTCCTTTGCGCCGAGAGGTGCCCTAGGGACATAAACATCACCAAAATCATGGAGGCCCTGCGCCAGCTCGTGCTCCGCCAGAACATAGACAGACTCAGGACATCTGACCTTCCGGAGAGCGAGAGAAGGCAGATACCCCAGATAGCGTACGTGAGCCTCTTCAGAAAGAGCATCGGTTGAGGTCAATATGGAGCTGCTCTACTACCCCGGGTGCACGCTCAAGACATCAGCCCAGCCCCTCGAGAGGTCCGCGCTCGCGGTGGCGAGGGCCCTCGGCTATGAGCTCGTCGAGATGAGGGAGTGGAACTGCTGCGGCGTCGTCGCCTCCCTGACGACCGACGACCTGATGAGGCACCTCGCGCCCCTGAGGAACCTGATTCACGTCGAGGACGAGGGGAGGGACAGGGTCGTGGCGCTCTGCGAGATGTGCTCCAACACCCTCAAGCAGACCCACAACAGAATGGTCGAGAGGCCCGAGGACCTCGAGAAGCTGAGCGCGTTCATGGACGAGGAGCACAGGTACAAGAAGAGCGTCAGGGTCCTCCACTTCCTCGAGCTGCTCAGGGACGAGGTCGGGTTCGACAAGCTGAAGAAGAGGGTAAAGAGACCCCTGAAGGGCCTGAGGGTCATGCCCTACTACGGCTGCATGCTCGTCAGGCCGAGGGAGGTCGCGATAGACGACGCCGAGCAGCCCGTGGTGCTCTCCAGCCTCCTAAAGGCTATTGGGGCAACTGTTGTGGACAACCCTTTCAAGATAGAGTGCTGCGGCTCCTACCACACGATAGATCAGAAGGAGATGACTTCGAAGCGCGCCTACCGGATATCCGACTTCGCCAGAAGGGCGGGCGCGGAGGCCATCGCGCTCTCCTGCCCCCTCTGCCGCTACAACATCGACGCCAGGGGCAGGGAGGCCGAGGCGCTCGTGGATGGCTACACTCAGATTCCCGTCTTCTACTATACGCAGCTCGTGGCGCTGGCTTTCGGGCTCGACACCGGGGAGCTTGGGCTCGAGAGGCACGCGGTCGACCCGGCTCCGCTGCTGCGGGAGAAGGGGCTTATAGAGGAGAGGGGGTGAGGGAGGAATGAGCGAGCATGCCGCTGGTGAGGCTCTCCACAAGCCCGCCTCAGGGTCGAGGCAGGAGGGGGCGGAGCAGCCCATCTGTAATGTGTACATAATGGGGAAGAGGTACAAGGTGCCTGCCGGACTGACGCTGATGAGGGCGATGGAGTATGCAGGCTACCAGCTGATTAGGGGCTGCGGCTGCCGGGCCGGCTTCTGCGGCGCCTGCGCGACGGTCTACAGGAAGTCAAACGAGCAGAAGCTGCAGTTCGCGCTAGCGTGCCAGAAGCTCGTCGAGGACGACATATACCTCGTTCAGATACCTTTCGTCCCCGCCGAGAAGGCGAGGTACGACATCAACTCGCTGAAGCCAGAGGCCAACGTCATCCTTGCGCTCTACCCCGAGATAGCCCGGTGCGTCTCGTGCAACACCTGTACAAAGTCCTGCGCGCAGGACGTCAAGGTGATGATGTACATCCAGAGCGCCCTGAGGGGCGACATCGCCAGGGCCGCAGAGCTCTCTTTCGACTGCATCCAGTGCGGTATGTGCGCGATGAGGTGCCCGGCGGACATCAAGCACTACCACGTCGCACAGCTCGCGAGGAGGCTGCGGGGGAGGTACATTGACCCGAAGTCCAAGAACCTCCAGAAGAGGCTGGAGGAGATATCGCAGGGTAGGTTCGACACCGAGCTGGACGCGCTCATGAAGATGGACCGGACAGAGCTGAAGAAGCTCTACGCCGGCAGGAAGATAGAGGCGGAGAGGGAGTGAGGGGGAGGTGCCGGAGATGAGAGTGATAGAGGGCTACCCGGACTATATGTACGAGTCGATCAAGCTCGTCGAGGCAAAGCGAAAGGATAATCTATCAAAGCAGGTCAAGCCGATGAGCCTTGAAGAGAGGGAGAGGGTGCTCAGGCGGTTCCACCCGGACTATATGGAAGGAACGAGGAGGGAGGTCCGAGTCGGGATAGACAGGGGCAAGCTGATGTACAACGGCATCGTGGACCTTCTCGAGTGCGGCTCCGCCCTCGACCCGAGGGAGGTGGACCTCAGCCGCATAGACTTCGACGTAGACGTTCTCATCATCGGCGGTGGGGGGGCGGGCACCGTGGCCGCGCTGTTCGCCAACGACAGCGGGGTCCCCAGGGACAGAATTCTCATCATCACCAAACTCAGGCACGGGGACGCCAACTCTATGATGGCCCAGGGGGGAATTCAGGCGGCGGACAGGCCCGAGGACAGCCCAGTAATCCACTATCTGGATATATACGGTGGGGGGCATTTCACCAACAAGCCCGAGCTCGCGAGGGCCCTAGCTATGGACGCGCCGCTGATAATGAGGTGGCACGAGGAGCTTGGGGTGATGTACGACAGGGACGAGGGCGGCGAGTTCCTGGAGCTATCCGGCGGGGGCACCTCGCGCAACCGGATGCACAGCGCCAAGGACTACACAGGAATGGAGATAATGAGGACCATCCGGGACGAGGCCCGCAACCGCCAAATACCAGTGCTCGAGTTCTGCCCGGTCGTCGAGCTCCTCATGGACGACAAGGGGGCCGTGTCGGGAGGCGTGGCCTTCAACATTGAGACCGGGGAGTACCACGTCATCCGCGCCAAGGCCACCATCCTCGCCACGGGCGGGAGCGGCCGCCTCCACCTGGCGGGCTACCCGACGACAAACCACTACGGAGCCACGGGCGACGGCCTCGTCATGGCCTATCACGTCGGCGCCAACCTTGTGGATCTGGACACCATCCAGATCCACCCGACGGGCGACGCCTACCCCGACGCCGTGATAGGAATTCTGTCCACGGAGAAGATTCGGGGCCTAGGGGCCGTTCCGGTAAACAGGAACGGGGACCCCTTCGTCTTCCCCCTCGAGCCCAGGGACGTCGAGTCCGCGGCTTTCATAAAGGAGTGCGAGGAGGGACGGGGCATCGTCACGCCCTCGGGAATGCCGGGCGTGTGGCTCGACACACCCATGATAGACATCATTCACGGCGAGGGCACGATAGAGAAGAAGCTGGCGGGAGAGGTCCGCCGGTTCCGCAGGTTCGGGATAAGCATGGTCAAGATGCCCATTCTGGTCTACCCGACGCTGCACTACCAGAATGGGGGTGTGGAGATAAACGAGAGGACCGAGACAAGGGTTCCTGGCCTTTTCGCGGCCGGAGAGGTCTCCGGTGGCGTGCACGGAAAGAACAGGCTGATGGGCAACTCCCTCCTCGACTTCAACGTGTTCGGCCGGAGGTCCGGGATATTCGCGGCGGAGTATGTGAAGAAGCGGACAGTGGGGGAGCTGACCCTCAAGCACATAGACGAGTACAACAGGGCTGTGGAGGCCTTGGGCGCGCCGCGCGAGCGCAGGGCCCCGATTGTCCTGCCCGAGTACCGGGGCAAGGAGGCGATGGCCCGAGCGCTAGACATATTGTGAGGGGGAAGAATGATAGTAGTGCTGGAGGACTGGTGCAAGGGCTGTGAGGTCTGCATCAAGCGGTGCCCCGTCGGCGCGCTGGAGGCCTCGAACAAGATGAACAAGAGGGGCGTCTTTCCACCGAGGCTCAAGGAGGTGAACGACTGCAACTTCTGCCGCCTCTGCGAGCTGTTGTGCCCGGACTTCGCTCTCGCGGTGATTCCTGAGGAGAGGAAGGAGAGGGGCAAGAGACCAGGGCTCATCATCGGGGGGAACGTGAATGAAGTATGAGAGGGACCCCGAGAGAATTCGGAGGGTCATAGGAGACAAGGTCCAGTTCGTGCAGGGGGACACCGCGATCACCTACGGAGCCCTGCTGGCCGGGTGCTCGTTCTTTGGCGGCTACCCGATAACCCCGGCGTCCGAGGTGGCGGAGGATATGGCCCTTCTGTTGCCTAGGGTGAGGGGCACGTACATTCAGATGGAGGACGAGAGAGGGAGCATCGCGGCCGTCATAGGGGCCGCCTGGGGAGGGGCCAAGGCGATGACCGCCACATCGGGCCCCGGCTTCTCTCTTATGATGGAGAACTATGGATATGCCGTGATGACAGAGACGCCCTGCGTCATCGCGAACATCCAGAGGACGGGGCCCTCGACGGGCCAGCCGACCCTGGGCGCGCAGGGGGACATGATGCAGGTCCGCTGGGGAGCCCACGGGGACATTGAGGCGATCGCGCTCGCTCCGAGCACCGTCCAGGAGAGCCTGGACATGAACATTGAGGCCTTCAACCTGTCTGAGAAGTACAGGCACCCGGTTTGCGTGATGTCGGATGGAGAGATAGGGCACCTGAGGGAGAGGGTGGTCATCCCGGACGAGAGCGAGATAAAGCTCGTCGACCGCGTGAGGGCGACCATAGACAAAGACGAGTACCTTCCCTTCGGCCCCGCCCAGACGCGCGACAGCAAGGTCCCAGAGTTTCCGACGTTTGGCTCAGGCTACAGGGTCTATGTTACTGGCCTCACCCACAACAAGAGGGGCTTCCCGGCGACGGACAAGCAGAAGGACCATGAGGAGTTGATAACAAGGATAGTGAGCAAGATATCGGACGACAGGGAGGCCCTGACAGACGTCGAGAGGGTTCAGCTCGACGACGCCGAGGTCGCGTTCGTCACCTACGGGGCCTCGGCCCGTCCCGCGGAGACCGCTGTGGAGATTCTGAGGAGGAGGGGCGTGAGGGCGGGGCTGCTCAGGCTTAGGCACGTCTGGCCTTTCCCGAGAGGGGTCATAGAAGAGCTCTCGAGAAGGGTGAGGAGGATTGTGGTTCCGGAGATGAACCTCGGCCAGATAGTCCACCCCATCCGGGAGTTCGCGGTGGATGACTGCGAGGTCGTGTCGGCGCCGAAGGTGGGGGGGGAGATGCACCTGCCCAGTGAGCTCGTTCCTTACATGGGGGCGCGACCGTGACGGAGATAATAGATGGCGAGAAGCTGAGGGAGAGGTACCTCCGCCAGGGAATGCTGCCTACGATCTTCTGCGCCGGCTGCGGGCACGGCTCCGCAATAGACTACGTCCTTCGCGCCATTGACGAGCTCGGCCTTGACATGGACAAGGTCGCCTTCGCCTCCGGCATCGGCTGCTCATCAAGAATTCCCGGGTACCTGAACGCCGACGGCCTGCACACCACACACGGGAGGGCTCTGGCCTTCGCC
>FWPU01012790.1_pt1 | contig 10936 bp, 3 predicted proteins | sample 2228361 | NCBI WGS metagenome assembly FWPU01 (sample SAMEA103939777, study PRJEB20133) | metagenome | reverse complement strand
AGATGATAAACCATAATGAGAAAATTAAATAATGGGCAAAGAGTCTAATTTTTTTCATTTCCTCTGCAGATGGCCTTCTTCTTTTTTTTTCAGATTGTAAGTAATTTAGCTAAATTGTCAACAAAATAGTGGCGCTGCTAAGGAGTCACCCATTTAACACATTATTCCCGTTTTTCCCCTTTCATGCCTTAGGTTCTTTTCGCTTAACACTTATCTCTTCCTTTCCCTAATTTCCCCCAAAAAACTCCAAAAATACAGAAAAAAACGTAAAAAAATATTATTGATTTTGCCATTAATCTAATGCTAACTTGCTTTTATTTGCACTCAGGGGACAGTGCTGCCCAAATTAGAGGGAAAGCGGAGGTAGGAATCCAGATTTTTTAATGGCCTTCTTGATTCGCGCCTGCGCGGGAATGACGGATCAATACCATTCTAAAAACAGTAATTTGGACAAGACTGATCAGGGGATGGTTAGTAATTCATAGCTTTAATCATTTTAACTTGGCGGAGAAGCTAAAATGAGGCGAGGCTAAAGAGCCCTGTTTTTATAAAAGCAGGGCTTTTTTGTTTTCGGGGATGTTGTTGACAAAGTAAAGAAATAATCTTTAGCATTTAGGAAGTTAGGGAGTTCGCAGATGCCGAGGTGGGTGAGATTGGATGCATCTGGCACTTTGTGACATGTCCTTACCTGATGATGTTGATCGGAGGAAATTTAGGTTCCCTTAGAATGGGAGAAGGAGTAAGTCATGGTCAAAATTTTATTTTTGTTATGCGGATTAATTTTAATGATTGGGCTTTCGGCATGTGAGGTTAAGACGCCGGAGATTCACGGGTTAGTCCTTGATGCCGAAACCAAACAGCCAGTGGAAGGGGCGTGGATTAGGGCAGTAGTAGGAGTGAAAACAAAAACAGTTGCTGGAGATGTAGGAAGATTTATAGGCCTTCATCAACCGCATACCAGGACAGATAAGGATGGCAAATTTTTAATTCCTTCAAGATCGATTAAGAAACCGCCTTTCCCTGTGAGTTTTGGAACGGAGGTTGAAGATATAGTCATCGCTGCTCATACTGTGGATGACAGGATTGGCTCAGTTACTTTAGAAGGGGATGAATTCAGGAAATTTCTAAAGAAATCTAAGGCAGATGTAACTTTATATAGCAAGTTTGAGCAGTGGAAGGAAGAAGAATATTTTTCGCATTTACAAACTTTATATGACTATTGTTTTACAGGTCGTTATGGCATCGAAATGCCCCCAGTGGAAGGAGGGTGTGATGAGTGGGAATTGAATTATGCTATTTTCAAACATGAAAAATATTTACAAAAATTTCCACTAACAGAAATTACTAGGTCTCATAATTCAATAATTCTTGAGCAACTTGGGCGTTTATACGAAAAAAAAGGAGATTTGCGTAAGGCAATAACGTATCTGCAGAAAGCAAAAGAAATTAGATATTTCCGTCCGCAAGATTTAGAACACGAAATAGAAAAAATCCGAAAAAAGCTTGAAGGAGATGGAAAATGAATAAGCGTCTCTTCTTTATTGTTATAGCAACATTTATTGGATTCATTTTTACTTCTTTCTCTTCCAGCTTTGAGAATAACAAAGAAAATTTCAATAAGCAAACTAAAGAACATTTAAGTTATAACCTTGAAAATATAAATAGCGGAAAACTAAAAGGTGGTCACGATACGATTACTTCAGAAGGAATGATTTTAAAAGAAAAAGTTAACGAAGGAGATAAAGCTTTTAAAGATTTTGCAGAAAAATCTTTGCCAAAAATCCGTTCCGGTGCGCATGATGAGGATACCAATTGGTTTTTAGATTTTTTGCTTAATGATCCGCCTATAGAGCCTGGGGGTTGGGGAAATTTTTTTCAGCATTTTTACGATCCTTTGACAGGTAAAGGGTTTAAGAGGATTTTTGGTTCTGCTCCTGAGCGAGCCAAAGGTTTCAGTTCTAAGATTTGGCAGATGGTCTGTGGCCCTAAAGGGGTTAATTTATCTGATTCCGAAAAAAGGAAGGTTTATTATTATTTTGGTCGCATTTTGCATCTTCTCCAGGACATGGCTGTACCTTCCCATACTAAAGATGACACGCACATTTTTAGAAAGGACTTTGAGAGGTATGTCAACGACTCCTGGCGGGAGATTATTAATGCTGCTTTTTTTAAAGAACGAGTTACCTCGGGGAAATACCTGGAATATAACTTCGGGGCCTTTAATGCTTTACATCCTGATTTATTAATGCTCAGGCTGGCCAAGAAGGCCCATACTTATCCTGATGAGGAGGAGCTTTATGATACATTCACTGATGCCAATGGTATTCCTTACCCAATTCTTAATGAAGATAGACTGAAGAAGAATGTGGCGGATCTTATTCCGGAGGCTATTCATTATACAGGTGCTTATATTGATTCTATTTATGAGTTAATGAGTGGGCTGAGTGGTGGGTATGATTGTTCTAAGCCTCCTTTGCCGCGTAATCCTGGGGGTGACCATCCAGATGATCGTTTTGATGTCTCTGATGCTTTTTACTGGGAGGAGGAGTTTAAGGTCTCTGAGGAGGCTTTAATTGATCTGTTTCTCAGGACGGCGATTAAGAAAGGGAAGATAGGGGTTTGGTATAAGAAGAAGCTTATAGATAAGTTTATTGAAGGTAAGAAGCTTCCGGAAAATGCTCCTTTAGAAGTAAAAGAGGCTGTCGAAGCAGAGTTTCAGAAATGGTCTAAGAAGTTGGATGTCAGGGTTAACGAAGCAGAGATTGACTGGAAAGGGGCGCCGGATGTTGTTTTATTCACCAATGGTTTTTATGATGCGGCTATTTCTTTACTCCTTAAGATAGGGGAGCCGGTAGCCTTTCTGGATTTGATTTTTGATCCGGCGGTGGTCAAAGATCATCCTGTAATGTTGGTTCCTTCGGGCGGTTTTTATGGTTTAGAGAAGTCGGTTTTAATTAAGTCTTTGCTTTCGGAGTATGTAAAAAATGGGGGAGTGCTTATAGTTTTTACGCAGCAGCATGGTTCTGATTGGGGGCTTTTGCCAACTCCAGAAAACTCTGAAACAGGCGAAGCCAAGCCAGTAATGGGCTTTGGGTATCAGGAAGACCAAAACTGCTCTTTTAATTCGGTCTATATTGATACTTATCATCCTCTTCTTTCTAATTTTTCTTCTTCCACTCTTAATATTGGGGTCGATGGTTATTTTACTTCTTATCCTGAGCATAGCACTGTTCTTTTGCGCCGCACGGCCAATGGCCAGCCAGCTATGATTCTCTATCCCTATGGTCAAGGGTATGTAATTGCCACTACTTTTTATACGGATTTTGCTTTGACCCACGGTCAGAGTAACCAGGGGGAGATAAATTTAATCCATAATCTAATCTCCTGGGCCAAGAAGCCTGATGCTCTTCTTGAGATAAGGCCTGGGGAGGCCATAAATTTGGATTTAAACATCAATAATTTTACTGACCTGGAAGCTTCAGCTATAAAATTTACTGTCTTGGATGTTAATCGCCAGGTAGTGGAAGAGAGAGTCCAGAACCTTTTTCTATCTCCTGGTCAGAGTCTGGATGTTTCTTTTGTTTTCACCGTGGCTTCCTCTTCGCCCTTAGGTATTTACCATGTGGATTATTCTCTTTTAGACCAGAGAGGGGAGGTAATCCAGCCGCAGGCGGAGACAGATTCGGGGCGGTTTGGGGTAAGCAGACCGCCGCAAGCTGGTTCACCAGAGAAGCCTTTTTGGTTTTTCGTTTCCACCTCTTCGCAGGAGGTTATCTTCGGGGGCACTCTGGATTATACCATTCATGTAATTAACAACACAGAGGAAGCCAGAACGCTAAAGATTACCAACAGATTCCGCCATACTAATCGGGAGCGGCAATGGACGGTAGTTGCTGAACCTGGGAAGGAAACTTTGGTTTCAGCTACTGATTTATTCCTGGATGCTTACTTTATGTTTGAGACTATGGAGGCTGTTTTAGCTGATGAAGCAGGGAATATCTTAGGCCGAAGCGAGTTAAGCTTTAAGGGTCTATGGCCTTCAGCTAAATCTTCTTTGGTTATAGAAAAAGGTATATATCGGCGGAATGAAAGGGTAAACATCCAGGCCCTTTTTCAGAACAATAACCATTTAGCCTGGGAAGCTAATATAAGAAAATTTATTTTTAATTATAACAACCAAAAGGTCTTTGAAGATAGTGTTCAGGTTATTTCTTTAGCTCCTTATGAGCAGAAATCCCAGGTGGTAGATTTTTTAATTCCTGCTTCTTTGAATCCGGGGAGCTATTTAGTGCGGGTGGAGGTTTGGTTTGCCGGGCGATTAGTTACTGCGGCAGCAGCTAATTTTGAACTGGCCGAGAGCAGAATTAACGTAACTCCCACCTTACCTTCTCCTTTAGTTTTGGGAGCAAATAATCTTTCTTTTCTCTTAGAAAACCAGGGGAAAATAGACGTTTCTTCGGGCACTTTGGAGGTAAGCCTCAAGGATCCCCATGGCCAAGAAGTCTTCTTTCAAGCTTTAGCATTTGCTTTAAAGATTGGGGAGAATAAAACAATAAATTTTTCTGTCCCTTTATCCCCTCTCCAGTTTGGCCATTATACGCTTTCTTTTAGGCAAATAGACGAGACCAAAGGGAGCAATATTTTAGCGGGGCAGATTTCTATTCCCAATATTGTTCTTTTAACTCCTGGCTTTGAGAATGTTTATTATCGTATTCGGGAAGTAGCTACTTTATCTGCCCGGTTAGAAAATAGGGGCAAATTCCTCTGGGAGAATGGAGAAGTTAAAGTAGTCATTCCCGAGGCTAATTATTCAAATTCTTTGCCTGTTAATCTTAACTCTGGAGAGTCGAGATTAATAAAGGTAGATCTCACCTTGCCTTCTAATTTGGCTCCAGGATTTCATGAGGTAGAAGTTTCTTTCCATTTACCTGGGGGAAGTTCTTTTGGGCAGAAAACTCAACTGGCTATCTTACCCTCTTCTTTAGAAGCCAAATATACCGGGCCAGAAAATTTAGAGGCTGGAGAAAGTATAAATTTAACCCTGGAGAATAAAGGAGGGGTAGATACTATAGCGGAGGTGAATATTATTCTTAGTGGCAATGGGGAGGTAATTTATCGTCAGTCTTTTTCGGGCCCTATTCAGGCTGGAGGCTTTATAAATTATTCTGTCCCTATATCTGCTCAGGCCACGGAGGGCTCTTATTTACTTTTCTTTGATTATCTGGACGGAAACACGCAAGAAAGGAAGCATTTGGGGCAGGAGTTGCATATCTCGGGAGTTAAAGTAGATTTATTCGTAAGGTCAGATAAGGATTTATATTTTGGGGGAGAATCCGTTACTGCTTTATGCCAGATTAATAATAAAGACCATGCTATTGAGCAAGGTATTTTGAATTTAAAGTTGGTGAAGCCATGCACCGAAGCAGCGACTTCTTATCATTTCTTCACTTTTGAAGGAGGAAGCTGGGTTGAACGTGGGCTTCTTCATTTTGGGAGTAATTTTGAGACCAAATTAATTGATCTTTCTGAATATCTTTTTCCCGATGAATCTGGTGTTTACAGGTTAAGGGTTAAACATGTAGGAGAAGGGAGTGCTCAGATAGAGCATATAGCCCTGGTAGCCAACGGCAAATTTTATGTTCCCAGTGCGGCCTTGGTAATTGTAGCCGGTGATGAGCCGTATGATATTCGTGAACCTATTGCTCAGGTGGATGGGTGGGCAGCGAATGTTCTCAATGAGGAGATCGAGATCCAATGGACAGATTTACCAGAAAGCAGCAGCAAAATTATTCTTATGAGTGCTATGGAAGGGCAAACAGATTGGTCTTGTCAGCAGATTATTTATTGGGAAAAGGATATTCCTGTAACCCAAGTTGCTAATACAAATTATAACCTCAGTGAGCAAACTTTAAGTTTATCCAGCTCAGGAAATTATCTTCTTCGAGGAACTTTAATTTCTGGAACTGGCCAAACAATAGCTTATGCCGAATATCCTTTCAGCGTGGGAAAACAAGGTATGGGATTCCGTTTTTCAGTTGTCCATCCTATCGTCAAATTAGGAGATAAAGTAGTAATCTCGGGGGAGGTTTTGAATGGGCGTAATGAAGATGCTTCTCCTATAAGAGTTGAGCTAAATAATAGTTATGGAGAGCCCATTTCTCAAATAATTTTTTCTAATGTCCCTGCTCAAACAAGTCAACCCTTTGAATTTAACTTAGATGTTTCTGAGGTTGGGGAGAATATATTCAGGATTAACTTATATATGGAAGATAATTGGCTAATGAGTGATCGAGGAAAGTACGAAGTAGTTAATCCTTCCATTTCCCTGAGCACTTTAGCGCCTGGAGTTGTAGGACGTAATCCTTTCTCCTTAGGTATTTATTTAGAGAATACAGGCAAGGTGCCAGTTTCTTTGCAGTTATCCATTGAAGGCGGCTCTTTATCTGATCAGAAATCCCTTACTTTATTGCCCAAAGATAAAAGACATATAAGCTATAGCCAATCTATAACTGCGGATACAAATTATTCTTTGCGTGTCAACGGAGATTTAATTAAGGAGGTAAATATTCCCATAATTTTTGGCGAAAGGGTGCAGATTACTCTTGCGGACCATAATGTTTATCTTGAGGGAAAAGTTGGTATCCCAGTTACTATCCAAAATACCGGCCAGATTGCTGAGGAAGTGGTTATAAAATACCGATTGCATAAAGGAGGAGCAATTGTAAATGAGATAAGCAAGAGTTATTTTCTCCCAAAAGATTCCGTGCAGAATGACCTTCTATTTTTTGATCTTCATGAAGGAGACTATCAGATCTTTGCTCAGAGCGATATTCCCCAAGCAAGTAGCCAGGCGAGCTTTTCTGTTAAAAAAGAAAATAAATTAGAGATAGGCTTATCTGCTGGTTTGCAGACAGAAGGGATATTGCTTGTAAGGACAGAGTTAACGAATCAGGGTTACACCTCTCTCCCTGGAATACTCAAATTAGCCCTTCAAGACCAGAATAATCTCCTCTGGAGTGCTGAAGAAGCCATTTCTTCCATTCCTTCTAACTCTACGCAATCTTTTCCTTTCCATATCGATCCGGCAGCTATTCCTCCAGGCAATTACAACTTAAAGGCAGAGTTCTTAAGTCCTGAAGGTAAGGTCCTGGCTGCCAAAAGTCTTCCCTTAAGCCTGCAGGGCCCCTTATTCCAGCTAACCCAAGTTCCTCCATTCCGGACTTTTTCCCCAGGAGAGGAGGCTATTTTTACCTTCAAAATTAAAAATGCCGGCCAAAAGGAAAGTTCTTTCAGCTTCCACTTTAAGTCTTATGACCTGATTGATTTAAGGAGAGACGAATGGCTTAAGCCAGGAGAAGAGAAGACTCTGGATTTTAGCTTCCTATTACCCCAGGATTTGGAAGAAAGAGACTATGAAGCAGTTTATACCTTGCAAAGTTCAAGTAACGCTGCCCCAATCCAGGGCCAGGTGAAGTATCATTTGAGTGGAATAAAGATTGACGTGCAGGCAGCTTTAGATAAGGCAGCATATAAAGAAGGGGAAGTTGCCCATCTTACTCTGACCATTTCCAGTGATCAAACCCAGAGTTTAATGGCCCGGGTAAACTATCCTGGATTGGAAGCCAAAGAAGCTTTTGTTCTTCAGGGAAGTAAAGTACTTTCTTTTGCTATTCCTCTGCCCAAAATTACGGGTGATAAACTCTTTTATGGGATATATCAAGCATCCGGCCGCTCTATCTACCTTAACTCGCTTTATATTTACAAACTGGGAGAGAAGATAAATTTAATAACTGATAAACAGGTCTATAAACCTGGCGAGCAAGTTATAGTGAATGTAAGCAGCAGTGATCCAGGAGTCCAGGGTAATCTAACTCTTATTGCTCCTGATTATGAAGAGACCTTCGTCTTTTCAGGGAATATTACCAAAACCTTCTTGCTTCCTTCTTCCCTTGTAGCCGGGACATATTATGTAAGCTATAACCTGCTAAGTAGTGAAGGAGAAGTAATAAGTGGCCGTCATCCTTTTGATGTGGAAGGGTTCAAAGTAAAGGTCAAGGAAGCTTTCTTGGATAAGAATAAATATAATCCAGGAGAGATTATTGATCTGAGTTTAAAAGTAGAAAGCAGCCATGATCTGGAAGGAGTATTAAAGACCTGGATAGTGGACCCGGAGAAGAATCATTCTCCGCCCCAGATGCAAGAGATAACCCTTCTTAAAACTGAACTATCCCTCATAGGCAGATCTTTAACTCTTTCTACCTCAAAGCAAGGTTTCCACCAGCTAATCTATGGCCTTTACAGTAAAGATGGCATACTTTTATGTTCTGGCCTGGAAGGATTCGAGGTAGGGACGGGTACAATTCTATCTATTGCCACAGATAAAGTAGATTATCCTTCAGGTAATGAGCCAGTATTAGTTAAAGTGGGCCTCTTTAGCTCCTCTTCTGCTACCTTAGATTTAATTCTTAATGGGGGGCTAAAGGCATCTTATTCCCTTTCAGCACCTGATTTTTTAAACTTGCAGGTGCCCATTAATGCTGAAAGACCTGGGCTGAATACTTTAAGGGCCGTATTGAGTGCCGAAGGTTTATCTTCGGCCAAGGAGACTTCTTTTACTTATGGTAGTGGTCTTCCTGATCTGGCTGCCTGGATAGATGGAGCAAAGGTAGAAAATGGCTATATTAAACTAAGCATTACGGTTCTTAATCGGGGCAAATCTCCTTCTTTACCCACCATCTTATATTTATATGATGGCCAAAGAGACGAAGGAAAGCTTTTAGCCTCATTTGCTGTAAGAAGCTTAATGCCCAAAGAATCTCTGACCTTTACCTACCAAATGCCCATCTCAGGGAGGATAGGATTAAATGAATTCATTGCCCTGGTTGGTCAAGAAGAGCAAATAATCGAGTTTAATAAAGACAATAATGAATCGAGAATCTCTCTGCAGGTAAAAGAAGAGGAAGGAGAGAGAGGCTTTGCCCTCTCTGCTGATCTCAAATCAAAAAATATAGAACTGGGGGAAGAAGCAGAATTTAATCTTACCCTCACTCCCTTAAATGGCTTCACTGGCGAGGTCTATTTGACCATTGAAGATTGTCCTCCTGGGTTTTCAGCTTCCTTTTCCCCCAATCCTATCTCCCTCTCCTGGGAACCAGGCTTGACTACTCTAAAACTCCTGCCTTCCGGGGAAGTAAAGAGCGGGCATTATTACTTTTCTGTAAGAGCTTCCACAAATGGAATAAGCCAAGAGCTTCCTTTAGAACTAAAAGTCACGGATTTTGAAATAAACATTACTCCCCAAGTCCAAACTATAAAACAGCTTGGCCAAGCTAATTATTCTATTAATATCTTTCCTCTAAATGGGTTTGATAATCCTGTCCTTTTAGAGTTGAGGGGCTTGCCTCAAGGGCTAAGAGCAGATCTTTCTGTCAGTCAAATTACCCCGTTATCTGGGTCAACTTTAACTATCACCACTTCCAAATGGCTAAGGCCTGGGGTTTATAATTTTACGCTTGTGGCTAAAGGAGGAAGGTTAATCCATGAAGCAGAAGCTACCCTGATAGTTGAGGCCAATCCGCTCCTTAAACCAGGGATCATTACTGCTCCTTTCAAAGAGAAGAATGCTATTTTGAGAACTTTCCTTCCTGATGGGACGCTGATAAGCGAAATTCCGCTCTTTAAAGAAAAAGTAGAGATTAACCTGGCCTCCGGGGATGTGGATGGGGATGGAATAGATGAGATTATTGTGGGAGCTGATAAGAAAGGGAAAGGGCCCTATCCGCTGGTTAAGGTTTATAGAAGAGACGGTACTTCTTTAGCTCTCCTGGAATTTGAGGGGTGGTATAAATTGGGAGCTGCAGTGGCAGCTGGGGATCTTGATGGTGACTGGGTAGAAGAGGTTGCTGTTGGTTATTATGTCATGAGTCCCCAGGAGATGGTGCTGTATGATGCTCTGGAGGCGGAAGAGATTTATCATCTTTGCCATCTCAAAGGGCATAAGAAAGGGAAAGGGATGGTAAGGGTTTATAAATTGCTTGATGGAGAATTAGTGGACACCGGCTTAATTTTTGCTCCTTATGAGGAGGAAGGTTATTGGGGAGTGCCGCAAATTGCTCTGGGGGATGTGGATGGGGATGGGCAATTAGAGCTAATAACTGCTCCTGGCCCTGATCCAAAAGCTCCGGCCAGGATAAAAGTATTTAAGATAGATACCAGCAAAGGAGCCAGTCTATGGGGGATAGGGGAAAAGATCTTGGATTTAAAAGTTTCCTTTGTAGAAGAGAAGGGAAAGAAGAGAATAAAGATAAAGGATGGATATGGAGCTAAGGTAGCTGCTGGGGATCTTGATGGGGATGGGAAGGCCGAGATTATCCTTGGGCCTGGCCCTGATCCGAAAAAGGATGGTCACATTATAATCATCTATCCTTTAGAAAACAAGACCGAATCCTTCAGGATTTATCCAGAAAATCGCTTTGGAGTGAACATAGCCAGTGGTGATCTGGATGGAGACGGTCAAGCAGAAATAATTACTGGTCCAGGGTTTAATCCCCACCACACGGGAGTGATCAAGATATTTAAAGCAGATGGCACTCTGATCAGGGAATTCCAGCCATATTCAAGAGATGCCAAGTTTGGCCTGAGCATAACCACGGGACAAGTAGGAAAATAAAATACACTTACGAAGCAGTGCTGTCCAAATTAGATGGAAAATTGATCGTTGTTTTTTGAATCCATTGCCATTTTGCATATGGTTTTGCTTTCTTCATGGTCAGGTTATCCGCTACCTGTTGTCCAATTTAGGCGGCAGAGGGCGAGTTATCAACACGGTCGTCATTCCTGGGGAAGCAGGAAGCCAGATTTTTTAATGGCCTTCTTGATTCGCGCCTGCGCGGGAATGACGGATCAATACCATTCTAAAAACAGTAATTTGGACAAT
>FWPU01012788.1_pt1 | contig 10939 bp, 5 predicted proteins | sample 2228361 | NCBI WGS metagenome assembly FWPU01 (sample SAMEA103939777, study PRJEB20133) | metagenome | reverse complement strand
ATAGCGAGAGCCGGGCCCGCAAGGGGCCGGTGGCCTTCCTCCAGAGCACCCTTTTTCGATAGCGAGAGCCGGGCCCGCAAGGGGCCGGTGGCCTCACTCCAGACCGCCCTTTTTGATAGCAAGATCCGGGCCCGCAAGGGGCCGGTGGCCTTCCTCCAGAGCACCCTTTTTCGATAGCAAGATCCGGGCCCGCAAGGGGCGGGTACCCCGACCCCTCGTGGCCCACGAGTGCAGCGCTGCCGCCCACCGGCCACCCTTGCGTGTACCCCTTGCCCTTGGTCAAATGGGTCCCACCGGGGTAGCCCAAGTTTGTTTCTTCCACCCTGCGGAGGTCGGCCATGGTTCGTTTGCTCCTTGCAGCATTGGTCGGCGTGTTGGCCCCTCTAGGGGTCGCGCATGCCGAGGAGCTGCGGTACAAGGCGGAACTGCTGGCACGCCTGGCGCAACACGTACCAGGGATTCTGAAAACCTATGATCCGCAATCCGGCCGTTTCGGCACCGGCATCTGGATTTGCGGCGACCAACACGCCATGTATCCGCTGGCCGTGGCGTATGCCACCGCCGGTGACGGGAACCGGTACTACAAGTCGCCGGAGTTGCTGCGGGTTATCATCAAGGCGGGCGACCTGTTGATCGAAAAAGCCGATGCGCAAGGCCGGTGGGTGTTCGAGAAAAAAGACGGCAGCACCTGGGGCATGGTCTGGATGCCGTGGACCTATTCGCGGTGGATTCGCACCTTTGGCCTGATCCGCGACAGCATGCCGGCCGAGGCCCGCCAGCGCTGGACCCGCGCGTTGGTGCTGGGGTACACGAACATCAGCCGCCACCAGTTGCGGTCGGTGCACAATATTCCGGCCCACCACGCGATGGGGTTGTATGCGGCCGGGAAGATCCTCGTTCGTCCCGAATGGTGCCGGCAGGCCGAGCAGTTTCTGCGTCGAGTCGCCGCGGCCCAATCGGAAGGGGGCTACTGGGCCGAAGGGGGCGGGGCCGTTGTCCGGTACAACTTCGTGTATGTCGATGCGCTGGGAACGTACTATGCCATGTCGGGCGACAAGGCGGTGCTTCCGGCATTGGAAAAGGCGGCCCGGTTTCATCGCCAGTTCACGTATCCCAGCGGCCAGGCCGTGGAGACGATCGACGGCCGCAATCCCCTGGAGATGCTCTTCCCCAGTGCCGACTCGAACCGCCCCTTGCCCGAGGCCGTGGCCCAGGGCAACGTGGGTTTCACGTTTTCGGCCGTCGGGCGGGCCTATCTGAAGCACCAGTGGGCGCGCGCGGGGATGGACCGACTGGACCCGGACCTGATGGCCTCGCTGGTTCTGTATGGGCAGGAGGGACCTGTCGAGGAACCGCCTGCCAAGGGCCAGGAGACTTCCGTGCTGGTCGAGGGGGGCATTGCCCGGGCCGCTACCATCCGCCAGGGGCCGTGGTTCTTGTGCCTTTCGGCTTACACGTCGCCGGTGGTGGCCTCGCGCTGGATTCAGGACCGCCAGAACCTGGTGAGCGTGTACCACGAGGCCACCGGCGTGATCTTCGGCGGCGGCAATACCAAGCTCCAGCCGGCCTGGAGCACCTTCACGGTGGGCGATATAGCGCTATTGGCCCATCGGCCTGGCGACGAGAACCCTGTGTTTACCCCAAAAGGCCCGCTCTACCATGTTCCGTCCCGGGCTAGCCTGGTCGTGGAGCCGGAACCGGGGCTGGATCTGACCTACGGCCCGGCTAGCTGCCGCCTGCGCCTGCGAATCCTGGAGGCGAATGCCTTGGAGTGCCGGCTGGAGGCGACCGGCGACGGAAAGCTGCCGGTGGCCGCCCATCTGACCGTGGTCCCCCGCATGGGCCGAAAGCTGACGACCGGCAGCGGCCACGAGGTGACCATCGGCGCCCAGCCGGTCGCGCTAGAGCCCGACAAGGTTCGCGGCCAGATAACCTACGCGGGATTCCGGCTGCATTTGCCGGCTACGGCTTCGCTCCACTGGCCGGCCTTGCCGCACAATCCCTACCGCAAGGACGGCCGGGCCGAACCGGCCGAGGGCCGCATCGAAATCCGCCTGCCCTTCGATGCCCAGCATCCCGCCCACCTGGTGAAGGTGGAAATCCTGCCAGAAACGAAGGCCAAATAACCGCCTGCCCCACGGCTTGACTGCGGCCAGTGGGCAGCCGCTGCTTGAGAACTGGGTGGGTGCGCCACAGCTTGAATGCGGCCGCTGAGGACCCGCCGCAAACCCAACTCATCCCTCTCGGCCGCATTCGAGCAGCCCCTGCCGAGCGTTTTCTTCAAGCGGCTTACACCCGTAGGCCGGAAGCTCCAGAACCTGTGTGCCGACAAGGGCGACGACTACCTGGCTGTGCGCGAGTTGCTGCGCGAGTGGGGGTCCATGGCCCACATCCCTCCGCGCGGCAGAGACGACTCCGGCGGAAAGCCGATTCCAGGACACCGTGCCCGGCGGCGGGGGGTGGAACGGACACATTCCTGGTCGAGCCGTTTCCGCAGGCTCCTGATTCGCCGGGAGAACAAACTGGAAAACTACGGAACTCTCCTGTGTTTTGCCTGCGCGTGGGTCACTTTCCGTGCCGCCAGCATTTTGGGATAGGCTGTAAGCGAATCGGCTAGGTTCGGCGGGGCGGGAGCGCTATGGGTTCCGAGAAATCGAAATGGCAGGTATTTGCCCAATAGTCCTTATTCGGATCGCTATCGGGCAGGTTCTTCGGCACGGGCAGCCCCACGTAATTGTACTTATAGTGCTCCTCCTCCCATGCCAGGCCTGTCGCGGCACTGAGTGTCATGTGGGGGCGCGGGCGCACACGGGTCCCCGTGGTCTTCACACGGAGGAGGACCTTCCAGAGGGTTAATACCCGTTCGTCCAGCCCGGCGGCATGAACGGTCACCTGCGTAAAGACTACCGGTGCAACCACGTAGAACCGGTGCTCGCCGCCCGGAAGCACATGCTTGTATTCGATACGCTCCAGATGGAAAAAATACTGGGTGCGAATGTAATCGTAAAAGAACTGGTCGCAGCGGAAACGTACCCGGTTATCGTAAGTCAACACGTCCTTGAGAAACCGGTGAGCGAAACGGATGTGCTCACGGGGCGGCCCGGGCGGGATTCCTGAGTCGATGTACATGGCGCCCGTGATATGTTGCTGGCCCCTTTGGGTCACTCCGACAAGCACGACGGCGGGTTTCGGTCCCGTGGTGGTGGACATGGCGGCTTCCTCCCGATAAAGCCGTTGCGCGGCTTGGGCAATACTTGGCACTGGCGCCTTATTATCGTGCTTGGGCGGGCCCGGTTGCGGCTCAATGGCCCACTATTCCGGCTGGTTTTGGTCCCACCCGAACGGATGGATCGCCGTTTAACGCTTCAATGCCCGAACCGCTCCGGGGATGCTGTATTCCGAAGTAGCGCAACGGGGTTGGTCGCGACCATTCGCAACCTTTTTCGCCCCCGTCCAAAGCAATCAGCTTGCGCGGCTGCGCAACACGGCGCCTAAGGGCGCAATGGCCGGCCGCTGGCGTTTTCGACTATCGCCTGGTAGCCCGGCGGGACGCGGAGCTGGTACGTGATCCCGTTGCCGCGTTTTTCCCAGCGGAGCCAGACGGGCCCATCGGCCGTCATCCGCGTCCCCTCGCACCAGTCCAGGCGCAGTTGCCCCAGGCGGACCCGCACGGTTCGGCGCAGCGGGTCCACCTCGGAAACGCCCAGCACATCGCGGTACAGCACATGCACGATGTGCGAGGCGAATCCGTGATTGCAGCTCGCGTAAGCCCCCACGTTTTCCCACAGGGTGCCGGTACGCTCGGCCATATAGAGCAAGTACGCGATCGATTCGTCCAGGACCTGTTGGCTGCGTCCGTCGCGTGCCAGCAGTTCCAGGCGGAGCACGTGGCCCACGAAAGCGTTGGCCGGATGGACCTCAGGAAAGGCTCGCTTTTTGGCCCGGTCCGGCCCGAAATCCTCGCACAACCTCTGCCACAGCCGGGCGTGGGTTACGCGGTCGGCTACGCCGAAGTAAAAGGCGAAATACTGGCACACCTCGCTGCGGTTGCGAGTGGGCTGGAGCTTGCCTTGCTGGCGCACGGCGTTGTCGACGAAGAACTCACCGTCGAACGCCTGGCGGCGGATCACCTGGCGGAGGGCTTCGGCACGGGCGGAGAGTTCGGGCCTGCTGTACAGCCGGCCGGCGGCCTCCAGTGCGGCCGCGTAGAGCATGTTCGTCGGATAATTCACGTCTTGAACGAAGTCGTTGGCCTTGGACCATTCGACGAACACCCAGCCCGGCAGCTTTTCCAAGAGCCCTTCGGAGTTCTCGTAGCGGCGGCACCAATTGACCAGTTGCAAGACCCGCGGCCGAAGCCTTTCCACCAGCGCCCGGTCTCCGCCCCGGGCAGCGTACTCCTCCAGTTGCAGGACGAACCACATCGCCCAGTTGGGAATGAACACCCCGTCGTAGTGGTCGGCCGGGTAGCACATCGGCAGCATCCCTTCGGGCAAATGGTCGAACCGTTTGGGCAGGGCGAAGTTTTCGAAAAAGTTGTGCTCGACCGTGGTCCGGCCGGCCAGATCGGCTGCCACCCGCGCGGTGAAGAAACTGTCGCACAGCCATCCGGCGCGTTCCCGGCTGGGGCAGTCCATGAACAGGTCCAGGCAGTTCTGGCGGAAGGTGAGCACCCCTGCCGCAAACAGCCGGTCCAGGCGCGGGTCGCTTGCGGCGAAGCGCGCATCGGGCAACTCCGGCCAGCCATACTCGCGCAGATAGAGGTCCTCCAGCGTGCAGCTCCCTTCCAGGCACATGACCTTCAGGTAGCGCATTGTGTAAGGCTCGATGCTCTCCAGCCGGTAATCGCCCGGCTGAAGCTGGTAGCGGATCACATTGACGCATCCCAGGCGTTTGAAATCCACGTCGCCGTCGGTAAGGATTTCGTCGAAGGCCAGGGCCAATTCGGTCTTTTGCTGGCATCGCAAGCGCACTCCGACAAAGCCGGTCCGGTTGGCGCCGAAATCGACGATTTGGAAACCGTGGCGGCCCAGGAGTGTCGGGATTACGGGGCCAGGGGGTGCCGGCGACGGGGCCTTGCCCAACTGCGAGGTGTATTGCTGCATCTCGGTGGAGAGGACCAACTCCAGCTCCGGCTCGGGAAAACCTTTGAGCCTGGGCCCGACGGCCACCAGCGAGCGGTCCTTCCACAGTCCGTCGGTCCGCGGCCGATGCTGGAGCACTCCCCAGGCGACCGGCTGGACCGCCCGCCGCACGGTGAAGTCGGGATAGGGCACCCGGCGTGGGAGGAGAGCGACCGGGGGTTGGTAGGCCAGTTCGGCGGGCGCTGGTGCGGCGTGCGGGTCGCGGAACCAGGCGTCCCAGCCCGGCCCCAGCCGATAGTACTCCACAAATGGCCGCTGGAAGCTGTACCGCTGGACCTTCTGCACCCGGTAGCCCAGCACATGGGCCACGAAACCGGCCCCTGCGCCGGCCGTGCTGGCCAGGACGCGGTCGCCCGCCACCACCTCGGCCTGGAGGAAGGCTGGCTGATCGAGCAGGTCATAGCTGTTGACGTTGTAGGCGGCCACCTCGATAGCCACGAGGTTCTTGCCCGGCCGGAGCTTGCCGGCCAGCGGCCACTGGTCGACGCGGAAATGCCCGTGGGCGGCCCGGGCCGGCCCGTACCCCAAGAACTCCCCATTGAGCCACGCCCGATACACCGTGCTGGCCGTCAACCGCAGCACAGCCGACTGGCTTTGGGCCGGCGCCTCGATCACCGCCCGAAAACCGACCAGCAGGTTCATGTCCCGCTGGCGGCCTTTGGGCCAGACCGGCCGGGCCCCGACGAAGGAGGCCGAGTCCTCGGCCGCCGCCACGGCCAGCCCACCCAGTCCGCAATTCCAAATGCAAAACGCAAAAACCCATCGAAGACTCATGGCGGTCTCCATCGAACAGACCCCGGCGCTCCCACCGCGTGCAGCGCGGTCGCTCTGGGCCAATGTACCGCACGTTCCAGGCGCCGCACAAACCCGGGCGATGAGCTTTGACGATTGCCCCCCGGCCCCGGCAAGAAACGAACCGGCAGTGCCGATAGACACCCCCGGTTTCCGGCTGGTACACTGCCTTGGATGGTCGATGCTGTGCGCGACTTGAGGAGGTATTTGTCCCATGTCTGCCGCCGTGTCCGAGACGTTATTGCCTGGTCTTCCCGTGCGCCGGGGGAAGGTCCGCGATGTGTATGACTTGGGCGACCGGCTGCTGTTGGTCAGTACCGACCGCATCAGCGCGTTCGACTGGGTGCTGCCGACTGCCATTCCGGATAAGGGCCGGGTGCTGAACCAGCTTTCGGCCTTTTGGTTTGAACGGCTGGGCGAACCGCATCACTTGTTGACCACCGATGTCGAGCAGATGGACTTACCGCCGGGAGTGGACCGCGGGCTGTTGGCAGGCCGCTCCAGCCTGGTGCGCAAGGCCAGCGTCGTGCCCATCGAATGCGTGGTCCGCGGCTATCTGTCCGGCTCGGGTTGGAAAGAGTATCGCCAGCACGGCATGGTGTGCGGCATCCGGCTGCCGGACGGATTGGTCGAGAGTGCGGCGCTGGAGGAGCCCGTGTTCACGCCAGCCACCAAGGCCGACAAAGGCCACGACGAGAACATCTCGTTCGAGCGCATGGCCGAGCTGGTGGGGTGGCAGGTGGCCGATGAACTGCGGCGGCGGAGCGTGGCGATTTACCTGCGAGGTGCCGAATACGCCCGCCAGCGCGGGATCCTCATTGCCGACACCAAGTTCGAGTGGGGGATGGTCGACGGCCAATTGATCCTCATCGACGAAGTGTTCACGCCCGACAGCTCGCGGTTCTGGCCGGCCGACCAGTACCAGCCGGGCGGCCCGCAGCCGTCGTTCGACAAACAGTTCGTTCGCGACTGGCTGGAAGCCACCGCGTGGGACAAGAACAGCCCGCCGCCAGCCCTTCCCGAGGATGTGGTGGCCAACACCCGCCGCCGGTACATCGAGGCATTCGAGCGATTGACCGGCAGGAAGTTCGAGGCGTAATTCACGCCCCGCGGCATAGCCTGCCGAGCCAGCCGTGTTAGGGGCATGCTTTGCACGCACCCCGCTTGTGTTCTGCGCGCTTGCAAGCAACCAGCCTGCGCGGGGTGGACAGTTCCGTTTTGGCACGTCCGAAAGCACTGCGTGTCGGTGGCAGCCGGCAAGCAAGCAGCGGCAGAAGCGCTAGGCTGGCGAGCTTCGTTCGACCTGCGGCGTGCGATGTCGCGCCACGCTCAACCCAGGAGTGCAAGGGGTTACTGTTTGGGCGGCTGAAGAATCCTGTCTAACTGCTTGTTCAACTGGGTCTCCAGCATGTTGCGCCCGGCGTTCTGCAGGAACTGGCGGGCCACCTGGTCGAACGCCCGGCGGTCGATCCGAGGCTGACGCAGTGTGCCGGCAATCGGGATCTGGATCACCTGGTTGCGCAAGGCGGCGGCCAGCGCAGGATTGGTTTGCCAGCGCGCGGGGATGGGCATTTCGGCCATCATCGCCAGGCTCTGGTCTTCAACACCCACCGAGCCGTACATCCGGATGGTAACCTCCGGAAAAGCGAGTTCCAGGTCACGATGGTAGATACGCCCATCGACCATCCGGAACGGCACCACCGACTGGCGGGTGATCTGCACCTGGCTGGCCGAACCGGCCAGTTGGGCCAATTCCTGAATCAAGTATCCGGGTCCCACGCGCACGTCGTGGACGATGAGCCGGCCGCTCAAGTCGCCCCGGCCAGGGGCATCGATGGGAATGCGGCAGTTGTCCAATTCGATCGAGAAGACCCCTTCGGCCGAGGCGATACCGGCCAGCACCGGGGCGATGTACTCCAGCCCATGCGCACACATGATGGGATTGATGCGGACCTGATGGGCCAGGCGGCCGGGAGGAAGGGTCAATTCCACCGGGCCGGGAACCAGATGCACGCGCGGGGCGAGCTGCACCTGCCCCTCGTTGACCGCCAGGGCCAGCGGCTTGACCTCCAAAATGCCCCGGGCAAAGGTGGCTTCCAGGTCGCCAGGCCCCACCTGGAAACCGTAGATCTCGGCCCAGTGCCAGGCGAAGCCGAAGCTGGCGGTGCTGCCGGCGATGCCCAGCGGGCCGTGATACGCGAAGGGACTTGCCCCCCGCCCGGCAATCCGCACACCCTCCCCGAAGCGCGAGCGAATCAACTGGCTGATACGCTCGAAATCGTAGCGGACCGTGCCGGCAAGTTCCAACTCGGTCTCGGCGTCTGGCCGGGAGAGCTTGCCTGTGCCCGCAATTCCCACCGTGCCGGAGACCAATTCCAATTGATCGATCTGGAACGAACGGCTCACGTCGTTATAACTGCCGCGTCCGGTAAGCCGGATCTCCTTTTCCTGGAACTTTTGGCCGGCCGGATTGGCGGCCGTAAAGTCGGCGGCGGCCGCCTCGAATCGCGCCGTGATCATGCTGCCGATCGGCTGGATTTCGGTGCGGGCCGTCAACTGGCCGGCGAGTTGCCAGGCGGGGCGGATTCCCGCGGGCGTCAACCAGGCCTGGAGCCGATCGAGGGCTGCGTTGCCTTGAATCGTACCGCTGATTCGTCGCGGCCCCCGGGGGGGCATGGCCAGCAAAAACTCCTTGGTTTGCACGACCAAAGCGCTGGTGGTCAGCGTGGCGTGCTGGAGGTCCATGCGCTGTGCCGGCCGGTCCCATCGCATGGCCAGCGTCAGTTCCGCCTTGGGTTCCTGGATATTCAGCGTGGGGCCGGCGATGACCAGGTTCGTGCCGGCCAGCCGGGTCTGCTCCAACACCAGCCCCTGTGTGCCCCATTGCACGGCCGAGAGGAACTCGAAACTCCCCTGGAGCTGCCAGCGACCCGGGTTGACCCACGGGGCCAGCCGGGCCTGCCATCGGGCCAGTTGGCCCTGGGCGTGGACTTCCAGGGGCCAGTCTGCGTGCCAATCAGCCACCGGCTGCATCAGTCGGGCATGCAGTTGGTCCGAGCCGGCCTGGATCCGGGCAGCGGCAGTCTCGATGCGGTTGTTGTTGCGGAAGTCGGCCCGACCGGTGGCCGTGAACCCGGCACTCAGGGCGGTCTCGGTCCAGGCCGGCTGGCCCGGCAGCTCCAAGCGGAAGTTGAGGATTCGCAACTCGCCCAGGGTCTCGAAATAGTCCTCCTGATACCGTTCCCAACTGAGCTGCGCGGTCCCCTCGCCGGCCAGCTTCAGGCCGCCCAAATCGACGAAGCCGGCCGACTGATCGGCCAGGCGGCTCAAATCGAAGGTGGCGGTGGCGGTGAGCAAGTCGCGCGTGCCTGCCGCGCGCAATCGCAAAAAGTTGGAGTCGCACTGGAGGGTTTCGAGGACTGGTCCCTGCGGGCCTTCATGGGCGGCGAAGTGCAACAAAATGGGCTGCTGCCACACGATGCGCCGGCCCTCGCGCAGCCCCGTCAGATTGGCGGCCTCCAGCCGGGCCTGCCACGCCATGCCCTCGAAGTCCCCCTGGCGCCGGCGCCGTCCAGCGTACTCGAACTGCAACTGACCACTGGTCACCTGCGTACCCTTGTGGATCCTCAAAGTGGAGGGGAGCAGTGCGGCCAGGCGGGCCAGGTCCACCTGGCCTCGCACCTCGCACACCTGGTGCAAGAGGCTGGTGCCGGGTCGGCCGGCATCGCCACCGGACCAATCCAGGGTACCTGTGATGGCCAACTGGCCGGCTTCGCAATCCAAAGCCACGCGCTGGAACTCCAGCCGACCCTCATGCCACAAGAGGCGGCCGGAAGCTTCCGCCCAGGCCAGCCTGGGCCGATCGGCACCCAAAGCGGGCAGGGCCAGGCGGACCTCCTCGGTCCGCAGTCTCCCTTCGAGCAACACACGCCGGCCTGGTCCCGCGTGATCCCACCGGCACTGAATGGCGCCCGTACATCGCCCTGAAAGTTCCAGGCCGGCCAACCACCGGCGGAGCAGGGGTTCGCCCAGGCCGAGCGGCCCCCCCTCGGTCTTGATCGCCAGCGAGTCTACGGCTTCGGCCGGGGCTCTTTCGGTGCTGGCCGAATTGCGATGGACCTCGAGGCCAAGCTCGACGACTCCCGCCTGAAGTTGTCCCGGGACATTGCCGGCGATTTGCAGTTCGAGGGGCTTGGCCCGATCGGCCGGCACCGTCAATTCAAGCCGCACCGACTCGATCTGCCAGGTCCGCCGCGTGCGCCGGTCCAGGACCGAGATGCTCCCCTGGTTGGCCACAATGGCCGCCGCCACAGGCCGGGCCGGCTGCCGGGGATCCAAGTAGCGGGCAAGCAAGTCTTCCAGATTGCTCCCCCCATCGCGGAGCGCCAGGTGCAGTTTAGGCTGGTGGAGTTTGAAGCGGCCCAAATCGGCCGTGTCGAAAAGCAAGGCCAAAAGCGCCCGATCGCCCTCCAGTCGCGGCACTTCCAGCACGAGATTGCCTTGCCGGTCGTGCACTTCAACCCCGTAAAGGACGATGGGCGAGAACCAGCCCAGCGACGCCGATTCGGCCCGTACCGTGCCTTCCAGGTCCGCCGTGGATCGCCGGATGATTGCGGTTACAAGCGGGCTATGGGCCACCACCCAGGGCACCAGCCAAAAAACGAGGGCCAGTCCCAAAGCAACTGCGCCAGGCCAGTAACGGCGATACCGCCGAAGCCACCCTCCGCGTTCGGCCTTGCGCCCGGCCGGAGCTTTTGCCCGCCGCCGAATCCATAAGCGGCGCCGGCGGGGGACATCGGTCGGGGCGTCGGTGGCTGCGTGCGGTCCGTCCACGCGCCGCCCTTGGTCCACATGGGCTGTTTGGCCGAGCGGCGAATCGTCGCTTGCCGGTTCCCCTTTCCGCGCAGCCGCTACGCCGGGCCGAGCCCTTTCGGCCGGGCGGTCTGCGGAGGCCTCTGGCCTGCGGCTGGCTTTTGGGCCGCCCTCGGAGGCGGGGGAAGAGG
>FWPU01007239.1_pt1 | contig 10939 bp, 10 predicted proteins | sample 2228361 | NCBI WGS metagenome assembly FWPU01 (sample SAMEA103939777, study PRJEB20133) | metagenome | reverse complement strand
TACTGTTAAAAAAAAAAGAAAACAAAGAACATTAAAAAAAAAAAAGATCTAGTATCCCAAAAAATGAATAATAAAAACTTGTAACGCATAATGTGTCCTCCATTTTAGATTTTGACGATTTTCCGCCTGATTACTCCTTTATTCGTATGGATATGCAAGTAATAAATTCCTTTGCTCAAATCATTGATAGGATACCGGGTATCGTGTAATAAAGAAGTAACTTTTTTGCCAAAAGTATCAAAAATTTCAATGCTTTGCACAACAATAGCAGAATTTTTATTGTCTAAAACAAAATAATCCGTAGCAGGATTGGGCGAAATACTAATTTGCTTTTCCCAATCTTCTGGTAAATGATTGATAATGGCGTGGCTACTTACTTTCATTACTACCACAGTATCAGTGGGCAAATACAAATGATTTCCCAAATGAAAAGCCCGAATCAGTGCTTCGTCTTCTTCAAAAGTTGGAATAATGGTAAGAATGTTGGCATTATCTATTTGAGCTACTCGGGTATTTGAGGAAACAAATATCACTTCGGGCAAAGAAACATCAGTTTGAGCAGAAAGTTGTATTCTACCATCAGGAAGAGTATTTGTTACCAAAGTAGGCAAATCAACTGCTTGCGGCAACTTGAAACGATACAAGGCATAAAAATTTGCTCCTGTATTTCCGTTCAAAGTATTAGCGTTATTAGGTTCAAAATCAAAATCTACTACATTTTGAAAGTTTCCTGCCGTCCAAAGAAACCAATCTTCATTATCATTAAAAACAGCTACAGACCTTAACCTATCCTCTCCACTTCCTGAAAGAGTATGATACCAAAGCAAATCGCCTCTTTCCCCTGATAGTTTGAGCAAAGTGCCGTCAAAGTTATTCCCTGTAATATTAGATATTCCGCTTACACTTCCACCAAACTTACGATTGAACGTAGCATTGCCCAAATGCGATACCGAAAGCATTACATCTCCATTATGTAATGCCAAACTACCCAATTCGTCCCAAGTAGAGGTAGAGGTGCTTGCTCCACCCACACGAGCTACCCACAAAAGATTTGCAATAGACGAAGCCCTGTATTTAGCCACAAACACATCACGCCCCCCTGCCGAAGCCAAATCGGTAGTGGTAGGAGAAGGATTAAAATCTGACGCTCCTCCAAAAGTACCCGCAACAACAACCACGTCATTATCGGCTTTTACAGCCAGAGCATCAGAGCCTTCTGAACCCTCTGCAATATTTACAAAGTCCAAAACGCTTCCATTAGAGGCATTTAGTTTGGTTAAAAAAGCATTTCCCGAAGAACTTGCCGTAAGTATAGTCATAAAACCACTAATGGTTGCACCATTCGTGGCATAACCTACTACATAGCAAAAACCTGCATCAACAGAAATATCATAGACATTGTCGTTGGCATTCATTGCTCCAACACGAGCTGACCATTGATGCTCAAAAAGGCTTGCAATAGGATTTAATACATAGCAAGCCAGCCACCCTTCATAACCTGTACCCGAAGAGGGTAAAGTAATAGGGCTCGGTAAGGTTTCTACTACACAAGTTCCCTCATAATACCCTCCTACATATACTCTCCCGCCATTATCTACCTCCAAAGCGTAGAGCGTCTGAAAATTTGCCCCACCAATTACTTTGGCGGCAATAGCAAATGCAGTATCGTTGAAACCTTTGCTCAAATCGTAGGCTACAAAAAATGCATCTGTATCTGTTGGTAAATAAGAACCTATTGTCAAAGAACCTCCTACTGATACCGCTACTCCGTTCCCCGCAAAATGCCCTGCTACGATGAGACGGTTATTCATTTTATCTACTTTGATAGCATTGACTCTATCATCAGAGCCAGCACCAATCCTAAAAGCCCACTCAATATTTCCCGAAGGGTTTATTTTCATTACAAAAATATCTGTTCCGCCAGCAGAAACTAAATCGGTAGTAGTTGGTGAGGTAGGAATAGATACCGTACCACTAAAAAAACCCGTAACATACAAGTTTCCACTGCCATCAGTATCAGTATCTCTGATAATAAGATTAGGTGCTTGTCTGACCGCTTCTAACTTCAATCGGGCAAAGTTGCCTTGGGCATTTACTTGAAAAAACACAAGTAAAAAAATTATGATAGTAGATAGTAGTTTTCTTTGCATTGTTTTCAAAATTTTGGTGAAATAACTACAAAAAAACAAAAAAGCAAAAATTATACCTTTTTTGCATTTATACTTTTTTGCAAGATTTGGTAACCGAAACTATGATTTTTTCTTGATTTGAACAAATTTTTTCTTGAAAATTGAATTTTTTGCAACCCTTTCGCCCTCAAATACGTTTTTTCAAAAAATTGTAAAGTATGAAATCTGCAAGCAGTTTAGATATTCAGGCGATACGTGAGCAATTCCCTATTTTGGGGCAAAGTGTTCACGGCAAAAAATTAGTATATCTGGATAATGCCGCTACCTCTCAGAAACCCATTTCGGTTATCAATGCTCTGAGCGAGTATTACACTTCTTACAATGCCAATATTCATCGGGGGGCTCATTATCTTGCGGCAAAGGCTACCGAAATATACGAACAAGCCCGAGAAAAAGTAGCCAAGTTTCTGAATGCCCGAAGCAGTGAGGAAATTATTTTTACGCGTGGCACTACCGAAGGAATAAACCTTGTAGCCAGCACTTTTGGCAGAAAATTCATAGGCGAAGGAGATGAAATCATCATTTCTACTATGGAGCATCACTCCAACATTGTGCCTTGGCAAATGCTTTGCGAAGAGAAAAAGGCAGTCTTGAAGGTGATTCCTATTAACGAAAATGGTGAAATTCTGCTCAATGAATACGAAAAATTACTTTCGCCACGCACCAAACTTGTTTCGGTAGTGCATATTTCCAACGCTTTGGGTACTATCAATCCTATCCGGGAAATGATTCAGAAGGCTCATAGCGTAGGAGCAAAGTTTTTGGTAGATGGGGCACAAGGGGCTGTCCATTTGTCTATTGATGTGCAGGACTTGGACTGCGATTTTTACGCTTTTTCAGGGCATAAAGTATATGCCCCTACGGGCACAGGAGCTTTGTATGGCAAAAAGGAAATTTTAGAGCAAATTCCTCCTTACCACGGCGGCGGCGAAATGATAAAAGAAGTAACTTTTGAAAAAACCACCTACAACGAGCTACCTTTCAAGTTTGAAGCAGGTACGCCCAATATTGCTGATGTAATCGCTTTGGGCAAAGCTCTTGATTTTGTAAATGAATTGGGCAAAGAAAACATTGCCACACACGAGCAAGAGCTACTCACCTACGCTACCGAAAAAATACAAAAAATAGAAGGCATCAAAATTATTGGTACAGCTTTGCACAAAGCCAGTGTGCTTTCTTTTGTAGTAGCAGGCGTACATCATTCCGATATAGGCACAATTCTGGATACGCAAGGCGTAGCTGTAAGAACAGGACACCACTGCACCCAACCACTGATGAAACGTTTGGGGCTGGAAGGTACTACACGAGCTTCTTTTGCCGTCTATAATACTTTTGACGAAGTAGATACGTTTATTTCTGCTCTTGAAAGGGCTGTCAAGATGTTGAAATAAAGAGGGCTTTTGCCCTTTTTCATTTAGTAAGTTTCTTCTTTCTTGAAACTTTTCAGACGGGTTTCAAGAGCATCTTTGATTTCGCTTGCCTTTTTGGCGATTTTTTGGCGAGTTTCTTTGCCGCTTTTGGGGGCAAGCAACAAACCAGCCACTACCCCTGCGGCGGCTCCTACTATAAACGACACGAACATTTTTTGACCGTTACTCATAAATTATTGGATTTTTCAAAGAAGTACTGATAACTTTAATGCAAAAATCTTGCAAAAGTAACCCAAGCAAAGAAATTTTTTTTCTAAAATTTCAAATGGAATGTTACAAATAGCTCTTTTAGACGGAAAACCTGAAATTTTTTACAGCTTGCAAGGTGAAGGCAAAAGTATAGGCAAGCCGAGTATTTTTATTCGCCTTTCTTTGTGTAATTTGTACTGCTTTTGGTGCGATACCGACTACACCTGGAACTGGGAAAATACCAACTATACTCATCAAAACGATAAAAAACCGAACTATCAAAAGTTCAAAAAAGCAGAAAATATTATCAAACTCTCCGACAAACAGATTATCTCAGAAGTCCAAAAGTATAATTGCAATCGTCTTATTTTTACAGGGGGCGAGCCGCTGGTTCAGCAAAAAAAACTCCTGCCTCTGCTGGCTCGGCTCAAAGAACAAAATCCTCAATATCACATAGAATTTGAAACCAACGGCACTATTATTCCCCTGCCCGAATTAGAAGCCCTTACCGACCAATTCAATGTTTCTTTGAAATTAGCCAATTCAAAAGTTTTACTTCAAGAAAGACTAAAACCCCAAGCCATTGATTTTTTCGCCCAAAATCCTAAAAGTAACTTCAAATTTGTGGTAGATAGCCCCAAAGACCTTGATGAAATTTTGGAAATTATCCAAAAATATGCTATCTTTCACGATAAAGTGTATTTGATGCCCCAAGGAACAAAGCCCGCTACTTTACAAAAAAAACAGCAGTGGCTTGTGGAAATTTGCAAACAATATCAGTTTAATTATACCGATAGACTGCATATCCTAATTTATGGCGATAAAAGGGGAATATAAAAAATTGCTGGTTCTCGCATTGCTATTGCTATGTAATGCAAAAACATTTTCCCAAGACATAGGTATAGGTAGCGAATACATACACCTTGCCCGCAAACGTATAGATAGCTTACAAAAACTTTTAGAAAGCACGCGTTTAGATACCGAAAAAGTAAATTTGCTAAATCTTATCAGCAAGCAATACCGAGTTGTTGATGAGTTTCAGTCTTATATTATAGCTACTGAAGCTTTGGAAAAAGCCGAAAAACTCCGATTCTGGAAAGGAATAGCCGAAAGTTACATCAATTTGGATTTTATCAATGCCGAACAGGGTTTGCAAGATTTGGCAGTAGAAATGTACGAAAAAGGAGCTGAAGTTGCAGAAAAAAATAACCTTGCCAAACAGCAAATTTATTGCCTCAATGGCATTGCGGTCATTTATTGGGAACGCCAAAAATATCACGAAGCCCTTAGCATATTTTTCAAAAATTTAGCTTTGCAAAAAAAATTAGGATTGGAGCAAGATATAGCCGTTTCTTACAACAACATCGGACTCATTTACAACGATTTCAAAGAGCCTGATTCTGCTCTGAAATATTTGCTCAAAGCAAAAGCCATTCGAGATAAATACCATTTAGAGGAAAGAAGCATAGCCACCCTCAACAATTTGGGAATAGCCTATTTACAGAAAAAAAATTTGGACTCGGCTCTTTTTTATTCGCTACAAAGCCTGCAATTAGCTCGCAAGTATGCCCAAAAGCGTAGAATTAAAGAAGCCTCTATCACCCTTGCCGAAATTTATGAAGCCAAAAAAGACTATCCCAATGCCTACAAATACCTAATGCAACATAAGCAAATCCGTGATACTATTGAAAAAGCGGACAAATCCTCTATCATTGCAGAAGAAAAACGCAAAAGAGATTTGCAAAAACGCGAAGCCGAAATCGCTATGCATCGCCAAAACGATTTGTTGCAAAATATCATTTATTTGCTGGTAATTGTATTTTTTGTAGCCCTCACCATTGCCGCTATTCATAGAGCCAAACGTATCCAACGCTTTTCGCAGACACTCCAACAAAAAAATGATGAAATCAACTCCCAAAAAAATACCATAGAACAACAAAATGCCGAACTTCTGGCTCTCAACGAAAATCTGGAAGTTATCATCAAAGAGCGTACCCAAAAACTATCGCAAGCGAATCAGGAACTGGAAACGTATATGTATCGCTTCGCTCACGACTTGCGAGGTCCGCTTACGACAATGATGGGCTTGTGCCTGCTGGGTAAAATGGATAACCCTAACGATAATACGCATAGCATTTTTGACAAAATCCATTTTACGCTTACCAAAATGGATTCTCTGCTGAGGAAACTTTCTCAACTTTACCAAATCAATCATTACGAGGTTAGTCCGCAAAGAATTGCCATAAAACAATTTACCTCTGAAATTTTGGAAAGGGTTTGTCGGAAGTGGAATATTGAGCGAGAAAAAGTTATTTTTACGTTTCAAGGCATCAGCGATATTAGCACAGACGCATTTCTTTTGGAAATTTCTTTGGAAAACATTTTGGAAAATGCCCTTATTTTCTCAAAAGGCGAGCCAATTTCCATAGACTTTTTTGCAGAAAAACAGAGAAAAAATTATCTCATTCGCATCAGCGACAAAGGGCAAGGGATACCTACTTATTTACATTCCAAAGTTTTTGAGATGTTTTTCAGAGGCAATGAAAATTCGCAAGGCAACGGATTGGGGCTTTATATGGTAAAAAAATCCATAGAAAAACTGCAAGGTTCTATCACACTCACAAGCGAAGAAAATCAATACACTTGCCTTGAATTGTATTTGCCCCTCTGATTTTTTGTTTTCCCAATCAAATTTTATACTTTTGCGATACCCAAAAAAATCATATTTTCTGCTTACACTTATGAAACACCTTTCTTTGCTTCTACTTTTTTTAAGCCTTTTTGCTTGCAAAAATCAAGACAAAAAAAACAATACTCTGACCAAAGATAGTACGCAAGCCTCTAAAATTCAGCCTGATACTACCGAACTGGCTACCCCTGCCCATTTTACTATTGAAGAAGAGGATTTTGTTATCAATTTCCCTGCTATGCCTGTACGCGTAGAAGATTCTACCGATAGAGATGTAGAATATTCGGTACAAATGGGCGATTCGGTAAATTACATTCTATATTTCCGAGATTACAAAGAAGGGGTTATTCAAAAAATGGGGGCAAAAAAGTTCTTACAAAATCAGGAAAAGCAAGTAATTGATAAAATGGGCTTCCCACAAGAAGAAATTTTTGAAAATAAAGAAATTGAAATCAGCGGCTTTCCTGGTATTTCTCTAAAAGCAGGTAGCCAAAAAAATAGCTTTTTGGTGTATCGCATTTATTTGGTGGGTAATCGTTTGTATCAGTTGGGTATTTCTCATACCAAACGCAATCCTACCGAAGAAGAGCAAAAAAATTTTTTGGACTCTTTCCAACTTAAAAATAGCAAAGTTTCAAGGTCTTGAAACCTTTTGAAGGCTTTCTTTGTTTTGTATCAAAAATTTTCAGCTATGCAAACCGAAACTACCAAACCTCAACTGCTTAATAAAACTTTGGTAAATGTATTTTCCGTTGCTATTCCTGTGGCGGTAGCAGTGCTTTTGGGTATTCGTATCAAAGTAAATTTAGGTGAATGGACAAAGTTTCTGCCACATCTGAACGCTATTATTAACTCCTTGACCTCCATTTTGCTTATTTTAGGACTTATTTTTATTAAGCAAAAGAAAATCAAAGCACACCAAAACGTAATGCTTGCCTCCTTTACGCTGGGTAGTTTGTTTTTGGTAACTTATGTATTGTATCATTTTTCTAACGAAAGCACGGTTTATCCCGATAATGGCTGGAAACCTCTGTATTTATTTGTACTCATTAGCCATATTACGCTTTCTATTGGGGTAGTACGCTTTGTGCTTTTGGCTTTGTACTATGCCTTGCAAAAAGATTTTGCCAAACACAAAAAAATGACTAAAATCGCTTATCCTGTTTGGTTGTACGTTTCTATTACGGGTGTAATTGTGTATTTGATGATAAGTCCGTATTATTCTTAAAACTTAATGCACTGAAAATATGAATTTCAATTTGGGCAATTTGGTGGGTAAGGTAAAAGAATTGCAAACCAAACTTCAAGAAGCTCGTGAAGGGCTAAAATATATTTCGGCTACTGCCGAATCAGGGGCGGGACTTGTGAAAGCCACCGTAAATGGCAACAGACAAGTAGTAAGCATAGAAATTGATAACGAACTCATCAAACCCGAAGAAAAAGAAATGTTGCAAGACCTGATTGCGGCGGCTGTCAATAAAGCTATGCAAGAAATTGAAAGTAAAATCGCCGAACACTTTCAGAATGTAGCAGGTGGTATTATGCCTGATATGCCCAATTTAGATTTTGGAAAATTTGGTCTTTGATGCCTACCCTTGAAGTTTGTCTTTCTCCGAACTTGCTTCCTTTGCATACGCTCACGCATAAAACCGTAGTAGTGGTAGATATTTTGCGAGCTACTTCTTGTATGGTTACGGCTATAGCTTGCGGAGTAGAAAGCATTTTGCCTTTGCAAGATATTGAAACTTGCCGAGCAATGAAAAGCCAAGGTTATTACATTGCCGCCGAAAGAGACGGAAAGCAAGTAGAAGGCTTTGATTTAGGAAATTCGCCTTTCAGCTATATGGAAAAGCATCTGATAGGGCAAAAAATAGCTTTTACTACTACCAATGGCACGCAAGTTATCAAACTTTCCGAAAATTCGGAACAAATCATTGTAGGAGCATTTCTGAATTTATCCGCAGTAGCCAGCTATCTTGCCGAGCAGAAAAAAGATGTGCTGGTAGCTTGTGCAGGTTGGAAAGGAAACATAAATGTAGAAGATACACTTTTTGCAGGAGCTTTGGTAGATATTTTAGCCTCTCAAAATTTTACAATTTCCAACGACTCGGCTCTTTTGGCTCAACCTTTATACCAAAAAAACCAAAGCGATTTGCTCGGTTTTGTAAGTCTTTGCTCTCACGTACAACGCCTGAAAAATTTAGGCATACAAAAAGATATTGAATTTTGTTTGCAAAAAGACGTGTATGACGTTGTACCCGTACTACAAAATGGCAACTTAGTAAAACTAACTTCACAAATAGCTTCTTAACACAACACTCATAGCTATTTGAGCCTAATTCTGCTTCAACGTAAATACTTATCAAATTTCAAAAAAATGAACGCACTTGCTCGCGAAACCAGCCCTTATCTACTTCAACACGCTCATAATCCTGTAAATTGGTATCCTTGGGGCAAAGAGGCTTTGCAAAAGGCTTTGCAAGAAGATAAACCTATCATTGTAAGCATTGGTTATTCTACCTGCCACTGGTGCCACGTTATGGAGCGAGAAAGTTTTGAAAGCAAAGAAATCGCTGATATTATGAATCAATACTTTGTGTGTATCAAAGTAGATAGAGAAGAACGCCCTGACGTGGATAATATCTATATGGACGCCATTCACGCTATGGGTTTGCGAGGTGGCTGGCCTCTGAATGTATTTCTAATGCCCGACCAAACCCCTTTTTATGGAGGTACTTACTTCCCGCCTCAAAATTGGAAACATTTGCTCTTGAATATAGCCACCGCTTTTCAGAAAAATCGGGCGGAACTGCTGGAATCGGCTCGCGAGTTTTCTCAATTTCTCAACCAAAGCGAAGTACAAAAATATGGCTTAAAACCCCAAAACTCACCAAATACTTTCGCCGAACTAGAGCAAATGTACCAAAATCTTGCCAAAAACTTTGATGGCTTGCACGGCGGTATTGATAAAGCCCCCAAATTCCCTATGCCAAGCATTTGGCGTTTTTTGTTAATGTACGCTTTTCTGACTAAAAATGCCGAAGCCGAAAAACATTTACATCTGACTTTGCAAAAAATGGCTTTCGGTGGTATTTATGACCACTTGGGCGGCGGCTTTGCCCGCTATTCGGTAGATGCCGAATGGTTTGTGCCTCATTTTGAAAAGATGCTCTACGATAATGCCCAACTGCTCACACTATACGCCGAAGCCTATCATTTTAGTAAAAATCCTATTTACAAAGAAGTAGCTTACGAAATTTTTGAATTTGTGCAAAGGGAGCTGGAAGCAAGCGAAGGGGGATTTTTTTCTGCTCTTGATGCCGATAGCGAAGGGGAGGAGGGAAAGTATTATGTTTGGAAAAAAAGGCATCTTGTAGAAATTTTGGGCGAGGATACAGAACTTTTTTGTGCCTACTACAACGTTTTGCCACAAGGCAATTGGGAATATGCCAATAATATTCTGTACAAAACGCTCAATGACGAAGAATTTGCCCAAAAACATCAAATTCCTTTGCAAGAGTTGCAGGAAAAAGTCAAAAAATGGAAAGCCACTTTGCTCAAAATTAGGCAAAAACGAGTAGCCCCCGGACGCGATGATAAAATTCTTACTTCTTGGAACGCTCTGATGATTAAAGGACTTATAGATGCTTACAAAGCCTTTGAGGACGAAGAATTTTTGGCAACCGCTCTGTACCATACAGAGTTTTTGCTGGCAAAACTATACAACGCACAAGAAGGATTTTTGTATCATACATTTAGCTATAAAGCCAATGAAGCCAAACAAAGAGCTTTTTTAGAAGATTATGCTTGCACCATTGAGGCACTCGTAGCCCTGTATCAGGCAACTTTTGAAAAAAAATATTTGTTTTTGGCTCAAAAACTTTGCGATTATACATTGCAAAATTTTTACGACTACAACGAAGGAATGTTTTTCTATACCGATAGCTCTGCCGAAAGGCTCATTGCTCGTAAAAAAGAGATTTTTGATAATGTAATTCCTGCTTCCAATTCCATAATGGCTCATAATTTGTACTTCTTGGGCATTTTGCTTGAAAAGCAGAACTATCAGGAAATAGCCATAGGCATACTATCGCAAATAAAACAACTTTTGCTCAAAAATGCGGAATTTACAGCCAACTGGGCTTTGCTTTTTACCTATACGCTTACACCCACAGCCGAAGTCGCAATTATTGGCGAAAACTACAAAGAAGCTTGCAGAAATCTGGAAAAATATTTTTTCCCCAACAAGGTACTTGCCGCAAGCCCCGATGCTGATGCAGAAATTCCTCTTCTGGAAAACCGAACGGCAATCCATAAGCAAAGCACTTTTTACGTTTGTTTCAATAAAGCCTGCCAATTGCCTACACATCGCCACGAGGAGGCTTACAAACAACTTTTGCAAAGCCTGAAACTTTGATTTTCAGCTAAAAACTTGTAATTTT
>FWPU01009793.1_pt1 | contig 10942 bp, 8 predicted proteins | sample 2228361 | NCBI WGS metagenome assembly FWPU01 (sample SAMEA103939777, study PRJEB20133) | metagenome | reverse complement strand
CCAAGCTATGATTGGTACGTATTGGGTCTGGTTGGGCATCTCGTTATATACCTTACTGGGGAAAACCACCAGCGTTTCGCCGACCGATGGGCAGAGGGATTCACCCCAGGTGCCGCTGACGCCACCCTTGGTGGCCGACCCGGAGAGTTCCACCCATCTGGCCGATTGGCCGTCCCATTTCTTGCAGTAGATCTCGAAATCGCCGCTGGTGTCGTCCTGCCAGGCAACGTAGACGCCGCCCATGCCCACAGAAAGCGATGGGTTCGTGGAGTTGCCGGCGTTGTTGCTGATGCCTCCCCCCTCGTCTGAGCCGCCGAGGTTGGACCAGCTGAACCCGTTCCAGTATCGCAAATAGATCTCGAAATTCCCGTCGCTCTCGTCGGCCCACGCGATCATGGGATTGCCGTTGCCGTCGGTGACCATGGAGATGTTCTGGGAAACCTTGCCCGTGCCGCTGAGCCCGCCGCCGGTGGCGGAGAAATTGAGCTCCAGCCATGGGTCGATCACCACCGGCCATTGGGCCGAGTCCATGAACCACGACGGCACCTCCAGGGCGATCTCGCCGTTCTCGTACCTGGGGTGGAGTTTGCAGCGCCGGCCGGCGGCGTCTATGGCTACCGCGCCGTGGTAGGCGAGCTTTGCCTCCCCGCCGGTGTCATGGAAGGCGAGTCCCCCCTCCCAGAGGGGCGTCTGGCGCCACTGGCTCTGGCCCTCGTCGGTCACGGCGCCTGAAAGGGTCGTCTCGACGGCCACGCGGACGCAGAGCGCGCCGCTGTCGATGGGGCGCGGGATCCTGAAGACCTGCTCCACGCGCCTGTTCTCGAAGACGTATTCCTCGGTCATGACTTGGTGGTCGATCTGGGCCTTGGCGAATCCCGCGCGGGAGGCGGGGCCCCGGCCCAGGTCGATGGACCGCGCGCCCTGCTCTATGCGCGAGGCGCGCATGTCGATGTTGAAATCCTTCCCCCGGACGGAGATGCCAGATGAGGTCACCTCCGCCTCGTAACCGTCGCCCTTGAAGCCGGCGCCGTCGGGGATTTCTACCTCGCGGATGCGGAAGGATGACAGGGGTTGGGTGTTCCAATCGGGTTCGACTTGCGCGTGTGGTGCGGCAGGTTCGGTGGTCGCGGACTGCTGGCGCCGTCCGCCGCCGTGCAGGAGCGCCGCCAGCGCCAGCCCGGCCGCGGCCGAGATCGCCAGCCCGCCGCACAGGATCTTCCCATTCATGAGGACCCCCGAGAGATATCGGTGGACATGCATAAAGTGGCAACAGACCGCTAAAGAATCATATCATAAGGACCAGGATCGTCAACATACTGCGGATCAACGCCGGGATCGGGCGCGGTGGATCCGGCGCCGGCCGCGCGGGTTGCGCCGGGATGCCGTCCGGGCCGGGCGCGGGCGCAGGGAGTCGAGGATCTCGCGCGCCCCCCGCGAGTTGAGTATCGTTTCGAGGGCCTCGGCGAGGCTCCGGGGATCCTCCAGTGTGCCCGTCTGGCCTTCCCGTATCGTGCGCCGGCCGTCGGGCGTGGCGAGGCAGGCCGTGAGGCGGATTAGGCCGTCCTCGGAGGCCTCCGCATAAACCCCCAGCGGTATCCGGCAGCCCCCTTCCAGCCGCCGCAGCAGCTCGCGTTCCGCCTCGACACAGGCGGCTGTGACCGGGTGGTGGATCGGTTCGAGCAGCCTGCGCATCTCCTCGTCGGATCCGCGGATCTCGACCCCCAGCGCTCCTTGGCCGGCGGCGGGGACGACCACGTCGCGCGGCAGTATCTGGACGGGAAGTCCGTCCTGCGAGCGCAGCCGCTGGAGGCCCGCGGCCGCCACCACGATGCCCGCCAGCGCGGAACCACGCCGCTGGAGCTTCTCCAGGCGCGTGTCGAGGTTCCCCTTCAGATCGACGAAGGTCAAGTGGGGGAAGATCGATTTCAGTATGGCCTGGCGGCGGAGGCTGGAGGTGCCGATCTTGGAGCCGGGCGGGAGCTTCTCGATGGGGATCCCTCCGCGGCCGATGAAGGCGTCGGAAGGGTCGCCCCGCTCGAGGATCGCCCCGATGGCCAGCCCCGGGGGCAGCTCGGTGGGGAGGTCCTTCATCGAGTGAACTGCCATGTGTATCTTCCGCGCCAGGAGCGCCCGCTCGATCTCCTTCACGAAGACGCCCTTGCCCGCGGCGCGCAGCTCCTCCGCCGACGCGATCCGGTCGCCGGCGGTGCGGATGGGGACGGCCGCGAAGTTCAAATGCGGATGAATCTGCCGGAGGCGCTTCATCACCAGCTCCGTCTGCAAGAGGGCCAGCTTGCTGCTGCGCGTGCCGATTTTTACCGTGCTGCCTCTCACTCGGACGGTCTCCGGAACGGCGGTTTCACAAAACTTCCACCGGAATGTTCCCCGGCGCGACTTTTATATCAAAGGACACCGCCGGATGTCAAGGAGAGACCGGCGGACGCGCTATTCTTACTCCTTGACGTCGAACAGGTTGCGCAACAACTCGGCTGGGCTGTTGGACCCGCCGTCCGAAGGGCCGGCGCGGAGCCGTTCGGTGGGGGTATGCAGTATCTTGTTTATCAGCCGCCTGTTCATCTCGGCGACCTCCAGGCGCTGCGATTCGGTGAGCCCTTCGAGCCGGTCGAGGGCGCGGCGGAGCTCCTCGTCGGCCATGGATTGGAGTTTCCGGCGGAGGGCGACCAGGAGGGCGGCGGTGTCCGGCGGGATGATCTCCCTCAGGAACGCTTGGGCCTCCTCCTCTATGATGGGTTCGCTCCGGGCGATCTCCTGCTCGCGTTCCAGCACGTTCTGCTGAACGATGGATTCGAGGTCGTCGATGTTGAAAAGATATGCATTGTCCAGCCTGTCCACGTCGGGGCTGATGCTGCGGGGGACCGCCAGGTCCACCAGGAACATCGGCTCCTGGCGGCGCGCCTGGAGCGCCGCATGGACCTCCGCCGCGCCCAGGACGAAACCCGGCGCCTCCAGGCAGGAGATCACGATGTCGCCCATCGGGAGCACCTTGGGCAGTTCGTCGAGCCCGTACGCCCTGCCGCCGAACCGTTCAGCCAGGTCCCGGGCGTTCTCGATCGTACGGTTGACCACGTGCAGCTCGGCCACGCCGTGGCTACGGAACGAGGCAAGCGTGAGCCTCCCGGTCTCCCCCGCCCCGAGGACCAGGAGTCTCTTCGACGGGAGATCCTGGAATATCTTCTCCGCGAGGTGGGTGGCCACGGCGGGGACTGATACGTTCTTCTCCCCCAGGGAGGTCGATGACCGCACGCGCTTGGCGGCCCGGAGTGCCCGCTGGAACAGCTTGTTGAGTATCCGCCCCGTGGCGCCGGCCTCCTGGGCGGCCAGGTACGCGTCCTTGACCTGCGCGCCTATCTGGGGTTCGCCCGGCACCATGGAGTCCAGTCCGGAGGTCACGCGGAAAAGGTGGCGCGCCGCGTCGGCCCCCCGGTGCTGGTAGAGGGCAGGCGCCAAGTACGCCGCCGCCAGGCCGCTGCGGGCGGCCAGCATCGGCGCGATCTCCTCCGCCGAGGGGGCCGCTCCCGCGTGGGCCGCGTAAAGTTCCACGCGGTTGCAGGTGGAGAGTATCACCAGCTCCTCCGCCCTCATCGCCCTCCGGAGCTCCGAGAGCGCCGCCGGCAGCGAAGCTTCCGCCACGGCGAGCCGCTCGCGGATCTCCACGGGGGCGCGCCTGTGGTTGAGGCCCGTTACGGATATCTCCATGGCTCAGCGGCTGTGGAAACCTCTCCAGAAGACGTTGGCCCAGAACGTGACGAGCACCAGCGCGAAGCCGGCCACCGAGGCGATCGCCGTGCGGCGGCCCTTGAATGAGGGCAGCCGGCTCAGCCACAGGATGGCGGCGTAGGCGAGCACCGTCGTGGTGGTCAGTATCACCTTGGGGTCGAGCCTCCAGGCGCGCTGGCCGGGGTAGAGCTCGCGGGCGTAGAGGTAGCCCGCCAGGAGGCCGGCCGCCAGCAGCGCCACGCCCGCCGCCAGCGACCGCGTGTTGAGGCGCGCCACGGCCTCCAGCGGCGGCATGAGCCCGAGCGCCGGCAAGGGGCCGCGGTGCTTGAGCTGGCGGTGCGCCACGAGGTACGCCAGCCCGCTGGCGAAGGCCAGCGCGAAGGCCGTGTATGAAGCGATGGCGCCGGCGATGTGGAGCGCCGTGCGCGGGCTCCTGAGGCCGGGCGGCTCCACCGGCGGCGGGGGCGGAGCGGCCAGCGTCAGGACGAGCGCCAAGAGCGACGTCAGCAGCGCCACCGGCAGCGAGGCCACCAGGATGATCGGCATGCCGCGGGAGACGTCCAGGATCAGCGCCGCGGCGCCGACGGCGGCCGTCAGCAGGACGAAGGCCTCCAGCGTGCTTTGCACCGGGAACCGCCCCTCGCGCGCGCCGACGGCCGCCAGCACCCCGGCGTGGAGGCACGTGCCCAGGATGGCCGCGGCGCGGGCCGGTCCCAAAAGGCGCGCCGAGCCGGCTCGCGCGGCGGCGGCCGCCGCCGCCGTGCCGGCCGCGAAGGCGAGCGACCCCCCCGCCAGGAGGATCAGATCGACTCCTCTCACGGGGCGCCATTATAGCAAAATCCGGGATGGTGACGCTCCCGGCTCGTTTTGATATGATGCGGCCGTGACCGCCACGCGCGTGATCGTGGTCGACCAGGACCGCTTCGATCCCGAGGCGCTCGCCCCCGCCGCGGAGGCGATCCGCCGGGGAGGCCTGGTGGGCATGCCCACGGAGACGGTCTACGGGATCGCGCTCGACCTTGGCAACCCGGAGGCGGTGCGCCGGCTGCTGGAGGTACGCGGGAGCCCGGCGGACAAGCCGATAACCGTGCACATCGCCGAAAGAGATGACCTCCGCAGGATCGTTCCGGAGCCGATACCGGCGGCGGCGCAGCGCATGATCAGGAGGTTCTGGCCGGGACCCCTGACGATCGTCTTCCCCACGCCGGACGGCCGTGGGGTCGGCGTCAGGTACCCCAACCACGCGGCGGCCTGCGAGCTGATCCGCCGCGCCGGCGTCCGTCTCGGGGCGCCCTCGGCGAACCCCTCGGGGAGGCCGCCGGCCGTGGACGCCGCAGGGGTCCTGAAGTCGTTCGACGGCAAGCTCGACGTGGTCGTGGACGCCGGCCCGTGCCGCCACAGGACCCCCTCCACGGTGGTGCGGGTGAGCGGATCGGCCGTGGAAGTCCTGCGGGAGGGGGCGATCCCCAAATCGATGATCGAGGAGGCCAACGTCGTCACGATCCTTTTCGTCTGCACCGGAAACACCTGCCGCAGCCCGATGGCCGCCGCCCTCTTCCGGCGCATGCTGGCGGAGGCAGAGGGCGTGCAGGAATCGGAGATCGAATCGCGCGGATGGCGGATCGTCTCCGCCGGGACCGCCGCCGGCTACGGCGGGGCGGCCTCGGAGGAGGCGGAACTCGCCGTCAAGAAGTACGGGGCCGATCTGTCGGGTCACTCATCAAGGCCCGTATCTCTCGCGATGGTCGAGGACGCCGACCGGGTCTTCGTGATGACCAAGAGGCACCGGCAGGTGATCGAGGAATGGATGCCCGAGCACAAGGGCAAGATAGAGCTGTTGGATCCGGACGGGGCGGAGGTGCCCGACCCGATGGGGGCCTCCGCGGAGGTCTACCGCTCCTGCGCGGAGCAGATCGCGGAGGCCGTCCGCCGCAGACTCAAGGAGATGCTATGAAGATCGCGGTGGGCGCTGATCACGCGGGTTTCATGGCCAAGGAGGAGATAAAGGTTCTCCTGAGGGCGCTCGGACACGAGGTGGTGGACGTCGGCACCACCAGCGAGATGCCCTGCGACTATCCCGACTTCGCCGCTGAGGCCGCCCGGAAGGTAGCCTCCGGCGAGTGCGAGCGGGCGGTGCTGATATGCGGCACGGGGATCGGGATGTCGATCGCCGCCAACAAGATCCCCGGCATCCGCGCCGCCACGGTGACCGACGAGAAGACCGCGGAGATCAGCCGCAGCCACAACAACGCCAACGTCTTCTGCGCCGGCGCGCGGCTCATGCCGGTGGTCAAGATCGCCGAGAGCCTCAAGATATGGCTACAGACCCCCTTCCAGGCGGGCCGCCACGCCAAGCGCCTGGATAAGATATCGCGCCTGGAGCGCGTGGGGATAGCGCCGGACGACATAGAGGTGTGAGCCCGCCTCACTTCCAGCCGGCGATCACGTGAAGCTGGGGGAGGACGATCGTCTCCCGTCCGCAGGCGGCCCGGAGGCGCGCGATCTTCGCGCCGTCCGGCGGCGTCACGCCCGGGCGGACGGGCGTCGCCGGCTGCAGCACCAGCGGCCACCCTGCGGGGACCAGCCTGGCGGCCCTCGCCACCTCCTCCTCGCTCGAATCCTGGGTCACGACGATCTTGACGAACGCCTCCCTGTCCCCCGCCAGCGCCAGGCAGCGGCGGGCGTCGTCCCAGTCCATCGCGACGCCGGGACAGGACGGAAGCTTGATGTCGAAGGCGAAGGTGTCGATGGCGTCCGCGCACAGCGCCAGCCGATCGGCCAGGGTCCCGCTGGTCTCCAGGTAGGTCTTCATCCCCATCGCGCGGATCCCGAGCGCCGCCTGGCGCACGAACTCGGCCTGCAGGAGCGGTTCCCCGCCGGTGAAGCTCGCCGAGCGGTGGCACCCCAGGGAACGGACGGCCTCCAGCACGTCCTCCACGCCGGCGGGATTCGGGCGGGCCTCAGCGCCCAGCTCCCACGCCGCGGCGCGCTCCCAGGCCTGCGGCGTGTCGCAGTAGAGGCACCGCATGTGGCACCCGGCGAGCCGGACGAACACCTGGGGCGTCCCCGCGTATGGGCCCTCGCCCTGGATGGAGGAGAAAATCTCCCGGAGCCAGCCCTTCTCACCCACGGAGCGCCTCCAGGCACCGACGGCACGACTCGCACGAGCCGCACCAGCGCCGGCCTCCCTCGTAGCACGGCCATATGAGCTCCAGCGGCGCGCGCAGCCGCCGCCCCAGCCGCACGATCCCGCGCTTGTCGAGACCGGCCGTGAAGCTCACCACGCGGACGCCGTTGGCGGTGGAGTAGGAGAGCGCGCGGTTGACCGCGCGGACGTATGCGGCCGAGTTGTCCGGGAAGGTCGCCGCCTCCTCGCGATTGAATCCCGTGACGATGATCCGCGCCCCCAGCGACTCCGCGTGGGCCGCCGCTATTTCTATGAAGATCCCGTTGCGGTTGGGGACCCAGACCGCCCGGGCGGAACGCGCCGACATGGCGCCGCGCGGAAGCGGCGCCGCCCGGTTCACCAGCGCGGTCCGAGTGAGTCCAGCCAGCCACGGGATCAGTATCACCCGGTGCGGGACGCGGTAGCGGCGCGCGATCTTGGAGGCCGCCTCCCGCTCCCGCCGCGCCGCGCGCTGCCCGTAGTCGAAAGTGACGGCGAGCGCCACGTCGATCCTCCTCACGGCGGCGGCCAGGGAGACCGTGGAATCCAACCCTCCCGAAAGTATCGCGACGCCTTTCATGTGGTTCCGGGGCCGCGGCCCCGGGATGGCGAATATATACCGGCCCCCGGCGGCGTTCAATCATAGTGCCGTTGCGGGGACCGCGGCGGCTGCTATCATCTGGAATGAGGATGAGGGCCCCCGACATGACGCCTCGACAGCGCGTGATCTCCGCCGTGGACCACCGTCAGCCCGACCGCGTCCCGGTCGATTTCGGCGGCCACCGCTCCAGCGGAATCATGGCGGTCGCTTACCGGAAGCTGAGGAGACACCTGGGGCTCGCCGAGCGCCCCCCGCGGGTGTACGACGTCATCCAGCAGCTCGCCGTGATCGAAGAGGACGTGTTGCAACGCTTCGGCGCCGACACGGTGGAGATGGGGCGCGGCTTCTGCACTGAAGACAGGTTCTGGAAGCCCTGGCGCCTGCCCGACGGCGGCGACGCCCTCATCCCGGCGTGGCTCGACGTCCGCGGGGACGGCGGCGACTGGTACCTCCACGCCCCCTCGGGCCGCGCCGTGGGCGTCCAGAAGGCGGGATCGCTCTACTTCGAGCAGATCTACTGGCCGTACCTGGACGGCATCCCGGACGACCTGGGTGGACTCCGGGAGGCGATGGCGGACGTGATGTGGGCGCAGCCGTGCCCGCCCGGGCCGGGGTTGGACGCGGATGCGCTGGCCGCCGGGGCGCGCGCCCTGCGCCGGTCCACCGGCCGGGCGATCGTGTTCCTCTTCGGAGGGAACCTCCTGGAATGGGGGCAGTTCCTCTGCCGCAACGACGTCTTCCTGATGCTGCTGGCGGCCGAGCCCCGGCGTGCCCACCGGCTGCTCGACCGGCTCGTAGAGATCCACCTCGAGCGGCTCCAGGAGGTCCTCCCGGCCGTGGGGCCCTGGGTGGACGTCGTCCTGTTCGGCGACGACCTGGGGACCCAGCGCGGACCGCAGATATCCCCGAAGATGTACCTCGAGTTCTTCAAGCCGCGCCACGCTGCCATGTGGCGCAGGGCGAAGGAGCTGGCCGGCGTGAAGGTCCAGCTTCACTGCTGCGGCGGGGTGCGGCCGCTGATGAACGACCTGATAGAGGCGGGCCTCGACGCCATAAACCCCGTACAGATAAGCTGCGCCGGCATGGAAGCCGCGGGGTTGAAGCGTGATTTCGGGGGCAGGCTGTGCCTCTGGGGCGGGGGATGCGACACGCAGCGCGTCCTGGGCGGCGGCACCCCCGATGAAGTGCGCAGGCACGTCCTGGGGCAGCTCGAGATACTCTCGCCCGGGGGCGGGTTCGTCTTCCAACAGGTCCACAACATCATGGCTAACGTCCCCCCGGAGAACGTCGTGGCGATGTTCGACGCCGTGTCGGAGTTCAACGGGAGACCGCGATGATGCCCGCTGCGGCTTTTCTGCTTGCATTGGCGGCCGCCGGCGCGGCGGGCCTCGAGGCGGAGCACGGCTTCGACCGCTACCTCCACGAACGTTCGCCGGTCTCGGCGTGCGCTGAGATGAAGTCCGTGTTCCATGGAATCGCCGCTTCGGTCGCGCGGCCGTGCGACCTGCGGGGGCGTCCCGCCGTGCCTCCGCTGCCGATCCGGGCAGCTGGATCCTCTACGACTGGATTGGGATGGCGGCGCCTGCCGGGGCGCGCCTCGGCAAGGTCGAGAGGGTCTTCGCCATCGCCGGCGTCTATCCGGTGCGTGCGCTGGTGGAGAAGGACGGCCGGGCCAGGCAGCCGGTGGTGCTCGACGTACGGGGACTGGGCGACGGCGGCGGGGCCGTCGTCCGGGCCGACGGGAAGGAGGTCGCGCGGCCCCTCATCCGGCGCGGGCGGCAGTCGGTGGAGGTACTCGTGCCCGCCGTGGAGAACGAAAAGACGATCTCCTTCAGCCTGGAGGTCGGCGGGCAGAAGAGCGCCGCGGAGGCCGTCCTCAAGCCGGTCCGGCGCATCACCATCTACGTTCTGCCGCATTCCCACACCGACATCGGCTACACGGAGATCCAGACCGCGATCGAGAAGAGGCAGGTGGAGAACCTCGTCAGGGGGATCGAGATCGCGCGGAAGACGGCCCAATATCCCGAGGGCGCCAGGTTCGTGTGGAACGTGGAGGTGCTCTGGGCGGCGGATCTCTACCTCAGGAGGCTGGACGACGTCAGGCGCGCGGAGTTCCTGGAGGCGGTCAGGAAGGGCCAAGTGGGTCTCGAGGGGATGTACCTCAACGAGCTCACCGGCCTCTGCCGTCCGGAGGGGCTCATCCGCCTCTTCCGGTTCGCGACGGTACTGGCGGAGCGCTGCGGGACCAGGATCGATTCGGCCATGATCAGCGACGTTCCGGGATACACCTGGGGCACGGTGACGGCGATGGCCCAAGCGGGCATCAGGTACTTCTCGGTGGCGCCCAACTTCTTCGACCGGATAGGCGACATCCTGGTGCAATGGATCGACAAGCCGTTCTGGTGGGTGTCCCCCTCCGGCCGCGAGAAGGTGCTCGTCTGGATCCCCTACAAGGGTTACGCTCTGTCGATGGTCGTCCGCCGGCTGTCGCCGAAGTTCGTGGACGAATACATGTCATATCTGGACTCCTCGGCGTATCCCTATGACGTGGCCCACATAAGATGGGCCGGCCACGGGGACAACGCCGTGCCCGATCCGGAGATCTGCGAGTTCGTCAGGGAGTGGGCGGGGAAATATTCCTGGCCGCGCTTCGTGATCTCCACCACCCGCGAGGCCTTCGGCGCCTTCGAGAAGCGGTACGGTGAAAGGCTCCCGGAGGTGCGCGGGGACTGGACGCCCTATTGGGAGGACGGGGCGGGTTCTTCGGCGCTGGAGACGGCGATGAACAGGGAGAGCTCCGAGAGGCTGGCGCAGGCGGAGGCGATCTTCGCGATCAGGAACCCCGCCGACTACCCGGCGGAGGAATTCGCCGGCGCGTGGAACCACGTCCTGCTATATTCGGAGCACACCTGGGGGGCCCACTGCAGCGTGTCGGATCCGGAAAACAAGATGACCCACGAGCAGTGGGAGATCAAGCGCGGCTACGCGCTGGAGGCCGACAGGCGCTCCACGGCGCTGCTGGAACGCGCCTGCGGCGGCGATGCGGCGGGATCGATCGACGTATACAACACCGCCTCGTGGCCGCGGACGGACCTGGCGCTGGTCCCGCGGGATATCTCGGCGGACGGGGATCGCGTGACGGACGAGAAGGGGCTGCCGGTCCCGTCGCAGCGGCTATCGACGGGGGAGCTCGCGGTCCTGGCCTCCGGCGTGCCGCCGTTCGGGGCGCGCCGGTACAGGATATCGGCAGGGGATCCGCACGCGCCCGGCGCTGCGGCATCGGCGCGGGGTCTTTTGGTCGACAGCGTCCTCGTCGCCGCCCGCCTGGACGAGAAGACCGGCGCGGTCGCCGAGGTCGCGGCGCGCGGGATCGTGGGCGATTTCGTGGACGCCTCCTCGGGACACCTGGTGAACGACTGCCTGTATTTCATCGGGAA
>FWPU01005163.1_pt1 | contig 10942 bp, 10 predicted proteins | sample 2228361 | NCBI WGS metagenome assembly FWPU01 (sample SAMEA103939777, study PRJEB20133) | metagenome | reverse complement strand
CAATTATAATATTTCTATCAGTTGAGATAACTCTACCGACTATTCTATTTTTCTCCATATTCTTTCTGAGAACATAATCAAGAATTCTGTCTCTATTAAGAAAATATCCTTTGAAGTCAAGAAAAGCCAGTAAAAAAATATATAGAATTACTAAGCCTATAAACCCATGTGTTTGAAAACACTTATTGATAGAAGCCATATTAAAAATAATACAAAAATATATGTGAATTTTTTATGAAAGTTTTGTAAGGAATTTTTGACAACAGAGGATGGTTGACTTGACTTGCTTACTTGACTACATAAATAGAAAATGATAGAATTTTAGTGCTAAATTTGTAATAGTGTGATTCGAAGTGGTTAAGTAAATTATAGTAATAGAATTTGTTTTTGGCTATATTTAGCGGACTGGTAGAACTAGAATCTGAATAATTTTTTACTGACTTGCTTTCTAAAAATCTCCCCAACCCCTATTTTTCAAAGAGTGGAGAGATTTCCTCTTTGTAAATGGGTATTCTCATTGAAAAAAACATATGGAAATAATACTACTAATTCTATTTCTATTCATTATCTTTTTACTTGTTCTTCTCTACACCAAAAAACCACAGGATGAAAGCTCTATCTTACTTATGCAACAACAAATTGACTCTCTAAGAACACAAATTTCAGAAAACCTTCAGGCGACCACGCAGACAGTTAACACACAATTGACCACAATACTTGACCAGGTAAATAAACAACTTACAGGATTAAATCAAAATATCGGAACTCGTCTAGATAATGCCACAAGAGTCTTTGGAGAAGTCCAAAAAGGTCTTGGAACTGTTATGCAGGCAACAGAAAGAGTTTATGAAATTGGGAAAGACATCTCAACACTTCAGGAAATATTAAGAGCACCAAAATTAAGAGGAACTCTTGGTGAACTTTTCCTTGGCGATTTACTTTCACAGATTTTACCTTCTGAAAATTACACACTGCAATATAAATTCAAATCTGGCGAAACAGTTGATGCGGTAGTCCATATAGGAAAAGGACTTGTGCCTGTTGATTCAAAATTTCCACTTGAAAATTTCAAAAGAATTATTGAAGCAAACTCTGAAGAAGAAAAAAAACAGGCAAGAAAAAAATTCATCTCAGATGTAAAAAAGCATATAGATGACATATCAAAAAAATACATACTGCCGGATGAAGGAACTTTTGACTTTGCTTTAATGTATATCCCAGCAGAAAATGTATACTATGAGACAATAATTAAGGAAGATTCTCAAGAAGAGAAAACAATTTCGTCTTACGCGCTTGAAAAAAAAGTAATTCCTGTTTCGCCAAATTCTTTTTATGCTTATTTACAAGTAATTATTCTTGGTCTAAAAGGGATGAAAATAGAAAAAAATGCACTTGTAATCCTTGAGCATCTTGAACGACTCAAAGGAGATTTTGCCCGCTTCAGAGATGACTTTGATATCCTTGGGAAACATATCTCAAGTGCAAAATCAAAATATGATGACTCAGAGAAAAAACTCAACAAATTAGAAGAAAAATTTTTATCAACACAGGAAGGTGCCAAAAAACCTTTTCTGGGGGGAGCAAAAAATGAAGACATTTAGTTTTTTGTTAGCACTTTTTTTAATCTCAAGTAATATCTCATGCAAATACACTGACAAAAAAGAACAATCAGAAAAAAAGGAGGTAAAAACAATGGAACTAAAAGGCAAAAAAGTTGTTATGATAATTGCATCTAAAAACTTCCGTGATGAAGAATATCTTGAGCCAAAAAGAATTCTCTCTTCTGCAGGTGCAACTGTTATAACTGCTTCTTCAAGTTTATCTGAAGCAGTTGGCATGCTTGGAGCAAAAGTCAAACCAGATATTTTAGTTTCTGCCATAAATCCTGAAGATTATGACGCAATAGTTTTTGTTGGTGGTTCTGGCTCAAATGAATACTGGGAAAATCCAACTGCGCACACTATTGCAAGAAAAGCACTTGAGAAAAACAAAATTGTATCAGCTATATGTATTGCTCCTGTAACACTTGCAAATGCAGGTTTACTAAGTGGCAAAAATGTAACTGCCTTTCCATCTGTCAAAGCACAAATCTCAAACAAAGGAGCAAAATATACAGGCAGTCCTGTTGAGCATGACGGAAAAATAATAACTGGTTCTGGTCCTGAAGCAGCAATTCAATTCGGAGAAGCAATTAAAAAAGCACTTCTTTCAAAATAACCTCAAAACAAAAAATGATAAAAGGTATAATTTTTGATTTCGGAAATGTAATCTGTAATTTTGACAACAATATCTTTATTGAAAAAATTTCAAAACATACCAAAAAAACCAAAGAAGAAATTCACGATATAATTTTTAATTCATCAGATTTAATGAAAAAATACGAAACAGGGGTGATTTCTTCAGATGAATTCTTTAATGAAACAGTTAAAAGGTGTTCTCTTTCAATATCAAAACAAGAATTTATAAAAGCATTTACAGATATTTTCACTCCAATTCCAACGACATTTGATTTAATCAAAAAATTAAAACCTTCCTATAAACTGGGGCTGTTGTCTAACACCAACGAATGGGATTATGAACATGCAATAAAAAAAACAGAAGTATTTAACCTTTTTGATGCAGTAACACTATCTTTTGAAGTAAAATCAAAAAAACCTGAAGAAAAAATCTACAGGAACATCCTTAACAAACTAAAACTAAAACCAGAAGAATGTACCTTTATAGACGACATTGCTGAATATGTAGAATCTGCAAATAACCTTGGAATCAAAGGAATTCATTATACTTCCCACGAGAGTTTGATTGAATCACTTAAAAATCTAAATATTCAAATTGTCTGAGCAGGACTAATTCCCTCTCCTTAACAAGGAGAGGGTTAGGGTGAGGATTTGTATCGGTGTGATTTATTGCACTATTAAAATCTCTCCCACCCCTCTTTTTCAAAGAGGGGAGATAAACTTCCCCCTTTTCTAAAGGGGGATTAAGGGGGATTATCGGTCCATCCCTTTTTTAAAGGGGAGTTAGAGGGATTTTTAATCTTTCCCATTTTCTAAATATTGACCAAGGGAAATTAAAATCAAATGAAATACTGCCATAAATGTCTCACACCCTGGGAAGGTATCACACAACCGGACACACACGAGACCTGCCCCAAATGCTTTTCCGACCTCCATATCTGTCTAAATTGCAGATTTTACGACGAACACAAACCAGCCCAGTGCCAGATTCCAGAAATTGAGCCAGTAATAAACAAAGAAAAAGCAAACTACTGCGAAGAATTCCAGTTTATAGATAAACCTCTACCTGAAAAAACTCACGAAACAGACAAAACAGCCAAAGCCAGAGAACAATGGAATAAATTATTTAAGAAGTAAATTATGGGAAGCGGTTAAATTATATGTGTCAATAAATTATGGAAAGCGGTTAAACCATTAAATTTTAGACAATTTTTAAAAATTTTTGCGCCGGCGCATCACATCAACAACTTCTCTTAGTCAAAATTCATCTCACACAACCAAATGAAAAATAATCTGGCTTTAGTTTTATATTACAAAAATCAAAACAGATATAGTTTCAATGCACTTGTTGGCGCCATAGAAGAAAATGAATTTTTCAACAACCTCAACATATATTTTATGACAGACGAAAATGAACTAATTACAAAATTACAAAATATCATCAAAACACATAAAAAAACTATAGTTGCTTTTTCATTCTTCAGCACTCAAATATGGGACACATATAGAATCATAACAAAACTAAAAGAAAAGTATGGCGACGAACCAGTATATATCGCAGGTGGTCCTCATCCAACAGGTGACCCTTCAGGAACACTTAAAATGGGATTTGATATAGTAGTTATAGGCGAAGGTGAAGAAACATTAACTGAATTACTCCAAAAGATTAATGCTAACCATGATTATAAAAACATAAAAGGGATTGCTTTCATTGACAACACAGGAAAATACCACTTCACAGGACAAAGACCTATAATTGATTTAGACAAATATCCACCATTTTCAATCAAACACAGTAAGTTTGGACCTATAGAAATATCAAGAGGGTGCCCTTTTATTTGCTATTTTTGTCAAACCCCGTATATATTTGGTGCTCATCAAAGACACAGAAGTATAGGAAATATCTGTAGATATGTCCAAATTATGAAAGAAAAAAATCTCCTGGATATTAGATTTATCACCCCAGATGCTTTTTCTTATGGCTCATCAGATAGAAAAAAATTAAATATCAACAAATTAGAAGAATTACTAAAAAACATAAAAAAAATCATAGGACAGGATGGCAAAATTTTTATAGGAACTTTTCCATCAGAAGTTAGACCTGAACATGTGACTGAAGAGACAATAGAAATTGTTCTAAAATATGCAAATAATGATAACTTAATAATTGGAGCCCAATCAGGTAGTCAAAGAATCTTAAATTTATGTCACAGAGGACATACAGTTGAAGACATATATAATGCTGTAAAACTAACATTGAAAGCAGGACTTAAAGCAAATATAGATTTCATTTTTGGTCTACCTGAAGAAACCGAAGAAGACATACAGGAAACCATAAATGTCATAAAAGATTTAGTAAAAATGGGAGCAAAAATCCACGCACATACATTCATACCGTTACCACAGACACCTTTTGCACAGGCGCCTGCAGGGAAAATAGGCACATCTATCAATAAATTGATTAAAGAACTAATTCATAAAGACATTATTTATGGCAACTGGACAAACCACGGAAAGATAGCAAAAAGAATTAATAGGTATTTAAGAAGTGGTAGTCTGGAGTAAAATAAATGATTTCTTATTAAAGATATCTTAACAAGGACAAAATTTTATAAACCTGATAAATTGCACAACTACATGTTATTTTTTAGTAGTAAGAACTACCTTAATATTTGTAATCACTATATTTATTGAGCCTGTTAAATTAAGAAAAAAATCTTGTAATTAATCTGTGAAAACATTCTAGAGGCATCACCTATAAATATTCTGGATTCAATAAAGTCAAATTTGCTAAATTTTCTATTCCTTTTTTCAAAAGGAGAAAAAAACTTCATTCTTTGAAAAAGATGGACCGGGTAAGATTTGCCCCTCTCATTGAAAAATGAAAACAAGATTGGCTTTTAAAGTCAAATAAACTACATCACAAGTTCCAATTCAAACTGCTTCTCTTTTCTGAAAAATCTTCCATCAAATAACAGAAAATCCCTTGCTTTTTCAACAACAGCACCTGTCTGCTTTAATTCCTCTAAATTACGAAATTTATTTTCTTTTCTTATTGCTATTATTCTCTTTGCTGACAAAGGTCCTATTCCAGGCACTCTTATCAACTGATTAAAATCCGCTTTATTTATCTCTAATGGAAACATTTCAGGATGAGAAATTGCCCAGAAAGTTTTAGGGTCTTTATTTAGTGGCAAATTACCTTTTTCATCAAACAGAATTTCATCAAACTTAAAATTATATTTTCTTAAAAGAAAATCTGCCTGATATAGACGATGTTCCCTTAAAAGTGGCACTGGAAGATGATTTTCAAGTGGTGTTCCTTCTATCGGTTGAAAACTTGAAAAATATGCCCGCCACAAATTGTATTTATTATAAAGTTCAGAAGTTGTTGAAAGAATTTCTTTATCTGACTCATCTGCTGCACCAACAACAAATTGTGTAGTCTGTGTTTTCTTTCTAAAAAATTTTTTGTGACTATATTGAGAAATTATTTTATCTGTCTGTTGAATAATCTGGACAAGTGAATTGAAATTTTTTGATTCTGCAATTTTATTCAGACAATTTTGGTTAGGTGCTTCTAAATTTACAGAAACTCTATCAGCCAAAAGGACCGCTTTCTCAATATGTGCCTGTGAAACCCCGGGTAATATCTTAAGATGAATATATCCATTAAAGAAATACTTATAACGAAGAATCTCTACTGTAGTAATCATCTGGTCCATTGTCTTATTTGCATCAATACCAACAGCAGAACTCAAAAATAATCCTTTGACAAGTTTTTTCTTAAACATTGAAATAAAAAGTTTTGCAAGTTCATCAGGCATAAAAGATGTGGGTGGCTCATTAGAGTAAGCAGATACAAAACAATATTTGCATCTGTTAAAACAAAGATTTGTCATAAGAATTTTTAATATCGGTACAGTTTTACCATCTGGTAGAACAGCAGGATAAATCCATTTGTATAAAGGACTAGCAGGGTCTTTTTTTCTTCCTATAACAGAACAGCCAGAACAACTAATGTCATACTTTGCAGATGCAGTCAGTTTCTTAAGTTTTTCTTCTATATCAGCAGATGTGTTAATCATTGTTTCATTCAAGAGTTTTTAAATCTCTTTTACAATTTTTCTAATCTATCATAAATATATCAAAATTACAAGCCACAGAATGCCAACCAAAAAACAAAATAGACTATACCGTTTAATAGATGATACACTACTTGATAAGAATTTCTCTGCTTAAAAGCTTCTGATAAGGTAGAAAGAGGAATCTATTTCTTAAATTTTATTTCTTTTAACAACTTTTCTGCTGTTCTGTGATGTTTTTTGGACAGGGATTCAATTTTAGATAACTGCTCACAGAGTTCTATTGTTTCTTTGTCAGTTATGAGACCTTCTTGATAGAGTTTGTATGTCCTTTTGCCAATTGCATAGAATTTTGTCAATTTTTCTCTTTCCAGATTTAATTCTTTAAATTTTAATTTACCAATTTTCAATCCATAAGTAGCGTCTTCTTTTGCAATTTTTGCAACTTCTGAAATTTTTTCAGTAAGTTTTTTTAGCCCTTTCTCAGCAGCTTTAAGTAATTTCTGGAGTTCTTTTTCCATATAGCCTTGTATTATCCTTTTTAAGTTTGGTTTATCTCTGTTAGAGATACAGAAAGACTCTTTAAAATATCTCCAACACTCGACCTTTACTTTTGTATTTTGTTAAAATTTTATCTCAAAAATCCAAATTTTTATTGTTTTTGAATATCTGATTGATTTTTTTTAAAGAAAGTTTTTTATAACATAGCTAATTCTTTTAAGAACTTTTTCTTTATCAAGGAGCTCCAGCATTTCAAATAAGCCAGGGCCTTCTGTTCTTCCACTTACTGCCACTCTAATAGAGTGAAAAACCTCACTTGTTTTAAGTCCTTTCTCAGAAGCATATTCTCTACAGACTCTTTCTGTTTCATGTCTAGTGAATTCTTTTAATACATTGAACTTTTTGTATATATCTGAAAGAATTTTTTTTGTCTTTTCAGGGTCTTTCTTAAAAACTTTATCTATTGCTTTTTGTTGATATTTAATATCATCCTTTAAAAAGAATTCTATCAAATAAGGGATATCACTAAGAAGTTTAATTTTTTCGTGCTCAAGTGAAACTGCATTTCTGATTAAATTGTATTTTTTTTCATCTGAAATGTCAAAACTAGACATTTGGACAATTTTTTCAACTGGAGTTTTTCTTATATATTCAGAATTCATCCATAGAAGTTTTTGCGGGTCAAATATAGCAGGTGATTTTGAGCATTTTTCAAGAGAAAATTTTTCTATAAGTTCTTTCCAGTTATCTTTTGGGTCAAAAATTTGCTGGCTATCTTCAGTTGACCACCGAGAAAGAACAAGATAATTAAAAAGTGCCTCAGAAAGATACCCCTGATTTTTATATTCAAGAACACTTGTTGCGCCATGCCTTTTTGAAAGTCGTGTTCCATCAGGACCAAGTATCATAGAGAGATGCGCAAACTCTGGTATATTTTTTTGTAGACCAAGTGCATTGTATAACTGAATCTGTCTTGGTGTATTTGATATGTGGTCATCTCCTCTTATTACATGAGTGATTTTCATTAGATAATCATCAACCACACATGCAAAATTATAAGTAGGAATACCACTTGCTTTAAGTATCACAAAATCATCAAGAAATCTATTCTCAAACACCAATTCTCCACGAATAATATCATTGAATATAGTTTTTCCTTCTTCAGGCATTTTGAATCTTATAGCCGGTTTTATACCAGATTCAATTTTTTCTTTTATCTGTTTTTCTGTGAGATTTCTACATTTGCTATTATATTTTGGTGGCTGTTTTCTTAATAGTTGCTCTTTTCGCATTGCTTCAAGTTCTTCAGGACTGCAGAAACAATAATAGGCATTACCGGATTTTAGCAATTTTTCAGCATACTCTTTGTAAATATTTAGTCGTTGCATTTGGAAATAAGGACCATACTCACCGCCAACTTCTACTCCTTCATCCCAATTCAAGCCAAGCCATTTCAGGCTTTCTATTATTCCATTCACTGATTCTTCTGTTGAGCGAAATTCGTCAGTATCTTCAATTCTTAAAATAAACACACCGCATGTCTTTTTTGCAAAAATCCAGTTAAAAATTCCTGTTCTTGCGCCACCTATATGGAGATGGCCTGTTGGCGAAGGTGCAAATCTAACTCTGACCTGGTTGCTTTGCTGACCAAAAACTGCAACTAAATTATTACTCATCTTTTACATATTTGTTTTACACATCTGAACCTTATTTTTAGAAATGCTACTGGATGGTTTATAACCATCCTGTGACAATCTCAAGAGATATAAAAAATAAATCTTTACACAAAAAAGTTTCACGGTATAACTTTATTAAGAGGGTACTCTATAATTCCCTGAGCAGCTGCTTTTTTCAATTTAGGAATAATTTCTTTTACTTTGTCTTCTTCAAGAATCACTTCTAATGCAACCCATCCAGAAAGTGTCAACTTGCTTATAGTAGGCTTTTTCAAAGCAGGCAATATCTCAATTATTTTTTCAATGTTTTTTTCAGGAACATTCATCTTTAAGCCGACCATATTTTCTGCTTGTAAGGCACCTTTTAGAAGTATTGAAATGTTTTCTATCTTCTCTTTTTTCCATCTGTCTTTCAATGAAGAACCATTTGTAATAAACCTTGTGGTTGATACAAGTATCTCATCAATAATTCTTAATTTATTTGCTTTAAGAGAACTTCCAGTTTCTGTAAGTTCAACAATTGCATCAACAAGTTGTGGAACTTTTGCTTCAGTTGCTCCCCAGGAGAACTCAACTTCTGCTTTGACTTTGTTTTTCTTAAGATACTTTTTTGTGACATTGACAAGTTCAGTAGCAATTCTTTTCCCTCTGAGATCTTTTACTGATTTTATGTTAGAATTTTCTGGAACAGCTAAAACCCATTTGACAGGCCTAAAACCACTTTTTGCATAAACGAGTTCGCAGATCTGTTTTACTTTTGCATTTGTTTCTAAAATCCAGTCATAACCAGTTATACCTGCATCAAAAACATTCTGCTGAACATATTTTGCAATTTCCTGTGCTCTAACAAGAGTTATATCAAGTTCTTCATCATCTGAAGATGGCCTGTAAGAGCGACTGTCACAATATATTTTTATTCCTGCTTTTCTAAACAACTCAAAAGTTGATTCCTGTAAACTTCCTTTTGGTAATCCAAGTTTTAGTTTCTTCATTTATTTTACCTCCAATTGTTATTTTTGAAGAATCTCTATATTGGAAATGGGACTACTTCTGGCAACCAAAATACCCTCGCAATGAAATCTATTTAAAAAGTGAAAGAACTAGGATTTTTCTAATATATATTTTACACAAGATACTCGTATTGAATTCTTTTCATACTTCTGAATATATTTAGTTTTACATACGGACATTTTTTTTCAAGTTCAACAATTAATTCTTCAATATATTTTCTTCTTGAATTATCAAAAAATGGACAAATAAAACTATCATATGGGATTTTTGCCTCTTTTACATACTCAATTATTGCTTTTTCTTTTATATAAACAAGAGGCCTTATAATAAAAAGTTTGCCATTAAACATAGAGATTTTTGGTGGCATTGTGGAAATTTCTCCATAATAAAATAAGTTCATTAAGAATGTTTCAACAATATCATCAAGATGGTGTGCAAATGCAATTTTTTTACAATTGTATTTTTCTGCAAGTTTAAACAAAATCTTTCTTCTGTTCCAGGAACACCAGAAGCAATGGCTTAATTTTGGGTCTTTTTTCTCAGGAAGTGTTGTTTTTTCAATATGATATTCTATCCCAAATGTTTTTAGATATTTCTCAAGTTCTTCTGTATAATCTGGAAGAAATCCAAAATCAACATGGACAGGAAAAATAGTGAAGTCAAAAGGTATTTGTTGCCTTTTAATCATGAGTAATCTTAGAAGTGAAAGACTATCTTTTCCGCCGGATATACCAACCAAAATCTTATCTTCAGTGTCAATCATTTTATAGTCATAAAGTGCCTTGCCAACTTGCTTAAGGAGATAGTTCTCAAGTTTAGTGCCAATTTTATTGATTTTAGTTGCTTTTTTAGATGGACTAATAACAAATTCCATTGTTATCCTTCAATAACTTTTATCCAGATTTTGCGAGAACGCGGCCCATCAAACTCGCAGAAAAAAATGCCCTGCCAGGTGCCAAATTTTAAGTTATTGTCTTCAATAAAAACAGTAACACTATTTCCTATAAGAGACGATTTAATATGGGCAGATGAGTTCCCTTCAGAATGAGAATAGTTGTCTTCAAGTGGCACAATTTTATTTAGTTCCATCTGAATATCTGATATTACATCTCTGTCAGCGTTTTCATTTATAGTGATACCTGCTGTTGTATGAGGAACATAAATGGAGCAAACACCATTATTGATTTTAGTTTCTTTTATCACTTTTTGGACCAGATCTGTAATTTCAATAAATTCTGTTTTTTTGTGTGTGATTATGGAAATTTCTTTTAACATGTTTTAATCCATTGTGTTTTGCTTCAAGGAAAATTCCCTCGGTCCCTCTTTTGCAAAAGAGGAAGTAGTTCCACTCTTTGTAAAAGATGGGCCTTGGAAACTTGCCTCACTCCAAATTTTTTCAACCACAAAATCTATCTCTTTTATAATTTTCTAT
>FWPU01012787.1_pt1 | contig 10943 bp, 9 predicted proteins | sample 2228361 | NCBI WGS metagenome assembly FWPU01 (sample SAMEA103939777, study PRJEB20133) | metagenome | reverse complement strand
GCGCGCGCATCCCGCAGTGCTCCAGGGTGTGACCGGGTTTGCGTGGCTGCCCAATACGTGACTATCTATCTAAAGTTGGTATAATTAAAGACGCAATCAAACCGTCCCCACGAGACTCACCAACTCGGTGGGATGAGCGTCTGTCAAGACTGTTAGCAAAATTGCCGTTCGCCGCTATTCTTTACCTGTCAATCGGCTGGCATACTGCGGCAGGCAGGCTTGGATGTCTTTGGATACTATGCAATTTCACGCAATTCCGCAACAGGATGACCATCCATCAGCGTGGCCGTCATAGAGTGCGCTTGTTCATGTCGCGATGTTTCGTTATTGTCACAGGTGCTGCCGATGTGTTGATGTTAGCGCGCTCATGTTGAGCTGCTGACAATGCGACCTGCACCATAATGAGCAAACCCCACCTTCGGCTTTCCATCGATTCTGAAAGAGCAGGGATTGCCGTGAACGTTGCCAACTTGCCTGCGCTAGCACAGCGTTTTGGGAAGCCTACTCGTCTATTGTTCATCGAGAGAATCTGAGGTAATCGGCCTCCGTTTCCATCAGTCTTTCATGCCAGAGCGTCGGTTGAAGGCACAACTCTCTCGCGAGCATCGGCCAGCGTTCAATGAACGCAACAGCGGAAACACGGGACAGTTCACTTGGTTCGATCTTGTGCAACCCGCCGCCGTACACCCGCCCTGCGCTTCGCAGTTCGTCGCCGGTTATCTGATTAAGGAGAGCAAATACATCTGCCTGATAGTCGGGGTGCGCTTGCAACAGTTGAGCCAGGCCTCCAATCGGGTAGAGCATGAGATACAGGTTTGTTGCAATCGCTAAGGATTGATTCCAGATAAACCGAAATGGCCGTCGCTCATCCGCGCCGCGTCCCATATAGGTACAGAGAAAAGGGGCAGGTTCACGGCGTTCTTGCCTGTACCATGGCTCCCGTCTGCTCACCAAATAACCCTGCCTGACACCTCTCGACTCCGCGGTTCGCAGATACTCCCACATGGCAGGGTAGCTCAGTCGCAGGGTGTCTTCTGGGAGATCGCAATCGATCAGGCACCACTGAGGATCCATACACGGATATCCGTCCTGATCCGCCTCGATCACGGTCGGGCTCAATGATCGAGGGCTGGGCAGAATCGGTCTCAGGAAGCGCACCGGAATACCGTGACGTTCAGCTTCATGCCGTTTAAGGATAAAAAATCGATTGTTACCAGTAGCAATGCCACGCTGAATGTGAAACAGGTCACCGAGCGTGATGATATCGGTCTGCGATTGTCGTCGTGTGTGATGGATAAGCGGGAATATCGTCCATTTGCGCGTTGCGCGCAACTGTTCGAGCGGAACGTTGTCACTCACTCTTGGCCGGGCAATCGTGCCGCCGAAGCTCATCTCAACCATGTGGTTCGGCGGAGGCGGAGCCTTGCGCAACACCAGCGCAACTGAGGATACCAGGGCGTCATCGAATTGGATCTCTGTCGGATCGAAACGATGGATGCGGATCAGTGTGACGTTATTGGTCAGATACTGCTTCAGCGCAGCGCCATAGTTCACTTCCATCCATTCCGACGGCACGAGCCATGCAGCGTACCCGCCGTTTTCCATCCATGCAGTAGCGATCAGCATGAAATAGACGTAGAGGCCGGCCAATCCGCTCACATGAACTCCTGTTCGTCGGATGACCAGAGATTGCAGGCGTTCTTTGGTTGCGTGGTCGAGATAGTGGTGTCGCGCGTAGGGCGGGTTGGCCAGAATGAGATTCGGCGCGGTCGAGGATTGATCATTTGCGGCAATGCTTGGAAAGTCTCCATGAATAACAGTGAGACCACACGCTGACCACAAATCGCGTGCTGCCGCGCATAATGCCTCATCCGATTCGATACCCACGGCTTCGATCACACGTTCGCCAAACACTGCAAGCGCAGCCGAGTACAGACAACCGGTGCCGATAGCGGGATCGGCAAAACGAATCGCAGGCAGATGATCGCCAGCCACTGCATTGACATAGCGCGCAAGCTCGATAGCCAGCGAGTAGGGGGTGGCAAATTGTCCTTTGCGTTTCCGTTCAGCGGTCGATTTCTGCATGTCGATTGCGGCCTGGACGGTCTGACGGCGGTTCTCGATAGCTGGCTGTCGGTTGATGCTCATACTGCTACAACCCCAGTTGTTGCAAATCTGTGATCCGGTGTTCCCATACCCAGTCGATACCTTCAGCAGCGACATAGCCAAGGTAATCACTGCCAAAATAACCACAAAGAAACAGAACAAATACAACGCTTTTTCCAAAACTTTGTCGTAGTTGATAAATCTTCATAGCTTCTTCTTTTCGTCGTTTATTGGTGTTGGTAAAATCACCGGCTGATTTAGCTTCGATGAAGATAGGCAATCGATCTTGACGCAGACGTTTCGGCTGAATAATAACATCAATAGGAACATTCACCTGATTCTCTTTTCTTGCAGGAACGTTCAGGCGAAAAGTGTAGGTTCCAGGCTCTATGTCTGTAAGTGGTATATTTGATGGTGGATGTTGTTTCCGGTAGCCGAGTTGATCGAGATAGTTGCTCATGCGCTCAAGTTGTCGCTGTTCCTGCGCATTGCGGATGATGGGATTTGTTACAGCGCTGCACAGACGGTCAGCAACAATGGTTGCAGCGCGTTCACGATCTCGGTCAGTTGGGTTATCTTGACTATTCAGCCACGAAAAGATGTCTCGATCCAATCAGTTGGGCGATGATCGCACTGATGTTGGTTATCTCTTTATCTAGTATGTCAGCCTACATTTTGACTGGAAGCCGACCTCTTTCCATTTGCTCTACGAGGTGCTTGCTTACGCCGGCCAAACCAATGAGACGATCGATTGCGAGTGGCGGCGACGTGCACATGCGGAGTGTTGAAAGGATTTTAGGGTTCTCTTTCAAGGTCGTTCCGTCTACATCCCGCAGATCCCTGGTTGTCAGAAATGCTTGCTCAACCAGCTTTGTTGTCTCTTGCCGCATTGAACGAAACGCTGCTGGAGCAAACTCCATGAACCACCGGTTGAAGTAATCGATTGAGGCAGCAATATCTGCTTTCCAGAGATGTGGTTTGTCAGCATTGATTAGCAGGGTGTCTGAGTTTGCCATCACGGTCTTCACTGTGCAGTTGACAGATTAAGTGCTTCGGTTTAGGGAAGAGACTGTCCATCAGCCGTCAGTGTTAGCTATTAGGCGTGTTTCATTTCAATGAGGCGCTGCAAGCGCCTTGTGCATAGTCAGCGATCGGCCTCTGCATGCCGTTTAGCAACGTATCACACAGTATTATCGGGTATTATCGACCCTTGATATTCTCGCGTCAAGCCAGAAATGCTCCCGCAGTTTCTCGAACCGCATTTGCCCGTCTCCGCCAACCGTGTTATAATCGCAGACAACGTTCGTTGGGCGTCAGGCTGCGCCCGGCGAACTTCAGACGCTCATCGAGATGGGCTGAGGGACTGGCCCGATGACGCCCGGCAACCCCCGTTTGGGAAGGTGCCAAATCCAGCGGCGATGCATGCGCATTGGCCGGAAGATGAGAGGAGCCAGAATGAGCGGAGCCTCTCGCCGAGCGAGTGGCTCCATTTCAATGCCTATGGAACTCCGCACTGTCTGGTGGGAAGATGAGGCGGCTTGCCTGATCGATCAGCGTAAGCTGCCGCATACCGTCGAGGTTGTTCGCTGCGCGGAACTGGCTCAGGTGGCGTTTGCGATCCGCAGTATGCAGGTGCGGGGAGCGCCGGCAATCGGCTGTACCGCCGCTTACGGCATGGCGCTGGCTGCCCGCCAGAGCAGTGCGACGACGACCGCGACCATTCTGTCTGATCTGCGCCAGGCGAAGGAGACGCTTGACGCGCAACGCCCTACCGCCGTGAATCTGGCCTGGGCGACGACGCGGATGCTCCGTCGCGCCGAGGCTGTGGCCGCCGACGGTGTGGCCGCGATAAAGTCGGCGCTGCTCGCCGAGGCCGAGGCGATCTACCACGAAGACCTGGCGATGTGCCACGCTATCGGCGACCACGGCGCGCCGCTGATCCCGCCGCGTGGTCATGTGCTGACGCACTGCAATGCCGGCGGTCTGGCGACGGCGGGCTATGGCACTGCGCTGGCGCCGATCCGCACCGCCTTTGCCCAGGGTCGCCCCATCCACGTCTTCGTTGATGAGACGCGCCCTTTCCTGCAAGGCGCGCGCCTTACCGCCTGGGAATTGCTCCAGGCGGGTATTCCCCAGACCTTGATCACCGACAATATGGCCGCGTTTATGATGCAACGCGGGCTGGTTGATTGCATTATCGTCGGCGCTGACCGGATTGCCGCCAATGGTGATGTCGCCAACAAGATCGGCACCTACGGTCTGGCAGTGCTGGCGCGTTATCATGGCATCCCCTTCTACGTCGCCGCCCCCTATTCCACGATCGATCTGGCCACGGCCAGCGGCGCCGAGATTCCCATCGAAGAGCGTGATCCGGCTGAAGTGACGCATATTGCCGGTGTGGCAATCGCGCCTCACGGCGTCAATGCCGCTCACCCGGCGTTTGACGTCACCCCGCATGAATTGATCACGGCCATTATCACCGAGCGGGGAGTTGTGCAGCCGCCGTTCCACACAGCCCTGCGCCAGCTCGAGAGTCGGCAATGAGTGGAGGAAGACGCTTTCAGCCAGCCTGTCGGCCTTTGTTGCGCGGTGGGCTGCCGCATCCCGATCCGACGGTTGCGGTGCAGTTAGTCTGTCAGGCCATGCCGCAAACCCCGGCCTGGGTGTTGCCGGCCCAACGCACGGTGGCGGAAAATCCCTTTGCGCTGGCGGCGCAGGGTCTCCCTGGGGCGCAGATCGATCTCGAACGTGATCAATTGACGGTGGCGCGCGAGACCCTCGAACGCGATGCCGCCCGCGTTGGCCTGGCCTATCTGCGCGGTGAAATCGAATTCGCAACCCCCGCTGAGCCGGTGCTGGCGGTATTGGCGGAATTGTTGCGTCAGCTCAATAGCGCCGCTCAACTGCCGTTGCTGGTCAAATATGAGATCATCGGGCCGGTGAGCCTGTGTCTGGCATTGACCGATGATCACGACCGTCCGCTGGCCTACGAGCCGGAATGGCGTGAGGTCTTGCTCAATCTGGTCAGTCTGCGCGCGGCCTGGCAACACCAGCAGGTGCAGGGCTATACCGCCTATCGGCTGGCAGTGATCGATGAACCCTTCCTCGATGCGCTGTCTTCACCGCTCAGCCCCTTAACCTGGGAAGATGGCATCGAGCTGTTGAGCCGGCTGCTGGCCGATCTGCCGGCCCTGCGCGGTCTGACCGTGAGTGGTGCAGCGCAATGGGATAACATCTTGCGTTTGCCGATTGAAGCAATCTTCTTTCATCTGACCGAGCATCTTGCGCCGTTGCTTGCCGCAGCGCCGATACTGGCTGATTTCCTCGCTGCGGGCGGCTGTCTGGGTTGGGGCATCGTGCCGGTTGATGCGCAGAGCCTGGCCACAGCGCGCGCTAATGAGCTGGGTGAGCGGATGATGCAGGCGATGCAGCAGGTGGCCGACGCCACCGGAATTGACACAGCCACCGTCCATCGTCAGTCGTTGTTGACCCCGACGGGCAGCCTGATGTACCTGAGTCCGGCTCAGGCCGAGCAGGCGCTTGCGTTGTGCGCGGAAACGGCGCGCGTGGTTCGTCGCGCGGCAGGTCTGATGACCGAATTAGGAGAGGAGTAAACACTGTGAGCATTGTAGTCACCGGGTCGCTGGCCTTCGATTACATCATGGATTTTCCTGGCTATTTCAAAGACTTTATGCTGAGCGACAAGGCGCATATCATTTCGGTCAGCTTTCTGGTTGACTCGATGCGCAAATTGCGCGGCGGCGTAGCCGGAAATATTGCCTACAATCTGGCGTTGCTGGGCGAAAAACCATTGATTGTCGGCACCGCCGGTCATGATTTTGCTGCCTATCGTGAATGGCTGGAGGCGCAAGGCGTTGATACCAGCGGGATTACTATTCTCGATCACGAGTTTACGTCCTCTTGTTTTATTAATACCGACAAAGCAAATAACCAGATCGTTGCGTTTTACGCCGGCGCGATGGGGCACGACCATCACAATAGTCTGCTCAATCGCGGCCTTACGCCGCGCGATCTGGCGCTTATTTCGCCGACAAACCCGGAGGCGATGCGTCGCTTTGCCCAGGAATGCCAGCAGATGGGGGTGCCGTATATCTTCGATCCCGGCAAGCAAACCCCGCGCATGGATGCTGATTTGCTCTGGTTGGGGCTGCGGGGCGCGCGCGCGCTGATCAGCAATGACTATGAATTCGGCATGATGGCGAAATTGCTGGAAATGAGCGAGACCGAATTGATCAAGAAAGCGCCGCTTACGGTGGTGACTCTCGGTGAACGCGGTTCGCAAATGTTTGTCGATGGCGAGCTGGCGGCAGCAATTCCGGTTGCGCCCGCGCGCGAAGTGCGCGATCCCACCGGCGCTGGTGATGCTTATCTGGCCGGGATTGCCTTTGGCCTGTCGCGCCGGTTGCCGCTGGATGTGACCGGACGGATCGCGGCGTTGTGCGCGGCGTATGCTATTGAAGAGCGGGGATGTCAGGAACATCGGTTTACGCGCGCACAGTTTGCCGAGCGCTATCGAGCGGCGTTTGGGCAGGAATTGACGCTCGATGGCCTGACGATGCGGGAGGCGGCGTGAAGTGGGGCATGTTGAGCGCCGGGCGGATTGCCCGCCGGTTTGCGACTGCGCTGGCTGAGTCGGCCAGTGAGCAGGTGGTGGCAGTGGCTGCGCGTGATGCGGCGCGAGCGGCGGCGTTCGCTGCCGAGTTTGGAATTGCTCGCGCTTACGGCGACTACGATGCCTTGCTGGCCGATCCCGACATCGAGGCGATCTATCTGGCGTTGCCGAATAGCCTGCATGCGGCATGGTCGATTGCCGCTTTGCAGGCTGGCAAGCACGTATTGTGCGAAAAACCGCTGGCTACCACGCTGACCGATGGTCTGGCGATGGTGGCCGCTGCGCAGTCGGCGCGTCGGTTGTTGATGGAGGCGTTTATGTATCGCTTCCATCCGCAAACGGTTACCGTGCAACGCCTGCTGGCCGACGGCGCGATCGGTGAGGTGCGGCAGGTGCGCGGCAATTTTGCCTTTCTGCTCGATGATGGGCAAAATATCCGCTTGCAACCTGATCTGGGAGGCGGCGCGCTCTACGATATTGGCTGCTACCCGCTCAGCTATGCGCGCATGGTGTTGGGGGCGCGGCCTGTGACGGCCAGCGCATTTGTCGAAGGCGATGCCATTGATCTCAGTCTGAACGGTCTTTTGCGCTTTTCTGATGATCGGCTGGCGATGATCAGTTGCAGCTTTCGCACGGCGTGGAATCAACGGATCGAGATCATTGGCGATGCCGGCTGGATTCAGCTTGATCGACCGTTCAATCCCATCCCCGATCAGGCGACGACGCTCACCATTGCCCACGGGGGACGCCATGTGACCGTTGAGACGATGACGATTCCACCTGCGGATCACTTCCGGCTCGAAGCCGAGGGGTTTGCGGCGCTGGCCCAGACCGGCGCGACGGTGCCGGCGCTGGGCGCAATGCCGCTGACCGAATCGCTTGATAATCTGGCGACGATGGAGGCGCTCTTTGCCAGCGCTGCATCGGCTACTCATATCAATGTGCGCGAACCGACGCTCTTGCCGGAATGGCCGGTTGGAGCGCAACGTTTCGCCTAGTGTAAGGAGTGTTGCAATAGTATGGCTACCAGCTTCGACATCAAAGACATCAATCTTGCCGAACAGGGTCGCAAGCGGATCGAGTGGGCCGAAAAAGAGATGCCGGTCTTGCGGCTGATCCGTGAGCGTTTTGCCCGCGAGCGTCCCCTGGCCGGTTTGCGGATCAGCGCCTGTCTGCACGTGACCACCGAAACTGCCAATCTGATGCGCACGCTGGCCGCCGGTGGCGCCGATGTAGTGCTGGTGGCCTCGAACCCGCTCAGCACGCAAGATGATGTGGCGGCGGCATTGGTGGCTTACGAAGAGATTCCGGTCTTCGCCATCAAAGGCGAGAGCAATGAGGTCTATTATCGTCACATTCGCGCCGCGCTCGATCACAATCCGCAACTGACCATGGACGATGGCGCCGATCTGGTGACCGGCGTGCTCAAGGATCGACCTGACCTGATCCCGCACATGGTGGGGAGCACCGAGGAGACGACGACCGGAGTGATCCGGCTGAAGGCAATGGCGAAGCAGGGGGTGCTGCCCTTCCCCGTGATTGCGGTCAACGACAGCGACACCAAGCACATGTTCGATAACCGCTACGGCACGGGCCAGAGCACGCTCGACGGCATCATTCGCGCCACCAACATTTTGCTGGCCGGCAAAACCTTCGTGGTGGCCGGTTATGGCTGGTGCTCGCGTGGAATCGCCGAGCGCGCTCGCGGGTTGGGGGCCAACGTGATCGTGACCGAGATCGACCCGATTAAGGCACTGGAAGCGGTCATGGACGGCTTCCGCGTCATGCCGATGGAAGAAGCCGCGCCGCAGGCCGATTTCATCGTCACTGCGACCGGCAACAAACACGTGATCGACCGCAATGCCTTTGCCGTGATGAAAGATGGTTGCGTGATTGCGAATAGCGGTCACTTCAACGTCGAGATCAACATCCCCGCCCTTGAGGAACTGAGTGTCGAGAAGCGCCAGCCCCGCGCGTTCGTCGAACAATACATCTTACGCGATGGGCGGGCGATCAATCTGCTTGGTGAAGGCCGCCTGATCAACCTGGCCAGCGCCGAAGGCCATCCGAGCGCCGTGATGGATATGAGCTTCGCCAATCAGGCCCTCGCCAGTGAGTTTCTGCTGCGCAATCAGGGCAGGCTCCCGGTGGGCGTCCATGCGCTGCCCAAAGAGCTGGATCGCGAGATTGCAGCGCTGAAGCTGGCGGCGATGGGGATCCGGATTGACACACTGACCGCTGAGCAGGAGGAGTACCTCAACTCGTGGCAGGAAGGAACGTAAGCGGCAGCCGGGTTGGATGATGCGGCAGGTTGTCTGAAGCAACAGAGGTAGACTATGGCGAACACGTTCATGAATTCACCGCGCTTCTACTTCACCAGTGAGAGCGTTAGTGAAGGCCATCCCGACAAGATGTGCGATCAGATCAGCGATGCGATTCTCGATGCCTTCCTCAGCCACGACCCGAAGGCGCGGGTAGCCGTCGAGACAGCCACCACCACCGGTCTGATCGTGGTGCTGGGGGAAGTTACTTACGAGCGTGGCTACATCCCGATCGAAGAGATCGTTCGGCGCACAGTGAAAGAGATTGGCTACACGAGCGCTGAATACGGTTTTGACGCCGATACCTGCGGCGTAATGGTCGCCATCCACGGCCAGTCGCCCGATATTGCAATGGGCGTTGACAAAGCGCTTGAGGCCAAGAAGGGCGAAATGGATGACTCAATCGAAGCGGTCGGCGCCGGCGATCAGGGCATGATGTTCGGCTTTGCCTGCGATGAAACCCCTGAGTTGATGCCGGCAAGCATCGCGCTCGCCCACCGGCTCATCCGGCGGCTCGAGCGGGTGCGCAAAGACGGTACCCTGCCCTATCTGCGCCCCGATGCCAAGTCGCAGGTGACCGTTGAGTACAGCTTTGGCAAACCGGTGCGGGTAGATACCGTGCTGATCAGCAGCCAGCACGCGCCGGAGGTGACCCAGGAGCAGATTCGGGCCGATCTGATTGAGCACGTGATCCGCACCGAGGTGCCGGAAGCCTGGCTCGACTCGCAGACCAAGATCTTCGTCAATCCGACCGGGCGGTTTGTGATCGGCGGCCCGATGGGCGATAGCGGACTAACCGGGCGCAAGATCATCGTCGATACCTACGGCGGTGTGGCCCGTCACGGCGGTGGCGCTTTTAGCGGCAAAGATCCGTCGAAGGTCGATCGCAGCGCAGCTTACGCCTGCCGCTGGGTGGCGAAGAATATCGTCGCTGCCGGGCTGGCGCGCCGGGTCGAATTGCAGGTCAGCTACGCGATTGGCGTCGCCCGTCCGTTGTCGCTCAGCGTTGAGACCTTCGGCACCGGCAATGTGCCCGATGAGGTGATCCTCAAGGCGGTCAGCGAAGTCTTCGATCTGCGTCCGGGCGCGATCATTCGCGATCTCGATCTGCGCCGCCCGATCTACCGCAAGACGGCAGCCGGCGGTCATTTTGGCCGCACCGACATCGATCTGCCCTGGGAGCGCACCAATCGCGTCGAAGAGCTGCGGCGCGCGGCAGGTCTGTAAGGCTCGTCCTTACGCGAGTCAAGCAACAACAGGGACGGGTTCTTGCCCGTCCCTGCCTGATTCTGGCGCTGCACTCATCGTGGCGGCTGATTATCGCCGCGCGCAACCCGCAGCGCCGGGCATCGTCTGCTGTTCCGTTGCTTCCTTCGGCCATCCTCCCCCTGACCGCTGGTGGACGGCTTGCTACCGGTGGCCGCGCGAGGCGAAGGATGAAAGGTCCTCGAAAGTCTATCAACGTGGCCTTTGTGAACTTCGTGCCTTTGTGGTGCGATCCCTGTTTGCTGACCGAAAAGAGCATATCACTGGCGCAACAACGGGATCAGGTCGCGTTCGATGGCCCCTACTGCGCCAACCGGGGCGTAGCGGCGCGTGACGCGCCCGGTGCGATCGACCAGAAACTTGGTGAAGTTCCACTTGATCTCACCGTCAGGGCTGAGACCCGGTTGCTGCGCTTTGAGGTAGGCAAACACCGGGTGGGTATCGGGGCCATTCACCGCAACCTTCGCGAAGAGCGGAAAGGTCACGGCGTAGTTGCGGGTGCAAAACGCTTTGATCGTCGCTTCGTCTACCAACTTTAGGTGTATACTAAGGCATGGCACAAAAACCGATCCCTCTCCATCCCCACCTGCGTGTGGCGGAACTCGAACAACGGTACC
>FWPU01012786.1_pt1 | contig 10943 bp, 8 predicted proteins | sample 2228361 | NCBI WGS metagenome assembly FWPU01 (sample SAMEA103939777, study PRJEB20133) | metagenome | reverse complement strand
GCTCGGGCGCCTTTGCTGTTCGGGGCGGCACCTCAGCGGGTCGCCGGCGGTGGAGCGCCGCGGCCCCGGCGATCGACAGCGCCGCGGCTGCCGCCGCCGCGGCGGCGATCCACGGCAGGGTCGACGGCCTTCGCCTGAACGCCCGCCGCCTGGGCGCGGCGTCGAGGCGCTTGAGAATCCTCTCGACCAGGACGGGGTCGGCCTGCGCGCGCGGCTCGAGCGCCCGCAGCTCATCGATCAGCGGGCGGAGCGCCTCGAGCTCCGCCCGGCAGCGCCCGCAGGCCTCGATGTGCGCCAAGATTTCCGGCGGCGCCGTCCCCATGATCGCGTCCGCCAGGAGGTCGTTCGTCGGGTGTCCCAGGCTCATCCGTTCCTCCGATGGGAGAAAGCCGAAGCCGCCAATTCGTGGCCGCTTCACCGCTGGCGCAACCTGGAGAGGCGCTCGCGCGAGGCGCGTTCGATCCACGTGCCGGGATACTCGGCGGCGAGTTTTTCGAAGGCCGCGACCGCCTCCGCGGTCCTGCCGGCGCCGGCGAGCGACGACGCCTCGTTGAAGCGCACCTCGCCGATCGTGAGCGCCCCGGAGCTGATCCGGACGGCCTCCTCCACGCTCGTCGCTTCGGGGACCTTGGCGAGTACGGGCGGGGCCGGATCCGTGATGATCCCGAACGCGGGGGGATGGCGCTCGCGGAACAGCCGCGCCCGCATGTCCTCCTGGCGGTTGAAGGCGTCGGCTCCCTGGCGCCCGCCGAACGGATCTATGTCGGCGACGGCAACGTCGTCCTGTCCCTTGGCCTCGACGACTATTTCGCCCTTCGGGGAGATGATCATCGATCCGGATCCGCGTTCGGAGACCACTATGTAGACGAAGTTCTCGACCGCCCTGGTGCGGAATGCGGCGCGGCTTATGTCCTTGTCGCCGATCGCCGCGCCGCCCAGCGTCAGGTGGAAGATGACGTCCGCTCCGCCGAGCGCCAGGCACCGGGCCGCCTCGGGGAAGACCATGTCGTAGCAGATGAGCATGCCGACGCAGCCGAGGTCGGGCGTCCGGAAGACGGGGAACCGGTCGCCGCGCCTCTTGTGCAGCTCGTGGATCGGCATGTTCACCTTGTGGTAGCGCCCGATCTCCCTGCCGTCGCGTCCCAGCAAGAAGGCGGTGTTGCGCAGCGCCCCGTCGTCGTCCACCGTGTCGTTGCAGCACAGGAGATACATCTTGTGCGAGGCGGCGGCTCGGCCTAGGCGCTCCATCATGCGGGGGACCGCGGCGCGGAGGAGCTCGCCCTCGCGCCCCCTGTGGGCCGCCTCCCATCGGCCCGTGCCCAGGGTATCCTCCGGCAGGGCCACCGCGTCGCAGCCCGCCTCCGCCGCCTTGCGGACGAGGGCCTCCAGCTCGTCGAGGTTCCGCTCGACCCGTTCAAGCGCCTCGGCGGGCGGGAGTTTCCAGTCTATCAGCCGCGCCTTCGGCTGAGCGGCGCCGACGCGCACGCGGGGTTTCCGCCCGATCTCCTGTGCCGCCGCCGGCGCGGAGGCCGAGCAGCCCAGCGCGACCAGGGCGAGGGGGATCAGGTTGTGGGACATGTCGTGCCTCCTTCCCGCCGGTTAAAGCGCGCCGGCCGCGTTCGTTGGGGCGTTTCGCGGCCGGCCGGGGGGGACGCCGCAGAGCGACTTGAGCCTGGCGAGGGCGTCGTGCATGCGCGATCGGAGCGCGACCTCGCTCCGGCCGGTGATCGCGGAGATGTCCCTGTAGCTCAGCCCGTCGAAGAGCCTCAGCGACAGGATTTCTCGCTGGTGGAAGGGGAGCGAGGCGTACGCCTCCCGCAACTTCTCCACGTAGTCCCGCGGGGTATTCTCCCGCGCGGCGGCCTGTTCGCCGATCGCGGCGAGGGCCGCCGGCGTCGGGTGGCGCTGGGACTCCTTGAGGCGCGCCATGCATAGGAACCGCGCGATGGCGAGAATCCACGCGAGGAAGTTCGTCCCCGGCTTGAACCGGCCGATCTGCTGCCAGGCCCGCAGGAAGGTCTCCTGGACCACGTCATCGGCCTCGTCCCGGCGGCCCAGCCATCGCGCGGCGAACCGCGAAACCGCCGGCTGGTGGCGCGCGACGAGGATCGCGAAGGCCTCGCCGGCGCCTTCGCCGCGCCGGACGCGCTCGCAGAGTTCGCCGTCGCAGGCGTCGCCTGGCGTTCCGGCCACGGTCATCCTTTCCCGTCGAACGGGATCCTCGCCCGGAGGCGCATGGTCTTTCCTTCAGGGGCTTCGTCCCTAATCTACGGCATTCACGGAGGCGTCGTGGTCACCGGCGGCGTATACGGATTCGGGTCTTCTCCTTGGCGATCCGGATCCCTGTGAGCGTGAGGAGCCCGTGGGGGTCGGCCTCGGCGGCGCCCGACTGGATCTCCCGGCCATCCCCGAGGGAGGCGGCTGACCACCTGAAGGCGTCCCCCGGACGCGGCCTCAGCTTCCGGAGGCGCCGAGGGGTGACGTCCGCGGTGCAGGCATCCCTCGGGGCGGCGTCGATGAGCCAGACGGTGGCCTCCCATCGGTCCTGCTCGTCGACGATGTCGCCGGTATCCCAGCGGAGGTACATGTTCAGCTGTCCCTTGCGGTCGCCGTCGGAGGGGTCGCCGTTGCCGGGGTTGTCGTCGAGGGAGCAGCGCGTGAAGGCGGGCAGGCTCCGGTCGATCCGGGGATCGAGCGCGCCGCGGAGGCCCGGGCCGCCGTCGCCGCCGCCGGAGGCGGTGGGGACGTAGACGCGCTCGCCGTGGCCCGACTGGCCCCAGGTGAAGATGTGGGGCTGCCGCGTCTCCTGGAGGGCGCGGGCGAACTCCGCGGCCTGCGGCCAGCCGATCGCGCCGTCGTTTTTCCCGTTGGCGAAGCAGATGAGCGGGACGTCGCGGCCGGGATCCTTCCGGAGGAGGAAGGCGTTGTCCAGGTATTCGAAGGTCTTGAGCCCGCTCTCGTGGGGGATGTCGAGCGCCGCGGGCCCGCAGACGGCCTCGTAAGAGCTCCTGAACTGGGGGCTGCGTGCGGCGATGTGGACGCCCACGGAGGAGTAGGCGCAGGCGAACCGGTCAGGATAGCGCACGGCGAGCATGCCGGCGCCGGATCCTCCCATCGATGCTCCAGCCACGAAGACGCGCGAGCGGTCGATCTCCCACTTCTCGGCGGCCCAGTCGATGAACGCCAGCAGGCGCCTAGCGGTGTAGTCGCGCGTGACGCCCTCCTTCCAGTCCCTGGAGATCCCCAGTTTCTCGTGGTAGGCCACCCACCAGTCGTAGGGGATCTGGTTCGAGGAGACCATCATGGCGCCGTCGGCGGCGCGGTACCACCAGATGTATCCGCCGTCGAGGTTGCCGCCCCAGCAGTGGAGATGAAGTCCCAAGGGCGCGGGCCTGGCTGGATTGGGCGGTATCCCCACGCGGTAGTCGAACGGGCGGCTGGGGAGGTTTGAGCGGGGCGGGGCCTCCCAGCGGACATAGTAGTGGAGGATGGGATCCTTGACGTAGTTGGACTCCCTCGGCCGCTCGGTCCTCTGGAGGACGGGGAGGCCGGGGCCCACGGTTTCGCGCACGGGCGTTTCGAGGGAGTTCTCTCCGCCGATCGCGGCGTTCTCCCGGCCGTCCACCGACAAAGCGACGGCGTAATAGGCCCATCCGGCCGCCGGCGGATTGTGCGCGTAGATGCCGGTGCCGGGGGGGACCGGGCCTTTGCCCTCCTCGACCACGTATCGCGCGGCCTGTTGCCCGGGCTTGCAGTCGATGCCCGTGTAGTCCGCGTTCCAGCAGGTCAGCGGCGGCACCTCCGCGATCGGCTCGAGGTCCCTGATGAGGTCCGGGGTGATGCGCCGGTCCGAACGGTAGATCCGGTAGCGGATCTTCTTCTCCTTGTCGAGGAGGCTTTTGATCCTGCGGAGGTCGGCCACGGGGATCGACTCCGCCGTGACGGGCGGATCGACCTCCCGCCAGGTGAGGATCGTCTGCCCCGCCTCGTGGCGGGCCCGGAGGCCCGCGACGTTGCCGGTCGGCGGGGCGTCCTGGGCCGCCAAGCAGATCGACAGGGCCAGCGCGGCAGGCGGGCTCATGGGACGTTCGCCGCGGCTCGTATTCGCTCGGTGCGGCGGGGGCAGGGGCGGACATCTCCCATCATGGTTGATTCTATCACACGGGGGGCCGGCGGTGTCACTTGGGGAAGTCGGCGGGCAGGGCGGTGGCCGAGAATGTCTGGGTCCCGGCGCGGCCTACGTAACCGTATCCCATGCAGGTCCACGCATCGGCCAGCGCGATGCGGTGGTGGTCGCTGGACTTGAACCATCCGTTCCACCAGATGTCGGAGGGGCTGGAATGCAGGATGCCGACGTTCTCGGCCACCTTGTCCGGGAATCCCTCGCGGCGGGCGCGCGTCTGGGGGTCGCCGTCGGGGCCCACGTGCCATATCTTCCCCGCCGCGTCGCATGCGGCGCTGTGGTTGCGCGCGGCGCGGCACAGTCGCGCGTCGATGTAGAGTCTCCTGAGCCCCATCATCTCGCGGTAGTCGTTGATAATCCGCACGTGCTCCTTGACCTCGGCGGTGACGGCCGGGTCGTTGAACGCCCGGTTGTAGGCGTCCACGCGGCGGTTGTACGCGTGAAGTTCCTTCTCCCGGGGATCGTCTCCGGGGCCCTTCACCAGGTCCGCCATCCGTCGGAGGACAACTTCCACTGCGCGGGCGTCTTCGGGGCCGGGCCTGGCGCCTAGGGCGGGGAAGTGTCTCTCATGGATGGCGAGGACCGACTCCATGGCGGCCTTCGCCGACTGATCCGCCGAGACGAGCGCATCTCCGGCGCGCTCCCACAATTCCCCAAGGCTGCCCGGGTGCCCCTTCAACACGAGCCGTTCAACCTTCTCCTGGCCGGAGGTATTGCCGCCCTTCGAGGAGTAAACGGCGGGGTCATGGATCGCCTTCAGCGCGGCCTCGCGGCGCCTGCGGAGCTCGTCGCGCAGCTTGCGTACCGTTGGGGCCGCCTCGGGGCCCGATGCCCACGTCTCAAGCGCCTTTAGGCGGCGGTCGCGGGCGGCCCTGAGGGCGGCGAAACCCTCCCCTCGGATCGCCGAGGCGGCCGCGGCGGGGAGACCCGGAGCGTTGACGAGCGCCGCCAAGTCCGCGGCGGCGCGGTCGAGGGCGCCGGCGTCGCCGGCCGCGGCAACGGCCGCGCAGAGTTCGGCGGCGCGGGCCCGGGCCTTGCGCGAGGTACGTTCGATCAGGTCTTCCCAGCCTGCGTCCGGCTCGTAGGCGAATCCCCCTTCGGGCACAGGAACGCCCCGCCAGCCGGCAACGATCTTGTCGGCGACGGATCGGCGGGCCAAGGGGGCGCCTTCCACGTAGCGGGCCAGGACCGCCTCCGCCTCCTTCTTGAGGCCCGCCGCCCATGCCCATTTCGCCAGCGCCGCCAGGTCGTCGTCCTTGAGGCCGATCGCCTCCAGCATCCTGAAGCGGCCGGGGGCGTCCAGGTCGCTCCAAGCGACGGTCTTGCCGCCTTCCTCGAAGCCTTCTCTCGTCGCGCGGCTCTTGCCGGGGAATTTCCCGGCGTTGATCGCCTCGATGAGCTTCTCCGTGAGACCGTCGGAGGCCTGGCGCCCGGCGGCGATCAGCAGACCCAACGCCACGAGCATCTTCATCGGATTCCGCCCGGGGCTATTATACGACGGGGCACCGGCGGTGTTGCCCTTTACCTCAGGAGCTTCCGGTCTTCCTCGGTGGGCTCCACGACCACCCGGTAGCGCGGATCGGTGACCCAGGGACGGAAGCGGGGATCGTCCTTGTAGTGGCGCCAGTGATCCTCGATGGTGTCCGGGAGCGGCCCGTCGAAAAGCGTCCGTGGGCCCTCGGAGGCCTTGATGGCGCCGCCGCGCTGCCCCGCGCGGGCGAGGCGCATCGTGAAGGCGCGTCCACCCTCTTCCATGGTCACCGTGTGGTATTCCAGTGTCGATGACAGCGAGGCGGCCGGCGCGCCCGCCGGCGGTTCGCCCAGGCCGACCCTTATGACGTGGAGGAACTCGTATGCCCGGGCGGGAGCGCGCGGGCGCAGCTCCACGCGCCAACCGAGGAGGCCGATCGTGCTGCGGACGGCATACCCGTCGTCGGCCATCTTGTATCCCTCGTCGGAGAGGCCGTACTGGACGCCGGCGACTTCGAAGTCGTGTCCCCTGCCGCCGATCTTCTTCCGCTCGCATTCGGCCGGCGGGGGGAAGAGCGTGCGCGCGGCCAGCCAGCCGCCGCCCGCCTTGCCGGGGGAGCCGGACTCGACGGTGAACCCGTCGCCCTCCATGAGGAAATGGCCGCCCGGGGAGGGATGCGGCTTCAGTCGGCCGTCGAAGACGAACTGGGGGCCGATCTCCTCCGGAGTGAGCGCCCTTTCCCTGCCGTTGGCCTTGGGTTCGCGGAGGCCGTGGAGCATCCAGCAGGGTTTCTTGGAGGGGTCCTTGACCACGATGCGGTCGTAGATCACGAAGGCGTCGGGCTTGACGTAGAGGAACTGGCGGGTGATCTCCTCCACGTCGTCGGGGTTGTAGCTGTAGCGCGCGTCGCCGCAGGCGTAGTCGTAGAGCGGGTGTGTTCTGTACGCGGCGATCCGGCCCTCCATGAAGTCCTTCTGGGGCCCGGCGAAGCCCCACTTGGCCCACCAGTCGTCGGCCTGCCGCACGGACTGGCCGCCGCGGCGTACGACGTCGCCTGTGGGCTTTTTCCGCCAGTCGAGGTGTTCGTATTCGCCTTCCCCCACGGTGATGGAGTTGTGGGCGATGGTCTGGCGGCCGTACTGGCCCACGGCGGGGTTGCCGGCGTCGGATCCTGAGGCCAGGAACTTCAGGACCTGTATGTTCTGGCCGTGCACCGGACCGGAGTCGATGGCCAGCGGCCCCTTCTTGCGGATCGTGAAGCTGAGATTGTCCGCGTTGTTGCGCCCCCATGCGCCGTCGATCTCGCCGAAGCGTCCGCAGCGGAAGGTGGCGAACGTGGCGTCCTCCGTCCAGTCGGACCGCATGACCACGTGTCCGGAGACGGGGAAGAGGCGCGTCGTGGGTAGTGTGGCGGGGTCGACGGGAGCCAGGTCGGGATCCCACCAGAGCACGCGCCCGAGGGCCTCCCGGTCCTTCGACCAAGCCGGTTCCCGGGAGCGGTACCTTTCCATCCACGCGATGCCCAGCCCGTCGCGTTCGCGCGTGAACGTGAGGAAGAGCAGGTGGTTGGCGCCCGAGTGGCCGGGCGTCACCGCGCTTGCATCGTCCGCGGTACGCGTGACCCCGATCTTCTCCACGCAGAGCGGCCCGGGCTCCGGAACGAAGTGGTACCAGTAGAAGGGGCTCTGGTAGCGGGCGAAGTCGGCGCGGGCGACGTAATCCTCGCCGGTCGCGTGCGCCCAGGCGATGGCGGCGACGAAGGGTTCCCAGTAGGCGTGCTCCCCGTTGTAACCGTGCGACATGTCCGAACCGCCGCGTCCGGCGGCCCACTTGTTGAGTTTGTAGATCCAGTGGACGATGGTTTCCTGGAAGTCGCGTTGCATCCTATGGAGGAAGATCTCGTCGTTGGGGCCCTTGCCTCCCTCGTAGAAGACCGAGACCAAGTGCAGCGTCGGGCGCCAGTAGAGGGAGCCGTCCTTCGAGACCGCCTTGGCCACGAGATCCGAGAGTTCCCGCCGCTCGGCCTCCGCGATGTCCTCCCAGAGCAGATCCATCGTCGCCGCCCACCCGAAGATCCACGTGGGCCGCCGGAACTCGGGGGAATTCCTCACGGCGTCCAGGAACCTGCGGTCGCCCGTGAGTCTCCACAGGAGCGCGTGGCCGCAGACGGCGTCCCAGCTCTCCCACAGTGTGCCTCTGCCCTCGCTGCACCGCCTCTTGAGGGCCTCGAATTCCCGCGCGATCCGCGGGTCGCGGATGCGCTTCTTCAGGGCGTCGAGGTCCTCCCGGACCAGGAGGAACCGCGGGTGCTCGTTGCGCGCCAGGCGGGAGCCTTCGGGGATCGCGAACTTGGGCCGTTTGTTCTCGAGGGTTACCGGCTTGAAGGCCCCCGGCCGGGCGGCCAGGAGGCGTGGGACCTGCTGAGTCTCCTGGATCAGGATGCACAGCGCGATCGCGGGTGCCGCAAACATTTCAGTCCTTCCAGACGAACTTCTGGACGCGCTTGCCGCGGATGTCGCCGGCGTAGATGTTCCCCTTGGAGTCAGGCGCCACGACGTGGACCCAGTTGGTTTCCCCCGGCCGCTCCCGGCCGTCTTCGCCCTTGGGCGGCGACCACTTGAGGAGGATCTTCCCGGATGTGTCGGATTTCGCGATCACCTGGTCGTTCGGCGGTATGCCGAACATGGTGGTCTTTACGCCTGGGGGCGGCAGGGAGGAGCCGCAGGTCCATATCTCGTCCCTTGGCGTGATCGTGATGCACCAAGGGACCATGATGCCCTCCCATTTATCCAGGAAGTTCCCTTCCTGGTCGAATACCTGGATGCGTGCGTTGGAGCGGTCCGCCACGTAGAGACGCCCCTTGGAATCGACCCCGATGGCGTGAGGCAGGTCGAACTCCCCGGGTCCCTTGCCCTTCCTGCCCCAGGCCTTGACGAACTTCCCGCCGGCGTCGAAGCGGACCACGCGGTTGTTGCCGTAGCCGCCGGTGACGAATATGTCGCCGGACGGCGTGATCGTCATGTCGGTGGGCTGATTGAAATGCCGCTCGTCTTCGCCGGGCTCTCCGGGGACTCCCAGCGTCATAAGGAGCTTTCCTTCGGGTGAATATTTCCGGACGACGTGGAGGCCGTTGTCGGCGAGCCAGAGGTTGCCTTGGGGATCGAACTTCATGTGGTGGGCCGACTTGTGTTCTACGTCCGTCCAGGCCTTACCGTCCTCATGATCTTCATCTGCGGCTCCTTCAATCCTTGGTTAGCGAGCGGGCCAGACCGGCGTTTTCCTTGATCTGGTCGGGCTGGTGCTTTGGGAACATGCCCACGCAGACGGCGTCCTTGCGCCGCAGGCGGGAGAAGGCGAACTCGAAGCCCTCTTTCCCTTTGAGCCTTCCCGCGGCCAGGATCTTGTAGCCCACCACCGGTTTCTCGATCTGCGCGATGGCCTGGACCGCCTTCTCGCGGTCCTCCTCCCTGTACCCGCGGCGCGGGTTGTAGAAGCACTGGAAGTAGAAATCGGTGGGGAACTTGCGCTTTTCTGCCTCCAGGTGGACGTCGGGGCGGTGGGAAGCCATGCCGGCCGGGATCCCGCCGGCCTTGATCTTTTCCACCCACTTGAGGAGCCGGTCGAAGTCACCCCTGGCGGCCAGTTCGTCGGCGCGCTCTCCCTGGATGAAGATCGCGCCGGCGCCGGCCTTGAGTGCCGCGTCGATCTCATTGTCCACTCCTCCCAGGTGGCTGTAGCCGTCCGGCTGGGCGATCCAGTGGCGGAGCTTGCCGCCCCGTTCGCGGTATTTGGCGAATATGCGCAGCCACCTCTCGTATACGGGCGAGGCCACCGCGGTGATCCCGTGGGATGCCGCCTCGTCGAGTGTCGCCACGATGCGCTCGTCGGTGTAGTAAGACTTCATCTCCTCGCCCAGCCCGCCGGACTGATGGGCGAATCCGTAGAAGGGGTTGCTGCCGAGGATGAGGCGGCTGACCTCCAGGTTGCCGAGCCGGACGGTCGGCAGCGACGCCTGTCGCGGCCCGGCCGCCGCGGCCATCCCCGCGCACAGGTTCCGTTTGAGGAAGGCGCGCCGATCGATGCGTGCAGTCATCTTCGCTCTCCTTGCTTCAACTGCGCAGGCGGATGCCGCGGGAGACAAGATCCTGCCAGGTTTTCTCCACCTGCTCCGCGAATTCCTTCTGCGGGAATCCCCGCTTCGGCCGCATCGAGTACGAGACGCCCTCCCGTTTCCAGCGGGCGTGGTCGACCTTCCACGAGTTCCAGTAGTCGAGGAAGTCCAGGAACGCGGGCGGCATCTCCCGGCCTTCCACGAGATGGATGTTCTTCTTCATGGTGAGGCGCATTTCTTCGTAGGCCGGGAACAGGATCTTTTCGCACCAGGCGAGCCACGTCTCGAGTTCGCGGTCCTTCTTCGCGGGGTCGAGTGGGAAGATTTCGGCCCGACCCATCTCCTCCGCGATCCTCGCCTTGGCCAGTTGCGCCTCGCGGTTGAGCCTGACCAGGGGTCCATAGAGCCGCGCGATCTGGCGCTCGATGTGTTTCCGTTCCGCGCCGGGGACCTGTCGGAGCAGCTCGGCGTGTCGCGCCTTGAGGCGGGAGAACTCGCGGGCTAGGACCGGTCCGAGGTCGCGGGGAAAGGGCGTCTTGGAGCGCCACTCGTACCCGACCCCGTCTTTTTTCCAGCGGGCGTGGAGTTCCCGCCAGGAGGTCTGGTGTTCAACGAGGGCATCGAGGATTTTTGGGAGTTTCTCTCCTTCAACGAGTTCTCGGGCGGAGAGGGCCAATGTGACCATCTCCTCGTTGCGCGGCATCAGGTCGTTCTCGGCCCTGAACAGCCAGAAGCGCAGCTCGCCCTGCGGCAGGGGCCGGTCGGTGTGGAAGACGTACTCGCGGTCCAGCCGGAAGAGCACGTCCTCGATCGCCAGCCGGGACTCCTCGACCAGGTAGAGCATGGGGCCGTAGAAACCCTCGAGCCGCCGTTCGACCAGAGCCAGCTCTGCCGCGGTGGGATCCGGCGGCCCCGCGGAACCGCCCGACGCGCAGCCCGCCAGCGCCAGCGCCAGCGCCAGCGGCGGGACCTTCGGGGCGAGTCTCACGGCGGATTCCACCGGATTATTATACGGGTTCTAGGGGCGGTTGCGGAAGCGTGAGGGGGGCCGTGATTTCCGTGATGCCTTCACTCCAGTTCCATCTTAGTGTGATAAGTAGCTCGCAATAAATGAGTTCGCATTCGACGATGAGCGGCCTTATAATGACCCTCTCGGGAAGTTATAGGAGAGAGGGGTA
>FWPU01012785.1_pt1 | contig 10944 bp, 9 predicted proteins | sample 2228361 | NCBI WGS metagenome assembly FWPU01 (sample SAMEA103939777, study PRJEB20133) | metagenome | reverse complement strand
CAAGTTTGTACTGCGCCTCTTTTCTTGTCCTAAGATGAATGGGGGATTCCAAAAGATAAACCACCTCCTTCCCCTGGGAGAGGTGTCTCCTCTCACTTCTTTAAAGGGCAGACCAGTCAAGTTTTCAGCTGCTTCCTTTGGGTTGGCAATGGTAGCTGAAGCTAAGATAAACTGAGGCTCACTTCCGTAATGAGCACTGAGCCTTAAAAGACGTCGCATGACCAACCCAGCATTAGAGCCAAAAATGCCTCGGAGGACGTGAGCTTCGTCAATAACGACAAACTTTAAATTGAGGAAGAACCTTCCAAAGAGTCGGTGATGAGGTAAAATGCCATGGTGGAGCATGTCAGGATTGGTCAACATGAGTTGGGCATTTTCTCTCAAAAAACGCTTTTCTTTAGAGAGGGTGTCTGCATCGTAAGTTCCCGCCACAATCTTTAGTTTCAATGAGTCGAGGAATCTCAGCTGGTCTTGGGCTAGAGCTTTAGTAGGAAAAAGGTAGAAGCTGCAAGTTTGAGAGTCGTTAAGCAAGCTTTCCAGGACAGGGAGGTGATAACAGAGGCTTTTCCCACTGGCTGTCCCTGAAGCCACAATGACGTTGTTCCCTTCTCGAATTAACGCAATGGCCTGGTGTTGATGGTGGTAAAGCTGCCTAATCCCGATTTTTTGAAGAGCTTTGGCAAGTTGCGGCTGGAGAGAGGGTAAAGGCAAATACTTCCCGCGGCGGGCCGATATTGGTTCAAGATGAGCTATTTTGTCAGACTCACCTTCTTTGAGATTTTGTAGAAAATTCTCAATAGGATTGACAGACTTCATTGATTTCTCTATTGCTATTATAAAGTTTTTATATTACTATCTCGCCCAGGAGGTTGGAGGAATGGGAATATTGGACATATTTCAGCGTCGAAGGCCAAAAAGTCCTGAGGAGATTGCTCAGACCCCTGTTTCAGAGATTATGCGAAGGGAGCTGGTGAAAGTGGCTCCTCAGGACACAATTGAGGACTGCATTGGGGTGATGAAACGGGAAGGCGTCAATTTCTTGCTGGTAGCGGAGGGGGATGAGCTTCGAGGCGTCTTAACCGACGGTGACATTCTTGAAGCAATCTACCACAATAAAATTGATCCCAGGGTGACTTCGGCTGAAGTGGTGATGCAGAGTGATGTAACTTTCATTAACCCCGCAACTACTTTGGAGAAAGCCTTGGAGGCCATAACTTCTCAGAAGGTAAGGAGATTACCCGTAGTTGACGAGAGTAAGTTAGTGGGCTTAGTTTCTTTAACGGACATAGAGGAGTTTTCGGGTTACTCTCTTACCTTTACTATAAGTTAACAGCCTAAATTAGCCCTCTTTGCACAATTTCTTCAGCAATCTGGACCGCGTTAAGCGCTGCGCCTTTTCTTAAGTTGTCGGCAACGACCCAGAAGTTAAGTCCGTTGGTGACAGAGTTGTCTTTTCTAATTCTTCCAACAAAGCAAGGGTCGGTATGGGCAGCTTGTCTTGGGGTTGGGTAAAGGTTTTGGGCTGGCTCATCAATCACCTCTACGCCAGGTGCCTTTTCTAAGATTAGACGGGCTTCTTCTGGGCTGAGCGGTTTCTCTGTCTCAATATTGACTGATTCAGAGTGCGAGATGAAAACGGGAACTCTCGCACAGGTAGCGGTGAGAGCAAGTTTTGGAAGTTCCATAATTTTTCTTGTTTCCAAAACCATTTTCATTTCTTCTTTGGTGTAAGCATTATCGAAAAAAACATCGATGTGGGGCAAGACGTTAAAGGCAATAGGGTGGGGGTAGACAACTGGTTTCAAGTCTTCTTTTCCAGCTAGGTAAGCTTGACTTTGCTCTTTTAGTTCTTCAATGGCCCTTTTGCCAGTGCCAGAAACAGATTGGAAAGTTGTCACCACTACCCTCTTCAAAGTTGCTTTTTGGTGAAGTGGCTTGAGCACCACCACGAGCTGAATAGTCGAGCAGTTGGGATTGGCAATGAGACCCTGATGGTCATTTAAGGCATGAGAGTTCACTTCAGGCACGACTAGCGGTACTTCTTTTTCCAAACGGAAAGCCGAGCTGTTGTCGATGACGATGGCGCCAGCTTTTACTGCTTGAGGGGCAAAATCTCGACTAACACTGGCTCCAGCTGAAAAAAGAGCTATATCTACTTGTTGAAAAGAACTTCCTTGGAGCAGGTCGACTTTTACTTCCTCTCCTTTAAAAGCTAACTTCTTTCCTTTAGATCGAATTGAAGCTAGAAGCCTGAGACTTTCAACGGGAAAGTCTCGTTCTTCCAGCACTTTTCGCATCTCTTGACCAACTGCACCTGTTGCTCCAACAATGGCTACACGGTAGCCCATTATGACTCTCTTGACTGGTCGAGTTGGAACTTTTGATGAAGAGCCTTGACGGCTTTTTCTGCTTGCGAAGCCGCAATAACGCAAGAAATTTTAATGGAAGAAGTGCTAATCATTTCAATGTTAACTCCTTCCTTGGCTAACGCCTCAAACATGTTGGCAGCTACTCCTGGGTGAGTTCGCATGCCTGCCCCGATTAAAGAAACTTTAGCGATACTTTCATCGCTTTCTAGACCTTTAGCTCCCAACTTTTCTGTGACTGGCTTTAAGGCTTCCAAAGCTTGATTTAGCTCTTCTTTAGCTACCGTAAAGGAAATATCGGTGGTGCCTTCTAAGCTGATATTTTGAATAATCATATCGACGTTAACGTTGGCTTTGGCTAAAGCTCCAAAAATTTGGGCAGCAATGCCGGGGCGGTCAGGGACTTTTCTAATAGTAACTTTAGCTTCGCTAACATCGTAAGTTACACCGCTGATTATAGGGCGCTCCATAGTAATTTCCTCCTCTCCTAAAATAAGGGTACCTTTTTTATCAGTAAAGCTTGAACGAACGTGAAGCGGGGTGCGGTAGTTGCGAGCGTACTCAACCGACCGCATCTGCAAAACTTTAGCTCCGGTAGCGGCCATTTCTAAAACCTCTTCGTAAGAAGCGATGGGTAAAAGTCGGGCTTCGGGCACGACTCGGGGGTCGGCGGTGAAGATTCCTTCAACGTCGGTGTAAATTTCGCACATTTCTGCTTTTAACTTGGCGGCGAGTGCCACAGCAGTGATGTCTGAACCACCTCTTCCCAGAGTAGTGATGTCATTATCGACTGTAACGCCTTGAAATCCAGCCACAATAACAATTTTATCTTGATTTAATTCTTCTAAAATTCGTTCTGACTTGATGTCGATAATCTTAGCCTTGGTGTGGCTTGAGTCGGTGATGATACCAACTTGCGGGGCGGTCAAAGAAATGGCTTTTTGGTTTAGTTCTTGGATTGCCATAGACAATAGAGCAATGGAAACCTGTTCTCCAGTGGCTAGGAGCATGTCAAGTTCTCGTTCGGGAGGGTTAGAGGTAATTTTGTAGGCTAACTCGAGCAATTGGTCGGTGGTATCAGCTAAGGCAGAGACGACCACCACCACATTGTAGCCAGCGTTCTTAGTTTTCACCACCCGCTTAGCCACGGCTTTGATTCGCTCAGCATTGGCGACAGATGACCCACCATACTTTTGAACGATAATTTTTAATCTATTAGGCATTGTAAAAAGCTATTTTAGCAGGGGGCGAAAGTAAAGAAAAGGTTAACTATTCTTCGGTGTAGATGCCTCGTTTTTTAAGAGCTTTAATGAAGATTTCAACTAGGTGGGGGTCGAACTGACTTCCTGAACAACGCTTGAGTTCGGCTACGGCTTGCTTGATGCTCCGCTTGGCCCGGTAAGGCCGCTCGCTGGTGATGGCGTCAAAGGCATCGCCAAGTGAGAGAATGCGAGCTCCTACAGGTATCCTTTCTTCTTTCAGCCCTTCGGGGTAGCCTTCCCCGTTATAGTGCTCATGGTGGTATTTGACGGTAGGCACTATTTCACCTAAAAAGGAGAGGGGAGCTAGAATGCTGGCGCCAATAGCAGGATGTTCTCGAATTACCTTCATTTCTTCGGCTGTTAAGCGAGACGGCTTAAGTAGTATTTCATCTCGGATGCCGATTTTACCAATGTCGTGAAGGTAGGCAGCCATCTCAAGGCTTTGTTTTTCCTTAGGCGAGAAGCCTATTTCATCAGCGACCATTAAAGCATACTTAGCCACTTGCTCCGAGTGCCCTCGGGTGTAAGGGTCGCGGGCGTCCAAGGCAATAGCTAGAGCCCTAACGATGCCTAGGTAGGCGTCTTGTAAGGATTGAAAAAGACGAGCGTTGGCTAAGGCAACAGCTGTTTGTTGACTTAGGGTGGTGAGCACTTGGAGATCCTCATCAATGTAGTTTCTGTCAACACTGCCAACTAAAACAGCCCCGCTGAGCTCGCCTTCGGTTAAGAGAGGTACTCCCATCATCGACTTTAAGAAAGGAGCTTCTTCGTTTTCACTCACGATGACAGCACCTTCATTCTCAACTTTCTTAGCTAACTCTTCTTCTAAAAACTCGACAATTTCCCCAGCTACCCGAGGGCTTTTTGAACAAAGTCCTTCTGTCATTTGGTTAGTGTAAGGGTCGCGTATCATTACGCAAACGACATCAGCGTTAAAAAGACGGCGGGTGCTTTCAGTTACGACTGGCAAAATGTCTTCAATGTCTAACGTTGAGCTAATAGTTAGAGAGATGTCATGAAGAACCGATAGCTCAAAGAGCCTTTGACGCAGGTCTTCAGTTCTTTTCTTGAGGCTCTGGACTGTTTGGCCGAAACTCTTAGCCAGCACTTCAATCTCGTCGCGAGTCGGTGCTTCAATTTTTGTCTCCAAATCGCCTGCTGTTACCTTTTTCGATTGCTCAACTAATGCATAGATTGGATCGGTAATCCAGCGGGCGATAAGGTAGCCGAGAAAACTCATGATGAGCAGGAGAAGTGAGTTTAAAGCAATGACATTGAAGATGACGGTGCGGAGAGCTGACTTGGCACTCTCGGCAGGATTGGCAATTTGAATGACTAAGTTCCCCCCTTCGCCTAACTTAAAAGGGCTGGAGAGAGAAAGAAAAGCGCTCCCTCCTATATTGACTGTTTGCTGTAGAGGTTGCTGGCTTCCGAGAACCTCTTCATAGCTTGCCTGATCGAGTGGTTTAGGGTTTGCTAGAGTCGAAGCAATGGGTTTAGTGTTGAGATAGATAGTGATTTGATAATGGGCTTGGGCAATTTTTTTCATTAACTCGTTGTCTAACCTCAAACCAATGACTAGGGCTCCGTTAACGCCTTCTCGCTTGTGGATTGGGGCAGCCGCGATTAAGTAGCTATACTCATCTTGAGTGATAATTTGCGATGAAGTGATGTCCAAGAGAGCTGTTTTAACAGCGTCAACCGGCGCAAGAGCTGCGCCAACTGGGAAAGGACCTAAGTGATTGAAGATAACCTTACCTTGAGCATTGACTACCTCAACAAAGTCAATCTCACTGATGATTTTTTGTGGCAACAAAACTTGGCGAAACTTAGCCTCACTTCTTTCCTCAGCTGCTTCTTCTGTTAGTGGAAAAGAAGCGTAGGAACGGGCTAAAACTCTTAAGTAGTTATCTTGGTGGGTTAAGTAGCGCCTCGCCTCGTTTAGTTGAGCAGTTAGCTCTTTCCTGGACTCTGACCGAATTTTATCAGCCACCCAATTAGCGGCAATTGGTCCAGCAATGGAAGCAGTGACGAAGATGAGAAGAATGAAAGGTAAAGCAATTTTGTATCTTATTTTAAGTTTTTTTAACCACTCAATTTTCATTGATTTTCTGGACAAGGCACGAAACCATTTTCTTTCATTACTTCTTTAGCCTCGCTACTTAAAGCAAACTCGACAAATTTTTTCACCGCTCCTTCTTCGTTCTTTGTCACGATGCCCAGTGGCCTAACCATTCTGTACTTTCCAGCTATAATGTTTTCCACAGTGGGAGCAACGCCGTCTAATTTTAAGAGGTTAACGTCGAGTTTTTCGGAGAGGGCATAGCCTAGGGAAAAGTAGCCAATGGCGTAGGAAGTTTCTTTCATGGCATTAATCATGTCGCTTTCAAAGTAGAGATTGATAGCTTGAGGGGTGATTTTAAGGTTTTTTCCCAAAACATACTGGCGCAAAATGATTTTGGCTGACTCATCTTCATTTCTGTCTAGCACTACTATATCAGCGTCTGGACCGCCGAGCGCTTGCCAGTTAGTAATTTTGCCAGAGTAAATTTTGCGGACTTCTTGGCTAGTAATTTCTTTAACTTCCAATCCTTTGGAAGTCCCGATAGCTAACCCATCGTTGGAGAGGCAATAGTAGTTTACTCCCAGCGCTTCTTCGTCTGGTTTAAGCAGTCTTGAGACAGCTCCAACTTCCAGTATACCTTGGTCAACTCCTTTTACACCGGCACTGGAATGCCCGCTTGGCAAGAACCTTACTTCAATCTCTGGGTATTTTTCTTGAAAGGCTTGTGCAACGATTTTAACTAGTGGCAGACAGGTGCCAGAACCGGTGATACGAATGGTCTCTTTAGGCTGAACAGTTTTCTCTGCCTCTTTTGGTTTGGCTTTGCAGGAAAGCCCGCCAATGACCCAGACGGCGAGAAAAAGAAAGACAAGCCAACCTAAAAACGCTTTTTTCACCATACCTCCCATTTCAGCCTCCCTAAATCATTTTAAACTAATTAAAGGGGAAAAGAAAGAAACAAACGGTTAGAACGGTTGTTTAAGTTATATTTAGTTCGACTATAATAAGCTATGCTCATTAAAGCAATTTTATCAGGTGTTTTAGCTGGTTATTTTTCTGGTCAATTTGGTATTGGCGGCGCTTTGATCTCCACACCCTTGTTGCGGCTTTGGCTAAGGACAACTCCTTTAATCGCGGTTGGGACTACTTTAGTGCCAATTATCCCTGGAGCTTTGGTGGGAGCTTTCAACTACGCTCGTCAAGGATATGTGATAAAAGAAGGGCTTTCCTCTTTGATTTTGGGTGGCTTAATCGGTGTCGTCTTGGGTAGCCTAACGACTCTTTATGTTTCAGGGCACTGGCTTATGGTCATGACGGCTGTTTTAATATTTTTTCTGGCTTGGCGTTTTTTGCTGCCCAGTCGGGTTAGGGTTAGGAGTAGATTGATTTCCTGGATGAGAGCTGGAATTTTAGGCGGCTTTTTTGAGTCGTTTGGGTTTGGCCTGAGCAGCATAGCTGTTGGGTGGGGAGCTGGCTTTTTTTCTGGACTTTTGGGTGTGGGAGGTGGCTTCCTTTTAATTCCTGGTTTGATTTTCTTGATGGGCGCTGAAGTCAAGGAGGCTTTTGGCACTTCTTTAGCCGTTATTGCTTGGTTAGTTTTACCAGCCTCGCTTCTCCATTTACTCTTCGGCCACGTTGACCTTCTTATTGCCCTTTACTTAACGCTGGGCGTGATACCGGGTGCGTACTTGGGTTCAAAAGTGGCCATTTCCTTACCGCCCCGTTGGCTTACCTTTCTCTTTGGTTGCTTGCTCTTGTTGACTTCGCTTTACTTTGGTTATACGGAAGCTAGGTTCCTATGGTGAAATCAGCAGAACAGCATTTTAAGAAATATTTAAAAAAGTTTGAGGAGACGAGGATAAAGCCTGGTCTTTCAAGAATGAGCTATTTAATGGAGAGGTTGGGGTACCCTGAAAGAGAGTTCCCAGCCGTCCATATTGCTGGGACTAACGGCAAAGGTTCAGTAGGGGCTTATCTCCTTTCAGCTTTAACGGCGGCTGGCTATCGGGTTGGACTCTACACCTCTCCTCACCTTTTGGAAGTAAGGGAAAGAATAGCCATTGGTCATGAATATATCTCTTACGAGAAACTAGCGGAGACATTAGAATTGGTCAAACCTTATGTTGAAAAACTTCAAGAAAAGGGGGACCCGCCAACTTATTTCGAACTTTTAACCGCTTTAGCTTGCCTTTACTTTGCCCAAGAACAGGTTGACTTGGCCTTGGTGGAAGTGGGCATCGAGGGAAGGTTTGACGCGACCAATGTAGTCTTACCCTTACTCACTGTGCTTACCCAGATAGAACTAGAACACCAGGAGTTTTTGGGAGAAGACTACGCCACTGTTTTAAAGGAAGCTTTGGGGCTGCTTCGTTCACAAATACCGTGTGTTTCGGCTGAGAGAAAGGAAGTGGCTAAAAAAGCCTTAGCTGAAGAGGCGAGTTTAAAGAAAAGTTCACTTTATCTCTTAGGAAGAGATGCTAGGTTTGAGGAAGTTTCAGCCAACCTCTCGGGACAGACATTCAACTACCGCGGCATAAATTGGGATTTTAGGGAAGTGGAGATAGGTCTTTTAGGTAACTTCCAGCTTGAAAACGCCTCTCTGGCTCTTTTAGCTTTAGAGGTTTTAGAGAAAAGCGGTTTGAGCCTACCTGAATTGGCTATTCGCCAAGGTTTTAAAAGAGCTTTCTGGCCAGGTCGGCTCCAGGCAGTAAGAGACTTCCCCTGGGTGGTGGTGGATGGAGCTCACAATCCATGGGGGGCTCGCGTTTTTAGGGAAAGCTTGGAAAAGCTCTTTGTCAATCAGCGGAAAGTCTTAATAGTGGGGATGTTGCGAGAAAAAGACGTTAAGGGTGTAGTCAGTGAGTTAGCCCAATTAACGCAAGAGATTTGGGTTACAGCGCCTCAATCCCCTCGCGCTTTAGATGTTGAAGCTTTAGCGGCTGAGTTTTTGCGTTATAATATCAAGGTGAAGAAGGTAAAGAGGTTAAGAGAGGCTTTGGAAAGAGCTCTTTCAGCAGTGGCTGAGGGTGATTTAATAGGTGTGGCTGGCTCATTATATTTGGCCGCCGAAGCTTTAAGGTTCTTTAAGGTGAGGTTGGAGAAGTGTTGCGCGCTTTAATCATTGATGATGAAGTAGAAGCCCGCTCTGAGTTGCGCTATTTACTCTCTCAAGTCGGGGGAGTCGAAGTAGTTGGAGAAGCGGCTGATGTTAAAGAAGCCCTTGAGCTTATCAAGGGTGTCCGATACGACGTTGTCTTTGCTGACATCAAGATGCCTGGTTTCACCGGGCTTGATTTAGCCCGAGAGATTCAAAAAATTAACTCTCATCCACAAGTAGTTTTCATTACCGCCTATGATGAGCATGCTTTAGAAGCTTTTGAGTTGGAGGCAGTGGACTATCTTCTCAAGCCTTTCTCTGAGGAAAGGTTGGCTAGGACAGTCAGGCGGTTGGAGAAAAAGAAAGGTTTAGCGGAGCCGAGAAAGGGTTTAGTTGACCGCATTGTCGTGGAGAAGGCGGGAAAGAGAATTCCTTTGCCGCCTGATGAAATTTACTTTTTTGAGGCACGAGATGACTACGCTATGCTTTATACTTATGAGCAAAAGTACCTCTTGGCCTCGTCACTTAAAAAATTGGAGGAACGCCTAAAGCTTTATCCCTTTTTTAGGGTTCATCGGAAGTATTTAGTCAATTTGGAGAAGATTAAGGAGATTATTCCCCTTTCCAGAAGCACTTTCCTTTTAAGGATGAAGGATAGAGCAGGGAGTGAAATTTTGGTGAGTCGACGGAGAGCTCGTGATTTAAGAGAGGTTATGAAGTTTTGACCGTTCAACCAACCAAGCTTCAAAATCGTTTCCAAATTTTCTTGATAAACTGGGCTGTTCTAGCTATAGCACTTTTGATTACCTCTTTTCTCATTGTTTTGGGCTGGCTCTTAAAAGTTATCAACCTTAACATACAGTCATTTATTTTCTTTGGTTTGATTGGCTTTTCCACCGCATTGATGTGGGGTTACTTTAAGCAGAAGCTAAAGGAAGAGCCTGAGCAGGCTAAAGCTTATCAGTCCCACTTAATTTTAGAGATTGCTAAACAAACTTTGCCTTACTTAAGGCAGGGCTTTAACCGAGAATCAGCTCGAAAAGTAGCAGAAATAATTAACAGGGAAAGTGGGGCCATTGCCGTGGCAGTGACCGACACAAATTCTGTTCTAGCTTTTGATGGGGCTGGCTCCTCCCACCATCAGCCTGGTATGCCCATCTTGACTAAAGCAACTAAAAAAGCTCTAGACTCTGGTGAAGCAAGGACTCTATTCTCGCCTGATGAGATTGGTTGTCCCAACCAAGACTGTCCGCTGCGAGCCGCTATAATTGTGCCTTTAAAAAAGAAGAACAGAGTCATTGGTTCTTTAAAGTTTTATTTTGCCTCACCTAAAGAAGTCACGGAGGCTGAAATAGCTGTAGCGGAAGGTTTAGCTCATCTTTTAGAAACGCAAGTTGAGCTTTCTGAATTGGCTCGGCTGGAAACTTTAGCTTGCGAAGCTGAGTTGAAAACGCTGCAAGCTCAAATCAATCCACACTTCTTTTTTAACATCCTCAATACTGCTGTTTCCTATTGCCGAAGCAATCCGTCTGAAGCTCGCCGACTCTTGGTCATCTTTGCTGATTTCTTCCGAAAGACTTTAGAGCAAGAAGAAGCAGGTCTGATTTCAATGAGGGAGGAGCTGGAGTATTTAAATACTTATTTGGAATTAGAAAAAGCCCGCTTTGGCAGTCGCTTAGAGGTTGAGTTGGCGTTTTTGGCTGAGGATATAAACAACTGGAGAGTGCCCTCATTTACTCTCCAGCCAATAGTCGAAAACGCTATCAACTACGCTTTCAAGGAAGTTGAGCCATTGAGAATTAAGATAAGCTTGGACAAGAGCAATGGTGTGGGGAAAATTGTTATTGAAGACAATGGTGTGGGAATTGCCCCTGATGAACTACCCCACATTTTAAAGCGTGGTTTTGGAAAAGGGCTTGGCCTAGGTTTAAATTTAATTCACGAGCGGTTGCGCCTTCTCTTTGGCGAAGATTACGGCCTTTCTGTAGAGAGTGAGCGAGGGAAAGGCACCCGAATAACGGTTAGCATCCCTCTTTCTAACCGCTCTTAAACCAAGTTGCTTTAGTAAAGCTAAGTGACCTAACTTAAATTTGTGGAGGTGGCTTCGGTTGAAAACAATTGACTCATTTTTAAAGGAGAAAAGAGTTTTTCCTC
>FWPU01012784.1_pt1 | contig 10946 bp, 10 predicted proteins | sample 2228361 | NCBI WGS metagenome assembly FWPU01 (sample SAMEA103939777, study PRJEB20133) | metagenome | reverse complement strand
AATGACCAATATCAACGGTACTCATCATGTCCTGTCTGCCATAAAGCAGATAGTACCAGATTGTCGCCTCTATTTTGCTGCTTCCAGCGAGATGTTTGGTAATTCCCCCCCTCCTCAGAATGAAAATTCTCCTTTTTTACCACGCTCAGCCTACGGAATATCAAAATTGACTGGGTTCCATTTAGTAAGAAATTACAGAGAAGCTTACGGATTATTTACAGTAAATGGTATTCTTTTCAATCATGAGTCGCCTCGAAGAGGTTATGAATTTGTTACACGAAAAATTACATCTCATGTGGCGCGCATTAAGAAGGGATTAACAAATGAATTAAGATTAGGAAATTTAGAGGCAAGAAGAGATTGGGGGCATGCGAAAGATTATGTCAAAGCGATGTGGATGATGCTCCAAATGGAGACTCCCGAAGATTATGTCGTTGGGTCAGGGGTTAGCCATTCGGTCCGAGAGTTTTGTGAACTTGCTTTCCACTATGCTGGTCTGGATTATAGAAATTTTGTTATTTCGGATTCTCTCTATTACCGTCAAGCAGAGATTTATGATTTGGTTGCTGACGCCACTAAAGCCCGCAATAAATTAAAGTGGGATAATAATTACAGTTTTGAAGAACTGGTTAAGGAAATGGTAGAGAGCGATCTGAAAGAGCTCAAATAGGAAATCCTTTGGAATCGCTAAAATGATAAATCAAAGAAATCAAATTCGCTCCTTAGGGATTTATGCCGGTGATCTTATAGCCACCGTCATTGCTTTTTTTGGGGCCTATGCCATTCGTGGCATTTTCCCTACAGATGTTTATGCCCCTCTTTTTCCTCTTTCCCAGTATCTCCCTCTTCTTTTGCTCATTTTACCGATCTGGTCGCTTGTCTTCTATTTAACAGGCTCTTATCAATATTGGCGAGGGGAAAAATGGGGCAAAGAAATCTGGAAAATTTTTAAGGCTCTACTTATCTCTTTTTTAATTTTGGGCTTTTTGGTATTTGCCCTTAAATACCATTTTGTGAGCAGAATCTTTATTGTTTTATTTGCCTTGATTAATTTAATTCTAATTCCGCTATCTCGGTTAGGCATCCGAAGACTAATTATTTTTTTGAGTCACAATAGTGGCCAAAACCGTTTCATCATTATTATCGGCGTCAACAAGCATGCATTGATGCTGGCCAAATCTCTGGAAAGATACCGCGATTTAGGACTTTATCTTTTGGGTTTTTTATGCACCGGGGATGAAGAAGTTCCCGAGCATATTGATGGATACGACGTATTAGGCAAAGCAAGGGATTTGCCCACAATCTTAGAGAATATTGTAGTTGATGAAGTTATCTTCGCCGTTTCCCAGGAAGAACTAAATAAAATGCCCGATCTTTTTCTCCTCTGTGAAGAAAGGGGGATCACAACCAGAGTAACGATAAATATTTTTCCCCATACTATTGCTAAAACTCACTTAGAAGAAATGGATGGTATATCTTTGCTCACCTTTTGCACCACACCTAAAAATGAATTCCTCTTATTTTTTTGCCGGATAATAGACTTAATTGGGGGGCTTTTTTTAATAGGTTTCTTTTCACCACTCTTTCTTTTAATCGCCATCCTCATCCGCTTAGATTCTCCTGGGCCAATCTTATATCGGCAGACGCGTAGTGGCCTAAACGGCCGGTGCTTTACTCTTTATAAATTCAGGTCTATGTTTCAGGATGCCGAAGAAAGGAAAAAAGATTTAATAGTTTTTAATCTAATGAAGGGTCCAGTTTTTAAAATGAAAAATGATCCACGCATTACCAGAGTGGGTCGGATTTTGAGGCGGCTCAGTTTGGATGAGCTTCCGCAGTTATTTAACGTACTTAAAGGAGATATGAGTTTTGTGGGGCCGCGGCCGCCACTTCCCGAAGAGGTGAAAGAATACGAAGGTTGGCAGAGAAGAAGACTTAGCATGAAACCGGGCACTACTGGTCTCTGGCAGGTTAGTGGCCGGAATGAAATCGATTTTCACGATTGGATAAAATTGGATTTGCAATATATAGATAATTGGTCGCTTTGGCTCGATCTTAAGATTATTGCCAAAACCATTCCAGCAGTTTTATCAGGGAAAGGGGCAATGTAATAGACGTAAGGGGTAAAAAAAGCAGGGAGCAAGGAGCGGGGAGTGAAGCGTAAAAAAAGTGCTGCCGTGCTGCAGTGAAAAATTTTTAAAAACGCTACGTACTCTGCGAGCTCTGTGTAAGAAAAAAAGAGCAAAGCGCAGAACGCATGGCGCAAGAAAAGAGTGCTGCAGTTATAATTTCCCCTCACCCTACCCATTGTGACACAGTCTCAGTGGGGGAGAGGGATAAAGTAATATATTTCTGAGACGATACAATACGAAGTAAAATATAATTTGCTATCATTAATAAAAACTTATTGTTAATTTAAAAGAAATAAATGGGAAAGATAAAGAAGCTGCCGCCAGGGTTGATATCGAAGATTGCTGCCGGCGAAGTTGTCGAAAGGCCAGCCTCAGTAGTTAAGGAACTCTTAGAAAATGCCCTGGATGCGGGAGGAAAAGAAATAAAAGTAGAAGTGCAAGGTGGCGGGAAAAAGTTAATTCGCGTAAATGATGATGGAGAAGGAATGAGTTTAGATGATGCTCTGCTGGCTTTGCAGCGGTATTCGACCAGTAAAATTGCCCGGGAAGAAGATCTTTTAGCCATTAATACTTTTGGTTTTCGGGGTGAAGCTTTGGCCGCCATCGCGGCTGTGTCACGCATGAAGATCATTACTAAAAGAAAGGAAGAAGTAGCGGGTGTGGCCATAGCTATAGAAGGCGGGGAAATTAAAAATTCAGAGGAGATAGGGTGTCCTTCAGGAACCGCGGTAGAAGTGCGCGACCTCTTTTTTAATATTCCAGCGCGTTTAAAATTTTTAAAATCTGCTAATACCGAATTAAGCCACATCAGCGACTTGATTTCTAAAGTAGCTTTAGCGAACCCGCAAGTGCATTTGCAATTTTTTCATGGCGGCCGCCTCTTAAGTAATTTCCCGGTCCGGGAAGATGCCTATCCCAGGCTGGCGGAGGCCTTAGGTCGCGATATTGCGGAAAAACTTTATTCTTTTTCGGCCAGCAATGGGGAGATAAAAGTTCATGGATTGGCCAGTCAACCAGATCTAAATTGGCCCCAAGCCCGAGGAATTTATCTTTTTGTAAATAAACGTCCCGTGCGTGACCGCTTACTCTTGCACGCGGTAATGGAAGCATATCGCCATTTAATTCCCAAAGATCGCTACCCCATCGTCATATTATTCGTGGATCTTCCCCCTGCTCAGGTAGATGTTAATGTTCACCCTAGCAAGTGGGAAGTGAAGTTTGCTGACCAGCAAGCGGTCCACGATACCATAGCTAAAGCAATCAGAGATATGTTGGCCCAGACCCCCTGGTTGAAAAAAGAGGTCTTTGTTCCGCAAGGGGCCGAAGAGTTAAGGGAGGCCTCAAAAGAATATACTTCTTTTGCTCAAGCTCCGGCTATCTATTTTACTAAACAAGATGGATTCTATACAGAAATGCCCAGGCCATCTCCTTTAAATTCCTTTTTAGGTCAAATGGCTAATACTTATCTCCTTTTTGACTCGGGAGATGGTTTGCTTCTTTTAGACCAACATGCCGCCCACGAAAGAATATTGCTGGAAAAGCTTCAAGAAGAATTTTTTCAAGGGAAGATTAAAAGCCAGCCTTTATTATTTCCCGAGCTATTAGAACTGCCTCTGGCGCAGGCGAAAACTTTGGAAGAATTTGGTGATGAATTAGAAAAATTGGGCTTCGAAGTGCAATCTGCAGGCGTGAGAAGTTTTTGGCTAAAAGGAGTGCCGACCATTCTTATAGAAAAAGATCCCGTTTCCCTTTTGCAGGAGATAATTATCGAAATCTCTTCCTTAAGGAAACAGGGGGATGCTCAAAAATCTTTTGATTCTTTATTAAAAATTATGGCTTGTCATGGCGCCATCCAGGCAGGGCAACCCTTGACCACAGAGAAAGCCCAGGCTCTTCTTGAAGAATTGCAGAGGTGCTCTTTTCCATCAAATTGTCCCCATGGGCGACCCACCACAATCAAAATTTCTTTGGCTGAGTTAGAAAAAATGTTCGGGCGAAGGTGAATCATAAATTACTCTGTATATTCGGTGATCTCTGTAGCTATTTTTTAAATTTATTTCCGTGACGTACTTTGCACTCCCTGCGGTGATTTAAAGATGGAAAAACCAAAGATCGTTACTATCGTGGGCCCGACAGCAACTGGCAAATCGGCCCTAGCCATCCGCCTCGGCCAAAAATTTGGTGGTCAGATTATCAATGCTGATTCCATGCAAGTCTACCGGGGCCTCGATATTGGCACGGCCAAACCTACGCGCGCAGAGCAAGCATTGGTGCGGCATCATCTTATAGATATTTTGGATCTTAATCAAATATATAGCGCAGCTAAGTTTCGGGAAGAGGCCGATGAAATAATTAAAAAGCTTTATCAAGATAAGATCGCGGTCTTCGTGGTAGGCGGTACTGGTCTTTATTTAAAGGTCTTAACTAAGGGAATCTTTCATGGGCCGGAAGCAAATTCAGAATTGCGCGCCAAACTTAAAGCGCGTTTAGTCCAAGAAGGAAGCCAAGTTCTGCATCAAGAGCTAAAGAGAATCGACCCTGAAGCAGCCGCGAGAATTCACCCTCGAGATCATTTACGCGTCATTCGAGCTCTGGAAGTAGTTTGCCAAACTAATCGTCCTATATCTTCTATACACCGCGAACATAAATTTATGGAAAAGCCTTATCAAGTGCTAAAAATTGGACTTTTTTTGCCCAAGGAGGAGTTGTTTTGCCGGATTGAAGAGAGGATAGAAGAGATGCTCCAGAAGGGATGGGTAAAAGAGGTGCAGAATCTTCTAGCTCAGGGATACAGCTCCAATATTAAGCCTTTTCAGGCTATAGGATATAAACAGATTGTTATGCATTTGAGCGGTCAGATTGATTTTCCAGAAATGGTGCGCTTGATCAAAAGAGAGACCCGGGCCTATGCCAAAAGACAAATAACATGGTTTAAAGCAGATCCAGAAATAAATTGGTATTTTAGCTCTTTCGAAAACTGGCCGAAGATAGAAGAAAAGGTTGAGGAATTTTTAAAATAAACTTTAGCAGAATTTAAAAAGAGGGGGATTTGAACTTACGAAGTGCTTTGGCACTCCGTAAGTGGTAAGTGGCAAGAGTTGCTGGCGATTGATCTTGACAATTTGTCTAAGTGATTTAAAATAAATATATTTTTTAATTGCACTTTATTTCCAGGGAAGGAGGCAATTCATGGGCAGAAAAGGCACTTTTATTTATCTCTTAGTTTTGGCTTTTTCTTTGTTCCCTTTGAGCATTAATGCCCAACAACAAATGGTCCAGAAGATTGGCCATGGAGAAGTCAACTGGTCTGAACAAGTTGTGCGAGCTGCAGGAAGTGGGGCCCCCAATCCTGATGCTCCTAATATAGCTGCGGCCAGATTAGGGGCAGAGAGGGCCGCGAAAACAGATGCCTTGAGAAATATATTAGAGACGGTGAAAGGTGTGCGGATCGACTCGCAAACAGTTGTGGAAAATGCCATGACTCAAAATGACCAAATTCGAACCCAGGTGCAAGGATTAATCCGGGGGGCTAAGGTAATAAAAACTCGTTACTTTTCTGATGGCGCCATTGAAGTTACTGTCGAAATTCCTCTAGCTGGCATCCTTACTCAGACTTTATTGACTTCTGCTGCCTTAGGAACGCAACCCGTTCCCAAAACGGGAGAGGCTGTTTATACCGGGGTTATATTTGATGGCCGCGGCTTAAACGTCCAGCCCGCTTTAGCTCCCAAAGTAGTCGATGAAGAAGGTCGCGAAGTTTATGGTTCCTCCTTCGTCTCTAAAGAATGGGCCATGAAGAACGGCATAGTGGGTTACTCCAAAAGCTTTGCAGGAGCCCTTAAAAATAGCCGCGTGGCCCCTAATCCCTTAGTTATTAAAGCCATCAAAGTTACCGGTCCAGGAAATACAGACCTGGTCATTAAGAACGTAGATGCTCAAAGTTTGCGAGACATGTCTAAGAACTTAATTTTTTTGGAGCAGGGGAGAGTATTAATAGTTGTTGATTAGGAGGTTTGAGTATCCAAGTCAGTCAAAATATGGTAGCAGAGTAATGGATGAAAGTTGGTCTTCATTTTTAAAGGGACAGGAGGTGATTCTCTTTGAATAAAATAAATAAGAGAGGCATTTTAATCATTTTTTTCTTAATCTGGTGTTTGGCGCCTGCTCATGGGCAAGAAACTCAGACGATCACGGCTAAAGGAGAAGGGTGGTACGAAGGTGCTGATCAGCTGGTGGGCAAGGACAAGGCTATCAAAGATGCCTTGGTTAAGGCGCTGGAACAAGCTGTCGGCACCATGGTTTCTTCCGAGACGCGCGTTCAAAATTTTCAATTACTCAACGATAACATTTATACCCGCACAGAAGGATACATAAAAACCTGGCGAATTCTAAATGAAAACCAAGCTAAGAATGTATATGAAGTTACCATCGAAGCTACCGTCGCCATTGGTGATTTGCGCAAAGACCTGCAAGCCATAGGGATTCTCTTGGGCCAAGTAGGCAAGCCCCGCATTATGATGCTCGTGGCCGAGCAAAATATCGGCCGCCACTACTATCATTACTGGTGGGGCTACCACCGCGTGGAACAGGTCGACCTCACCGTAACCGAAAATACCCTAATGGAAAAATTTCGGGAAAGAGGATTTGATCTGGTTGATCATCAAGCGCAATCCAAAAATATATCTGTCGCTCCGGCTTATCGGGTGGCTGATTTGACAGATCAGGCGGCCATTACCTTAGGCAAACAAGCGGACGCAGAAGTAGTCATCGTGGGCAAGGCATTAGCTAAATCAATTGGAGCCATAGCTGGCTCACCAATGAAATCGGTGCAGGCCAACATCTCTCTGCGAGCCATTCAAATCGATGATGGGCGGGTGCTCTCTTCGGGAACAGAGCATGCCGCCACTGTGCATATCGATGAGACTACGGCTGGAGTTGAAGCTTTAAAGCAGGCGAGTGCTAAAGTTTCTGAAAGATTAATAGAGGATATAATAAAGAACTTTCAAAAACGTGTCGGGGCAACTGCTTTAGTCCAATTGACGGTTTCGGGCCTTTCCCGACCGCAAGACTTGCAAAAATTTAAGAATCTATTGAAAGGACAAGTGCGGGGCGTAGAAGGTATCTACGAGCGAAGTTTTGAAAAGGGAGTAGCCAAGATAGATTTAGATATTAAAGGGAATGCCCAATCTTTAGCTGATGAATTGGCGCGTAAAAAGTTCAAGGACTTCCATATCCAGGTAACCAAGAGTACCTGGAATACGATTGAGCTAAAAGTAGCTCCAAAATAATTAAGGAAAGGAATAACAAAAGGGAACATGAAAAATAGAAGAGTAATTCTTTACCTTGGCAGCCTAATTTTTTTCCTGGGTTGTGCCGCGCCGCATCATCTTTTGGTGGAGGATTATAAAAACAGAAATTTACGTGCCATTGCGGTGCTACCAGTGCAAAATGAAACGGTCCATTTGCAGGCTCCTGAAATATTTCGAGGGGTTGTTCATCAGAAGATTAAGCAGAAAGGATATGAATCTCCAGCTCTCTCCTTTATCGACAACAGACTCGCAGAAAAAGATATTCGAGAAGCTGGGCAAATCCATGCTCTTACGCCCCAGGCTTTAGGTAAACTTTTAGGCGTAGATGCCCTTCTCTATACCACCGTTACTGAGTTCAGCACAACCTACTTGGTGGCCTATGCTTCCATTACGGTGGGGGCAAGATATGAATTAAAAGATGCCCGCACCGGTGAACTTCTCTGGCAAGCTGATCACCAAATAAAAGATATAAAGGCTGGGGTTGACCAAAAGGCCTTGCAGGAGAGTTTAAAATTTGCCATCCAAAAGTCTTATACCCCTTATGCCGAGAAAGTAACCAATATTTGCTTAACTACCTTGCCCAATGGGCCATTAGCCTCCGCTCCAGCAACTAAAAGTTGCCTCACCCCTGGAGGGAGATAAAAATTCAACCTTAAAAGGAGGTATTCTATATGGGAGAAAAAAGATTTATTGGGTTTTTAGTCTTGGGTGTTTTTTTGATTATGGTTGGATGTGCCGGAGCGCCTTTAGGGCCGACAACGAAAGAACCTGCCGTTTCTGCTCCTGCGCCAGCGGCTCAAGCACCAGCAGCGCCCCGGATAACGCATAAGGGGCCTAAATTGCGCGTAGGCATCGTGGATTTTGTCAATAAGACGAGTTACGGTGCGGGAAGGCTGGGAACATCCGCTTCGGATATTTTGACTACCGAGCTCTTTAAAACTGGGGCGTTTATTCTTGTCGAGCGTGCCCAACTGCAGCAAATCCTTGGTGAACAGGCGTTAGGCCAGACAGGGGCTATTAATCCAGAGACTGCCGCCCAAGCTGGCCGTATCTTAGGCTTAAATGCTATTGTTACCGGTTCTATTTCGCAATTTGGCATCAGCACAGGCGGAGCTGATTATGGAATTTACCGCCAAAAAATACAGACAGCCAAATGTGTGGTCGATGTGCGCGTAGTAGATGCTTCCACCGGACAACTTTTATTTGCTGACTCCGGAAAAGGCGAATTTGAACGTAAAGCACAAGAAGTATTGGGCTTAGGTACTAGAGCAGGCTATGACGAAACCCTGGGGCAAGAGGCGTTACGTTCAGCCATCACCAAGTTTATGGATAATCTTGTCCAATCTTTGCAAAATGTGGAATGGACAGGAAGGATTGCATCTATAAGCGGTAGAGATATATATATAAACGCTGGCCGAGACGTAGGGCTGAAGATTGGCGATACTTTAGTAGTCCAAACCTTGGGGAAAGAAATCTACGATCCCCAGACTAAGATTCTTTTAGGACGTGAGGAAGGACCTGTCAAGGGAGAATTAACCGTAACGGGTTATGTGGGTGACAAGCTTACTAAAGCGCGGGTGCGAGTGGGCGGAGGTTTCCAAGTCAATGACCTTGTTAAAGTTAAACAGTGAGGCTAACATGAGAAAATTTATTTTACTCTTTTTATTTATCGGTTTAGTTGGGGGATGTGGTTATCCCAAGGAGACTCTTCGCGGCGTAGGACATGAAGGATTCTTATTCATTGTGGCTAATCCTGATGATGCGGAAGTTTTTATTGATGGAGAAAGAATAGGTCTGGCCTCCGATTTTGAAAGTAATCCTATCGAACTAAGAAGCGGGACGCATAAAGTAGAGATTCGGAAGCCAGGCTACCTCGCTGATATACGCGATGTTTATGTGGGAAATCAATCTCGACATACCCTAAAGATAAATCTAAAAAGAGCCCAATAATTATTTGAATTTAATAAGAAATGACGATTGCAAAAAAGGGGGGCTTTTTTTTCATAATTTTCTTTGTTGCTGCTTTAAATTTCTTTGCCGCGAGAGCTCTTGGGCAAGGGCCCCCCTTGAAAAAAGAAGAACCCAATTTAGCTAAAGTTACTTATCTCCAAGGCCAAGCTGAGGTTTTATCTCCCCCACAAACGATTTGGAACACCCTTAAGACAGGCAGCCATTTGTATCCCGAAGATGAGATAAAGACTTATGCCAAATCGCGCATAGAAATACAATTTCCCGATCGTTCCATATTAAGATTTGATGAAAAGACTACCGTTAAATTAAAAAATGTTCTGTTCGATGTTCCAACCAATTCTCGGAATATAAAAGTAGAAATGGCTTTAGGCAAATGTTGGGCCAATGTGCGTAAGATTTTCGGATCTAAAAAGACTTTTGAAGTGGCCTCGACAAACGCCGTTGCCGGTGTTCGGGATACTATCTGGCGGATGAATGTAGGAAAAGATAGGACAACCTTGATTAAAGTTTATGAAGGAGTAGTTCAAGTATATAATCCTTTTGTCCAACCCGAATATAAGTTAAAAAAAGAAGGATTCAAGACTCCCGGAGAGGTGGCCGGCCCACAAGAAGTTCCCGCTCCATACCACGAAGTTTCCCGGGAAGAATGGGAGGAAATAGTTTTGCAGCAAATGATGCAAGTAATTATACCTCCTGTGGGTAAGCCCTCCAAGCCAAGCCGATTCAGTATCGAAGAAGATTTTAAGGAAGAATGGGTGCGCTGGAATAAAAAGCGCGATAAGGAATTGAAAAAGCGGGATAGATATAAATAAATGTACAATTTGCCCAATTTTTTAAGCTTAACCCGAATAATTCTCATCCCAATATTAATTATTCTACTGATTAATGGTGCATTTTTTTGGGGATTAATGGTCTTTATTATAGCTGCTTTAACTGATGCGGTAGACGGTTTGCTAGCTCGACTTATGGAGCAGCGCACCGTAATTGGATCTTACTTAGACCCAATTGCGGATAAGCTTCTCTCGGGTTCTTCTTTTATAAGTTTGGCCATCTTAGGGCTTGTCCCTGGGTGGTTAGTAGTGTTGGTAGTCAGTAGAGACGTAATCATCTTGGGCGGACTTTTAATTTTATTTATCATAAGCCGCATACCAAAAATTCAACCTACATTGGCAAGCAAGATGACTACTTTTCTTCAACTGTTGACCATTATCGTTGTTCTTTTTTCGCAAATTGGTGCGCTTCTACCTTATTTGCCGGAAATGCTAATTTGGATTACTGGCGCTTTTACTATTTATTCGGGGCTGCAGTACATAAAAAAAGGAATAGAAATTTTCAGCCAAGAAGCGCCCAAGTAAGACGCCATAAATTAGCTTATAAAAATTTAGGGGAAAGAAAATATTCGCCTAAGAAAAAGCAAAGATTTTTTATTAAACCACATAAAGAAAATATTAAAACTTTAATAGAGACCTCTGAAAAAGTCTTTTTAATATTGCTGAGATGTTTCCTTGGAAGAATCTTCACGAGTGGGCAAAAA
>FWPU01012783.1_pt1 | contig 10946 bp, 12 predicted proteins | sample 2228361 | NCBI WGS metagenome assembly FWPU01 (sample SAMEA103939777, study PRJEB20133) | metagenome | reverse complement strand
AACAAGCGGCTGCTGGCTGCCTACGACGAAAACTACCTGGAGCAAATCCTTGTGGGCAATTGAGTTAGCACGCGATTGCCCTGCTTTACCGCCATGTCCATCTGCCACTGGCGGTGCCGGACCCGGTACACCCGACCCATCCCCTTTTCCACAAATCGCACTTCGCGGCGGTATTTCCCCCACCCCACCGCGACCGGCCACACCTCGCAGAGCCCCAAAAGAACATCCCCGGGTTTCCACTCTAGAGGCACCTTCGCCTCAGCCTCGGCCCGCTCGGCCGGGCCCATCGCCGCCCAGTCCACGTGCTGGCCCTGTCTATCCTCCCGAGCAAACTGAGCCGATGGAATGGAAATCACATGGGTGCGGAGCCCGATTGCGTCCCGGCCACCACTGTCTCGTCGGGGAGAACGGCCGGGGCGGCCTTCGGCGGTTTGCCGCGTCCAAAAAGCTTCCCCCGTCCCATACGCTGGAAGACCCAGTGATGGGGGATTCCCTATACGCGATCTTAGGAGCTATTGTTGTCGGCTTGGTCTAGGCGGACTGACACTTGGCCGGGCCGCAGAGCAGGCTGGAATGCTGCTCCTATTTTGTTTCTTCTACGCCTGGACCCACAAAGGCCATGCACATTTTTCGGAAAAGGGACTCAGGAGCCTCCGCAGTTCCCACCCAGGCGGCATCATGCCCGGCTTTGCCGGCGTGGGAGATTCCTGCGCCCCTCAAGCAGGTTATTCTAATGATCGATTGGCCCGGATGGTAGTTGGGAAGGGTCCGCGATTCTGGTCACGGCTCGGGGGAGTGATTTGGGAACTTGCCGCTTTTCGCTCCAGCCGGCACGAGCATGAATCGAAATGCGCCTTTTTGGCGTAACACCATGCTGGGAGGGCGATGCCGTGATCACAGGATTGGAGCTGTTGCTGTGGGCCATCATTCGGCCAGGGAATGCTTGCTTGATTGACAGGGGAGGGATCATCGGCAGACTCTGTGACAACCGGCGGGAGGGGGAGCCTCTGCCGATCATTTTCCTCGTTCCCCCGGACCGCGAGTCGCCAGAGCTTTGTCCGCGAGAAAGCCACACGAGGATTCGGCGACGGCAGACACTCCCCACGATGCCACATCGATGGACCCTGGACCTCGCCCCCTCCCCCACCTGGGCGATCCCCGCGACCCCGCAGTTCCGTGTGCGGCGTAGCGAGCCGGCACTGGTTCCGAAAGAACCCTTGTCCATTGATTCCTCGCTTCCCGCGCGGGCTCGGCCCGTGTTGCCCTTGGACTGCGAGGCCAAGTAGCCTTTGCGCTTCGCCATTTGGCCTGGCGAAGATGTCCTTGGGGAGATTCTCCGAGGGGGCGTCCCCCTCCGGCGGGGCTGCGCACTGACTAAGGCCACGGCTTCCGCGCTGTGGGCGTCGAGCAACATCTGGACGGCCTCGCCGTTCAATGCGTCGTCATACACGCGACGACCACGTTTCCGGCAACTCGAATTGGCGGTCATAGCTCACCCCTTCGCTGCTCAGTTGAGCAGCCAAACTAAGCGTTGGGAGCGTCCGACGATTCGGCGCCACCTCCACGTGCGGCCGAAGCCGCGTTCGGCCACCACTATCACCGTGATCCATTTCGGCACCCAGGACTTGAGCAACCACAGCAAGCGTTCTTCGAGACTGTTCTGGCTCTTGTACCGGCCCCATTCCTCCTAGCTGGCCCACAACAGCCACACCGGCGGCCGCGAATCACCGCCGCCGCCATCAACGTGTGAATGGAACCCACTTCGGTCCAATCGAAAGTCACCAGCAGGGGGTGGTTCTTCCAATGGTTGCGGCTGTGGAAAACCCATCGCAACGGCCCCTGCATGGCGTCGCTGACGTGGACCCGCTCGTTCGCCGTGAACCGCCACGCCCGCCTGATGCAATGTTTGGCACGCCGCCTTGCTCTTCGGCCAGCAGACGGCCCAGCCCGGATAGGCTGACCCGTCCGACCCGAGTCCTCACACCCACCAAATCGCCCAAGGTCTTGATCTGGCTCTTCCGCATCCCCATGCACGCCCTGGTAATCCACAAGAAGGCTTCCATGCTGTTCATGGCGTTCCCTCCATCACCGATTGGGGTTGCTTGTCTCGTACCCAACCTTACACCGATTAACGACTTTCGAGGGATCAGCAATTCTCGTGCGTGGGGCCGAAGAACGGGGGGACAAGTCAGCTTGCCCCGGTTGCATTTGTCTGCTACCGGCTTTAGAATCGGATTGCTGGCTTGGGGGTTACTCGCTGGCATGTCCCAACGGGTCTGGGAGGCGGAGTACCACCATGTGTGAAGAGGTTCGCCGGATGCTCCTCGAGCGCGTGGCCGCGACCCTTCGGCAGTCTCTGGCCGGAGTGATCCACCTCGCCGACATGGACGCTGTGGCGGAGCTGGCCTGCCGGCAGCTTCAATACAACGAGTTGTCCTGTCCAGCCTTTTGCAAGGAAGTGGCTGCTTTGCCGAGCGATCCTGAGGTCCGCAAGACCCGGCTGAAGGAGTGGGCTGATGCGCTCTGCCAGGGTGTGGCGAACGCCCAGTACGTGTTGGACTGTGAGCGTGTGGCGAGGTTTTTGGCGTCGGGGAGCGACGCTGAGCGACGCCAGATTGTCAACGAGTTCTGGCAGGAATATGCGCCGTTTGCGTATGGCGGGACGGGCCGGCAAGGGGAGACGGTGCCTCGCGGGTGCCTTGGGGCGCAGTTGATCCGGGCCTTGGGGCAGCAGGTCGCCGGAAACGTGTTTGCCGACGCTCAGACGAAGTTGGATGAGAAGGTTTTCACGCCAGAGGGTTTTGGCGAATGTGCGCGGCAGTATGAGCCGCGGAAGGGGAAGCGATTCGGGAACTTCTTTCGGCAGTGGATTCGTCAGCGTGCAGGCGACGTAGTGCGGAAGTTTCCGGGAAACCCTCGCGAGGCAGTCGGGGGGCCTCGACTTGATGATCTGTCGGCCCCCCAGGAGGAACCGGATGAAACGGGGGCACACGCGGCCCAAGCCCTGAAGGACCTTTTCGAGCGTTTTATTCGAGAGCACCCAAACGATAGCGAGGCCGAGCGTAAGGTGGCGGCCGTGGAGTTGCGATACAAGGCATACCGGGACCCTGAGGAGATGATGCCTTCCACCATCGCGCTGGTGAAGGCTCATCAGGAGCAGCTCCAAAAAGAGTTCTGCGACTGCTTGGCGAGGCTCCGGAACCTGGAGGACGCGAAGCAGAAGGCGGAGTTGAAGGTTGCCGAAGCGGGCCAAAGGTTGGCCCAGGCTTTGGCCGCATTGGAACGAGGAGGCTGCCAGGGGGGGCTTGAGCAGCTCGAGCAAGAGGCTGCGGCGCAGAACATGACGGTTTTGAGGGCAAACTGGCAGGAACTACCGCCTAATGCGCGCGGGACTACGCAGGGGCTGGGGCTGGCTTATCAGATCGCCTGGAAAAAGCGGGAGCAAGCCCGCAGGAACTTGGAGCGGGTGAAAGTCGAGCTTGGCAAGTGGCATGCCTGCCGCCAGCCATGGGTGCGGAGCGAAAAGGAGATCGGCGTGCTGCTGGGGACATCGCAATCGACGGTTTCGAGGGATTTGGCATGCTTTTTTCGCTGGGCTCGACGGTCCACCGACAGGGGGGTTCGCGTTTAAGCATATTGGGGGAGCTGATGATCGGGGTTGTAGCCTTTGCTGGGGCCGACAGGCTGGGGGAGGGCGCCGCAGATAATGACGACGGGGGATCCCACCACCCCTCTCACGATTAGGTGGGGGAGCGGCTTGCATGGGTCAGGAATGGTTTTTGGCGCTTCTGCGTAATTGAATGATAGAGGCCGGCGTAGCTTGGTTGGTCCTGACCGAAGGTCTGCGGAGTTCGATTCATGGAATCGAGACAGGAAGAGCGCTTAAGGCGGCGTCTTGAAGCGATTTTGCGCGACGTAAGGAGTTCCTTGCCTGAGGAACCCTGGCCAAAGGGGTTTCCACCGGAAGTGGAGGGGTTGCTATGGGACTACGCCCTGGGATTGCTTGAGCCGCAGGAGGAAGAGCGGGTGATTGCGGTCTTGGCCTGCAGCCGTCGGGCCGAGGAAGCGTTGGGTAATATCCGGGAGGCGATGGTTAAGGCAGGGATGGTGGGGCCGATCGAGGCATGGGAGGCGGAGGAGGAGTCTGTACGAACGCTTTTACGAGCAGCCTGGCGCAAGGTGCGCGAGATGGTTGTGGCATTGGGCGGGAAGTTGGAGTCGCTGGCAGCAGTGATCGTGGCCACGGGAGAGCGGTTAGTTTGGGCCCAAGAGGACCCGGAGGGGCAGATGGACCTTTGCGCGGCAGGAACAGTAAGCCTACCCCCCCAACCGGTGTATGCCGACTGGCAGGAGCGACGCGTGAGTGGTAGAGGCCGGATCGTCATTGAGGGTTCCAGCGGCCTATCGGCTACGGTGAGCCAAATCGCGGCGGATCGGGTTGACGTGGCAGTCACGGTCCCGGACCCGTCAGTGACCGGAAGGGTTCAGCTGTTTCAATTGACTCGGGAGGGGGCGGGCATCGAGGTGTCGGAGGTCGGCCTGGGAGTATCGCTGCGTGAGGGGAAGGCAACGTTTGAGGCCTGCCCGACGGGTCTCTTGAAAGTGGTCGCGCCGGATGGCCGGGAACTCAGCATTTACTTAGACACAGGCAACGCCTAAGGCCGCCCAGCGCCCCACTGTGGGATGGAGGACAACGGCATGGCTGGGTTAATCTTACGCTATGACATCAAAGACGAGCAAATCGAACTAACGCCGCGACTGCTGGCCAAAGGGCAGGAAACGCCGTGGCCGTCTCATCCAAGGCGTTCGCCATTCAACGAGGTTGTCAAGCTGTCCGAAAGGATGCATGATGTCCTGGTGCAGGCGGTGGGGGGCATGTGCGACCCTCAGGGCAACCTGGACCAGCAGGGCGCTCAAGGGTTTCTTGGGGAACTCCGCAAACTCGGCCTCGAATTGCAGGAATGCCTGCTTCCCAAGGAGGTAACCGATGCGCTGAAGAGCCAATGGTGGATCCAGGAGATCGTCTTCGAGTGTGCCCCGCGATTGAGCACTGTGCCTTTCGACCTCATGGTCTTGTGGGACGATTACCTGGGCTATCGATTTGGCACGGGCAGGCGACTTTTAACTCCCACGTTACCTGCGCCGGCTGAGAACCCGCCACCCCAGGCAGACGTTAGTCGGGGGGAATTACCATGCCAGGCTTTTAGCTTGGTCGACCCAGGAGGCTTGCTCGAGAAGAGCGGAGCTATGCAGATTCGCAAGCAGTTCCGACACTTCCTCGACTCATGGGAGCAGCTCACCTTAGGGCGTCCGGCTCGGACGATGATCGACTTTGAAAAGGTGCGGGCTTTCCAGCCTTTCCAGGCAAGAGACTTGAAGGAGGCGCTGCGTCATCATCGGTTCGTGAACCTGGTGTGCCATCACGTCTACAACCAAGCGGATCCCGACAAGAGCGGCTTCGTGCTGGGAACGACGGGCCAAGGCGCGTCTGCGGTATTTACGGCGGCGGACCTGAAAGACGCGTTTAATGCGGCGACTCTGCGGCCTTGGATCTTGCTGGCTATGGCGTGCCGTTCGGGCGCCACGGAGGGTTGGGAACCGGGCTGGCTCGATACCGGTCGGCCCTACGGCATGGTGGATGCTGCCCTCCAGGTGGGCATCGCCCATTACGTGGGCACCATCGTGAATATCCCAGCCGATTTGTGCGTGCGGTTCATACCGCCGTTTTACCAAGCGTTGGTCCAGGGCCGTACGGTGGGGCAGTCGGTTCTGACGGCCAGGCGGTGGTTGCGAAAGAATGTAGGTAATCCGTTGGATCCGGGTACGGCCCTTGGGCTGGCCTTTGTGCTCTATGGCGACCCGACGAGAGGCTACTTTTGCACCGAGGGCCACCTTGTGGCGACAGCGCCGCAGGTGACGTGCGAGGCTGTGGAGGGCAATGAGGCCTGGTGCGGTCGAGTGGTGTGCAGTCAGGACGCCTCCTATGGCCAGTTCCGCTGTCGGCGACACGGCAGGTCGGAACTCCGGTGCTCGGCGGGGCATAGGGTGCAGGATGGAGCCCAACTGGTCCGCTGCGAATCCTGTAGCAACTTGGTTTGCCCGGACTGCCCGGGATACGCCCAGGGGCTGTGCTGGGAGCACTGTTGCCACCAGGGGCATCGCATCCAGCCTGAAGCGTGTTCCAAGCGTTGCCCGGACCCGGCCGGCAAACACCCGGAGGAGAAGCGGAGTGTGTGCCCGAACGACGACGGGTGGATGCGGGGGCGTTGCAACGAGTGTCTGGCCACTTCGGTCTCAGAGTTTGAGGCGTGTCCGCACTGCGGGCACAGAATTAACGATGATTGCAACTCCGCTTACTCCAACCCATGGTCGGAGGTATTGTGCGGCTGTTGTAGGCGACCTTATTGCCGGAACTGCGAATCGTGGTATCTGGCCACGCTCTACTGCCGCGATAGCGGGCAAGGTTCCTCCCAGGCCCGAGATAGCGCTTGGCTGGACGCGCTTGCCGGGCGAGGAGAAGACGACGTGGAGTTGGCCACCCTGCGCCGCCTCGAAGCAAGACTGGCAATGTCGACGCAGTTTCAGCAGGGGCTGGCTACCAACGTGGTCGAGCAGACGCGGCGCTGCAGCTTTTTACCGATCGTGCGATCGACATTCAAGGACGTCGTGATGCCGTGGCCGAGGTGGTGCCTTAGGGGCGTTACCAAGGACGTTGCCGATCTCACCCAAGAGTTGGGAGGCGCGATCCAGGCGGGTTGGCAATTGCCGGTGATTCCTGGAAGCAATCAGCCTTGGCGGCCGCCGGCAGCGTGGTTGGATCTGTACTCCAAGTTGAACCAATTGAAAATCCACCTTATTCGTGGACTTGTGGGTCGGCCGGTGGTCGTGGCGGTTGCCACCCTGACGCCTGTGGAGTTCCAGCAGAAGCGTGGACCGGTCTTGATCCCGGGGAGTGCTGTGCAGTTGGAGCGGGTAAAGCAGGCGGTTACCCAATGGAGGAAATCCCAAAAGGGGTGGACCCAAATCTTCCCGGACACGTATTTGGTCGTTTTGAGCACGACCGGGTGGACCGAGGACGTTTGCGGGCAGTATGAGCCAGGGTATGTGACGCTCGTGGCGTCGCCTCAAGGTGGCCTCTTCCGCATGAATGGGCCATGCCTTGCGGGAATGCCCCAAAATGTGAAGGAGTTCGTGCGGCGTCTCTCCCCGCAGACGGTCTACCAGCGCAAAGAGGCGATTCGCGAGTGGATTGTGTCGAGTTTAGAGGCGCAGGACTACGTTAGTCCCGGCCGGGTCCAGGAGGCCCTGGAGGCAAAGGGGCACGCGGGCGTGCGGGATGAGGAGGTTGTTGAAGCATTTGACGAACTTGCGGCTACCGGGAGATTCAAAAAGGTGGAAGGCCCCGACGGATCGCTGATCGGCCTGGGGAAGGCCAGCCGGCAGGAGCGGAACCGCCAGATGTTGCGGCGACGGTGGCGGTCTGCAGTGATCTGGGGGGCGGGCTTATCCTCGGCCGTTGGGTCTATCGTCTCGTTTCTTCTCAATCACCCCAAGGCTGGCTGGGGCGGTGTGGTGGTAGCCATTATGCTCCCGCTACTGAACTGCTTCTTGCAACGGCTTGCCGCCATGCGGAAGCAGCCATGAATGAGTTTTTTCGGCATTGGCGTAGTATTCGAGTGACAAGCCGTTCAACGAGAAGGATCCCAGTGATGACCCTCGACGTCCGTGTGTTGGAGACCTCGATCCGCCAGAAGAGGGGGCTGTTGGAAAAGCTCGGGGACGTGGGCCGGTTCCTCACGTTTCTGTTGGGCAGTGGCGAGGTGTCCGAGCGGGCGATCCGCAAGACGATCGAGGACTTGGACACCTACTTTATCACCTGTTCTGCTCAGATCGATGAGATCGGCCAGGAGAAGCAAAAGACCTACCGCCAACTTCAGAGATTGCAGACCGAGTTGAACAGTGCGGACCCGGCTGCTCGGGCAGCAGTTCTGGCCAAGCTGGAAATCTATGTCGCGAAGTACAAGCGGTATGACACTTCGCTGAAGCGGATCACCGAAAACGGCAAACTTTCGCAGGCCCTTAGCGAAAAGCTGAACGAGCTTCTGTACTTGCGGATCGGACCGATGCCGCGCGAGCGGCTCGAGCAGTGGACTACCGAACTCGCTTTGGCGGTTGAGGCCCGCGAGGAGCTGAAGGGCGTGTACGAGGAGCTGGAACGGGTGGGGCAGCGGACGCCGGCGCCGGCTCCCTCAGAGTCCGCGGTTCGCTCCGAAGTGGAGTCCTTGCTCAGTCCTTCGGCCGCGCAGGAGGCCGAGTCGGAGCGGGAACGGGTCCTGCGCGAGGAACTCAAGCGGATGCAAATCACCGAGTGACCGCAGTGCCGCGACGCAGCGGGCTTGCGGGCGCTGGCCTCCAGTCAATCCGGAGAACATGTCATGTCGCTATTGGAAGGGATCGCAAGCCTCTTTGGTCGGCGCAGGACGATCGATCAGATCACCATCGACGAATTGAAGCGCGAGAGAATTGCCCTTGAACAGGCCCAGAACCGGGTTCACCGCGAGATTGCGGCCATGGAGGCCCGCAAGCACGAACTCTTCCTCAAGGGGAAGGACGCCACCAGTTCGCGGCAACGGTTGGACTTCGCGCAGCAAGTAGCCGAGGTCGATGGGGCGATCCGCCAGAAGGCCAAGGACCTGGCCCTCGTGCGGAAGCAGATGCAGATCATCGCCGGACTCCTGCAGATCAAGGAGCGGGCTGCCCTGATCCAGTCGCTTAAGGTAGGCTCGATCATCAGTCGCCTCTCGGTCGAAGAGTTGGCCGCCTATGTGGACCGGGCCACGATCAATGAGCGGTTTGAGATGGAGAAGTTCGCCTCGCTATTGGAGGCCGTGGAGGGCGGGGCCGACGAAATCCTCGAGGCTGCCGCCAGCCCCGAGGTCCGGGCCATCGCGGCGGCCATGGAACAGGCCCGAGCAGCGGAAGAGGCCGGCCGACCTGAAGAGGCGCAGGCGGCCGCTCAAAAGCTCGACGAGGTCCTGGCCAAGGACCATGACCATACCGACGCGGAGGAAAGTTGAATGACCGTGGACCTCAGCCGCAGCATCGACGAGGCGATCCGCAAGGCCCTTCAGCGGGCCCAGGAACTCGTCTCGGCCGGACGCGTTGGGGAGGCCGCCGTAGTTTACCGCGAAGCCGCTCGGCTAGTCCGGCAATTGGCCGCGTACGCCATTAGCCCCGCCGAGAAGGCCCGCCGTCTGGAGCGGGCCCGCCAGCTGGAACTGCGGGCCGAGCAGATGGCCCAGAAAAAGGGTTCCGCGTGCTCTGGCCCCAGTCCAGCCGGAAAACCCAGCCAGCCCCAAAACGACCTTCAAGCCCAGATCGATGCTCTTGTGACGCGGGCGGACGTGGGCTGGGAGGATATCGGGGGGCTGGAGCAGACCAAGCGGCAGCTTCAACTGGCCTTCGGTATCGCCGTGGCGCAAAAACCGCCCGGCGTCACGCTCGACGCCGTCCGCAACGTGCTCCTCTACGGTCCGCCAGGCACTGGCAAGTCCCTGCTTGCGGCGGCAGTCTCTCGCGGCCTTCAGGCCACCTTCTTTAACGTCACCTCGTCGGCCCTGTTGTCGAAATGGTTCGGCGAGTCGTCCCGACTGATCTCCACGCTGTTCGCCACGGCTCGACGCCAGGCGCCCTCGGTCGTGTTCCTCGATGAACTGGAAGCGCTGTTCCGTTCGCGGGACGCCTCGCCCAGCGGAGCCGAACATCAGGTCCTGGCCACGCTCCTGGCCGAGATCAGCGGCCTAGCGACCGCCTCCGACTCCCTTCCGGTCTTTGTCATCGGGGCGACCAATGCCCCCTGGCTGATGGACTCGGCGGCGCTGAGCCGGTTTGGACGGCGAGTCTACGTTCCGCTGCCCGATCCCGCCGCACGCCGCGCCGTGTTGGAAATCCATTTGACGCGCAAGGGTCACCCCCTCCAGTTCCCCATCGAACGCCTGGTGGAGGCCACCGAGGGACTAAGTGGCCGGCAGCTCGCTTACCTGGCTGCCGCCGCCGTCGAGAGCATGGTCGCCCAATGCAACCCCGACTTGGCGGAAGTCGCAGCCCAGGGCACGGCGGGAGAGTACCGCATCAAGACGCGGCCGCTTCAGTGGGCCGACTTCGAGTCGCTCTTGGCAAGCACCAAGCCCGATACCTCGCCCGAAGAACTCCATCGATTTGAGAACTGGTAGCAGAACTCCAAGGAGTAGCCTCCGTGGCATTCTTCGACCTGTTCAAGTCCAAACAGCAGCGTGAGCTGGAGTCCGAGATCGCTGTCCGCAAAAGCAGGGCGAAAATCCAGCGATTCATCCGCCACGCCCGCGACGTGCAGAAACGCTACTGGGAACTGGGCAAACAGGCCCTCCGCCTGGGCGACCGACAGCAGTTCGCCCAATTGGCCGCGGCCTTTACCCGAGCCAGGGAAGTGGCCAATCAATGGGAACGCTACCTCCTGCAACTGGAAACCCTCAGTGTCCGTCGTCAGGAAGTAGCCGCCACCGGCGAGTTCATCAAGGGCATCACCGCCGTCACCCGCTCCATCCTCCGCGGCGCTAGCCCGGATCAGATCGCCGCCATGCAGGCCAAGATGGAGCAGGCCGTCGCCAAGGCCGAGGCCCTCGGCGAGTTGCTTTCCGTGGCCATGGAAACCAGCGCCGACACCGTCTTTGGCACCGGGGAAATCGATCAGCGGAACCTGGAGGAACTGGCCCTTCAGATGGGCTCCGAGGCCGTGGCCGACGAAACAGCCACCTACGACGAACGCATTGCGCAAAGCCTCAAACAAATTGAAGAAGAAATGCGCAAGGAGATGAAGTAGCTTCGCGCGACGCGAAGAGGAACCGAATGGACCTTGGGAGGAGGAAATCATGGCGGGATTCTTCGCACGGCTATTTGGTCGGCGTGGG
>FWPU01001955.1_pt1 | contig 10947 bp, 9 predicted proteins | sample 2228361 | NCBI WGS metagenome assembly FWPU01 (sample SAMEA103939777, study PRJEB20133) | metagenome | reverse complement strand
GCCGCATAGTGGGTAATCAGGATACCCTGTACGCTGGCGTGGACAATAGCCGCCAGTATTACAAAGATTGTTATATAGAAGGTACAACCGACTTCATATTTGGGCCTGCAACTGCAGTATTCGAAAACTGCACCATTCACTGCAAAAAGAATTCCTACATAACGGCTGCCTCAACCCCGCAGCATCAACCCTACGGAATGGTATTTTTTTACTGCTCAATAACCACTGCTCAAAATGTGCAGGGTGTTTACCTTGGAAGGCCCTGGCGACCTTATGCCAAAACCGTTTTCATTGAATGTGAGCTCGATGAACGCATAAGGCCGGAAGGCTGGCATAACTGGAATAAGCCCGATGCCGAACGCACGGCCTTCTATGCTGAGTACAAATCCACTGGAAAAGGTGCCAATCCGGAGAAACGCGTTACATGGTCGCGCCAGCTAACCGATACCGAACGCAAAGAATATACCCTCGAAAAGATTTTTGGAAACTGGAAACCCAATTAACCTTATGATGAGGCATAGAAGCGTACTGATTTTTTTTATCCTGTTTCCCTGTTTACTCAAAGCTCAGTCCGAATGGCAACCCGCTTCCAATAATACCTATAGTAACCCGGTAATTCATGCCGACTTTTCCGATCCGGATGTTTGCCGGGCAGGTAACGATTTCTATATGACGGCCTCATCGTTTAACTGTGTGCCCGGATTGCCCGTGCTGCATTCAACTGACCTGGTTAACTGGAAGCTGATTAACTATGCCCTGCCCAGGCTTTCCTATGCACCAGGTTTTGATAAACCTCAGCACGGAAAAGGTGTGTGGGCTCCGTGCATCCGTTACCATAATGAAATGTTTTACATTTTCTTCCCTGACCCCGACCACGGTATTTTTATGGTTAAAGCAAAACACCCGGCCGGAAAATGGACTGACCCTGTATGCGTTAAGGAAGGAAAAGGAATTATTGACCCCACACCGCTATGGGATGATGATGGTAAAGCCTACCTGGCCTACGCCTTTGCCGGCAGCCGTGCCGGCATTAAAAGCCTCCTGGCTGTATGCTCCATGAGCGAAGATGGTACGCAGACTTACAATGACGACGTGATCGTTTTTGACGGCCACGATGCGCACCCTACAGTGGAAGGTCCAAAGTTCTACAAACGCAACGGCTATTACTATATTTTTGCTCCGGCCGGGGGAGTTTCAACCGGCTGGCAACTGGTGCTGAGGTCCAAAAACGTATTCGGGCCTTACGAACCCAAAATTGTAATGCACCAGGGCAGCACAAACATTAACGGGCCGCACCAGGGGGCATGGGTTGAAGGTAACAATAACGAACACTGGTTTATTCATTTTCAGGACAAAGGCCCCTACGGAAGGGTGGTTCACTTGCAGCCCATGCAGTGGAAGAACGACTGGCCCTTAATGGGTGTGGTTCCGCCAGGCAGCGAAACAGGCGAGCCGGTGGAGCGCTTTAAAAGGCCCGATTTGCCTGCGGGCAAGGCTGCCTATCCGGTTGAGTCGGATGAATTTAACTCCGGCCAAATAAGCCTGGCATGGCAATGGCATGCCAATCCGCGTCTTACCTGGGCTATACCCAATCCATCCAAAGGTACATTGCGGCTATTTGCCGCGCCGCCGCCCGAAAATGCTGTAAACTTATGGGATGTACCAAACCTGTTGTTACAAAAGTTTCCCTCACCGGCATTTCAGGCTACAGCTGCCATTACCTTTAAGCCTTTACAGGAAGAAGAGCAAACCGGATTGGTAATAATGGGCAGAGACTATGCTCTGCTTTCTGTTAAGAAAAAAAATGGAAAACTCTGGATTAGCCAGATTATCTGCAAAGATGCTGATAAAGGTAGTGCCGAAAATATTGTGGCAGAACAACCACTCCATACCCAAACATTTTTTCTTAGGGTAAAAGTGAGCTCCGGAGCGCTATGCGAATTCAGCTACAGTGAAGACGGCACCACCTTCAGGCCCCTGGGCATTGCATTTACTGCACGGCAAGGCATATGGATTGGCGCTAAGGTGGGCCTGTTTTGCCTGCGCAAAACTTTCAGTAATGATGCCGGTTATGCCGATGTAGATTGGTTCAGGTTTGAGCCGCCAACGCGGTAGGTTATAAAGATATACCCCGTTTCCAGGGTATAAAATCGTCCTGATGCAATTCCATGGCACGTGTTTTAATTTCACCACTGGCCAGGCGAATAATAAATTCCAGAATTTCCTCACCCGTTTCAGCTATGGTTTTTGTTCTATCAATAATGCCTCCGGCATTGATGTCAATTATATCGGGCATGCGCTCGGCCAGTCTGGTATTGGAAGAAATTTTGACAACCGGCGCAATGGGATTTCCGGTAGGGGTGCCCAGGCCAGTTGTAAAAAGAATAATGGTAGCTCCGGCTCCGGCCATAGCCGTAGTACTTTCTACATCGTTGCCCGGCGTGCAAAGCAGGTTTAATCCTGGAAGTTTAACGTACTCTCCGTAGTCCAGCACATCGGTTATGGGCGATGTGCCTCCCTTTTTGGCGGCCCCGGCCGATTTCATGGCATCTGTTATGAGACCGTCTTTAATATTTCCTGGCGAGGGGTTCATGTCAAATCCCGAGCCTGCAGCGGCTGCACGGTTGGCATAGGCACGCATCAGCTCAACAAACCGGTTAGCAGTAACTTCATTTGTACAACGATCTATCAATTCCTGTTCTACTCCGCATAACTCCGGAAACTCAGAAAGGATGGCCGATCCGCCAAGTGCTGCAATTAAATCGGTGGCATGCCCAACTGCCGGGTTGGCCGAAATGCCCGAAAAGCCATCTGACCCGCCGCACTCCAGACCAACTACAAGTTTGTTCAACGGGGCAGGTTTGCGTTCTAGCTCATTGGCTTTTGCCAGTCCGGTAAAGGTTTCGTAAATACCCCGGGTAATCAGGTCTTGTTCCGTACCCTCCTTTTGTTGTTCCAGAATAATCAGCGGTTTGCTGAAATTTGGGTTCAGGGCGTGTATCTTTTCTTTCAGTATTTCAACCTGCGCATTCTGGCAACCCAGGCTCAGCACGGTGGCACCGGCTACGTTGGGATTATGAATGTATCCTGCCAGCAGGGCGCATAATGCTTCGGCATCCTGACGTGTACCCCCGCAACCGCCATCATGGGTAAGAAACTTTATGCCATCAATATTTTTAAACAAAACCTCCCGGGTAAGCGGCCTTTCTTTTTCAAAAAACACAGGTTGGGCCTGTTCAAGCCTGTTGGCACGGTACATATCTGCCAGATAGGCTACATAATCTTTATACCGGCTTTTTTTTCCGTAGCCCAGTGCTTCTTCAAAAGCCTGCTTCATAACAGCTACGTTTCTGTTCTCGCAAAATACCAGGGGTATTACCAACCAATAGTTTGCCACACCAACCTGGTTGTCGGGGCGGTGATACCCCATAAACGTACGGTTTTTCCAGCGGCTTGTATCGGGAGGCGTCCATGGCGCGGTTTTCTTTTTAGCCGAATAGCCTGCAGACTGGTGTTTTACATTTTGCGTGGTAATGGCAGCACCCTGCGCAATAGGCCTGATGGCCCGGCCTACCAAAACGCCGTACATGCGTACCTCATCCTGGGGGTTAAGGGGGGTGGTGGTAAATTTATGTTTGGCCGGAATATCTTCGGTTAGTGCAAACGAAAAACCGTTTTCCGATACCATTTCACCGGCTCTGAGGTCGGTTAGGGCCACGCACACATTATCATCCGGGTGAATTTTTAAAAATCTGCTTGACATTGCCGTAAAAACATTATATTGCGCAATCGATTGCACAAGTTAGGTATTTTCCGGTCAGGTACAACGCCCGGCGGTAAATTTCTTTTCTTTGAAAGAATAAGCCGCTGGCGCGTACCTGATGGTAAAAGAAAAAATTTAAAACGCTATTGTACATGAACAAAGTGGTAACCTTTGGTGAAATTATGCTTCGCCTGGCAACACCCGGGTTTTTGCGGTTTTCGCAGGCTACCGAGCTGGAAGCCACCTTTGGCGGAGGCGAAGCCAATGTAGCCGTGTCGCTGGCTAACTTCGGCATGGATGCCCGATTCGTTTCCAGCCTGCCCAAAAACGATATTGGCGATGCCGCCATTGCCGCCCTGCGGGCCCGGAACGTAGATACCTCTTTTATTCATCGCGGCGGAGAACGCATAGGTATCTATTTTCTGGAAACGGGTGCAGTTAGCCGGGGAAGTAAAGTTATTTACGACCGTGCCCACAGTTCGTTCGCTAACCTGAAAAAAGGTATGATCGACTGGGACAAAGCCCTGGATGGCGCCACCTGGTTTCACTGGACGGGCATAACACCCGCAGTATCGGAAGGTGCTGCCGAAGTCTGCCTCGAAGCCTGCGAAGCTGCAGCCGCAAAAGGCATCACCATATCTACCGATCTGAACTACCGGAATAAGCTGTGGAAATGGGGAAAAACCGCCGGAGAAGTAATGAAAGAACTGGTAAAGCATTGTGATATTATTCTCGGAAATGAAGAAGATGCCGAAATGGTGTTTGGCATAAAACCACAGGGCGTAGATGTAACCAAAGGACATGTAACAGGCGCTGCATACCAATCGGTTGCCCGGCAGCTTATGGATAAATTTCCAAAAGCAAAAAAAGTAATCTTTACCCTAAGAGGTTCCATAAACGCCAATCACAATACCTGGTCAGGCGTGCTGTGGGATGGACAAAAACTGTTCGAAGCGCCGGTGTATCAAATAACTCACATTGTTGACCGGGTAGGCGGTGGCGATTCCTTTATGGGTGGACTTATTTACGGGCTTATCCGATACAAAGATGACGACCAGAAAGCATTAAACTTTGCCGTGGCCGCATCCTGTCTGAAACACACTATAAAAGGCGACTTTAACCTTGTTACCGTTGATGAGGTTGAAAAACTTATGCAGGGCGATGCCTCAGGAAGAGTATCCAGATAAACCATGCCAGCTTTTACCATAACATCTGTAACCGAAGCCATGCTTAACACAGGCATGGTGCCTGTTTTCTATCATGCCGATGCCGGCATAGCAAAAGAGGTGTTAGATGCCTGTTACCAGGGCGGTGTACGCGTTTTCGAATTCACCAACCGCGGAGATAAGGCGCCTGAGGTTTTTAAGGATTTGCTTCGACATGCAGAGCAATACCCCGACCTGATAGTGGGCATTGGCACAATACTTAATGCCGCAACTACGCAACAATTTATTGACGCAGGTGCACATTTTATTGTTTCGCCTGTGCTTAAACCCGAAATGGCAACCGTATGTGCCAGATATGATAAACTGTGGATACCCGGTTGTGCAACGCTTACCGAAATAGTTACCGCGCGCGACCTGGGTGCACAGATTATTAAGTTATTTCCGGGATCGGTGCTGGGTCCTGAATTTGTATCATCGGTTTTACCGGTTGTGCCCGACCTGCAACTTATGCCAACCGGTGGAGTTGAACCAACCGAACAGAGTCTTACCAAATGGTTCAAAGCCGGTGTGGCCTGTGTGGGCATGGGCTCAAAACTGATGGTAAAGTTAAATGACGGAAATTTCGATCTGAACGCCATCGAGCAGCTAGTACGTGAGTCGATTAACGTTATTGCCAGGTGTCGTAAAAAATGAAGCGGGTTTTTTTTTGCTGTATGATTGGCATTGCAGCAACTCTGTCGGGTTGCCTGCAGCAGGAACAAAAAGTGCTTAAACTGGCTCACGGACTCGATGTGCAACACCCGGTGCACCGTGCAATGGAATTCATGGCACGCAGGGTAGAAGAACATTCAGGCGGAAAGCTTAAAATTCAAATATATCCCTCGGAACAACTGGGTTCCGAACAGCAATGTGTGGAACTGCTTCAGATAGGCAGCCTGGCCATGACAAAAGTCTCAGCTGCCATAATGGAAAGTTTTACTGAAAATTATAAGGTGCTGGGCCTGCCCTACGTTTTTCGTTCAAAAGAACATGCGTTCAAGGTGCTGGATGGAGAAATTGGCCAGGAATTATTGCAAAGCACCGAGCCGTACTGGATTAAGGGCTTGTGCTTTTATGATGCGGGCAGCCGGAGTTTTTATACCGTAAAAAAACCAGTATTACATCCGGACGACCTAACCGGCATGAAAATAAGAGTAATGAAAAGCTACACTGCCATGCAAATGGTCTCGGCCATGGGTGGTTCGCCTACACCCGTATCCTGGGGCGAACTGTATACGGCCCTTCAGAGCGGTGTGGTGGATGGAGCGGAGAATAATCCGCCCAGTTTCTTTACTTCCAGACATTACGAAGTTTGCCGTTATTATTCCCTTAACGAACACACCCGTGTACCCGATGTGCTCATTATCAGTACGCGGGTGTGGAACCGGCTTTCTTCGCGGGAACAGGAGTGGCTGCAAAAAGCAGTACACGAATCGGTTTTGGTTGAAAGGCAGCTTTGGCAGGAGGCCGAGGCAGAAACTCTGGAACAAGTGCGTAAAGCAGGCGTGGAGATTGTCTATCCGGATCAAAAGCCATTTGCCGATAAAGTACAAAAGCTGTATGAATCGTATCAACCGAATTCACAGCTTTATCATTTAATTCAGCGTATCCGTTCAGTTGAATAATGCAGGCATGACTTCCAGAGATCAGGTCGATAAATATTTGGAGTGGTTGCTTATTGTCCTGATGGGTCTGCTGGTCATAGATGTACTCTGGCAGGTGGGTACCCGTTATCTTCTGGCTTCACCCAGTTCGTTTACCGATGAGCTTGCCGGTTTTTTACTTATGTGGGTAGGGTTGCTGGGAGCGGCCTACGTTGCGGGTAAAAATGAGCATCTGGCCATTGACCTGCTGCTGCAACGTGCCGAACAAAAACAAAAGCAACGCTTAAAGATTTTCATTAACCTGCTTATCGCGATGTTTGCCCTGGTGGTTATGGTGGCGGGTGGTTCATGGCTGGTGTACACCCGTTTTTATCTTCAGGTTACTTCGGCCGCACTGCAGGTGCCGTTAGGGTACGTATATCTGGTGCTTCCCCTTTCCGGCACGTTAATGCTGTATTATTCAACCGATAATATTTTACGCCTCCTTAAAAACAAATCATAACTTTTATTGATGGATTACAACGGTATACTGGTTTTGGTGCTCAGTTTTATTGTTTTGCTTACAATCGGGGTGCCGGTTGCCTACAGCATAGGAATTTCCGGCATTCTCACCATGCTGGTATCGGTCGAACCATTACCGGCATTCACCACATTTGCGCACCGCATGGCTACCAGCCTGGATAGTTTTACCCTGCTGGCAATTCCTTTCTTTATTCTGGCCGGCAACATTATGAACAGCGGCGGCATTGCAGCACGGCTAATTGCATTTGCAAGAGTGCTTGCCGGTGGTTTGCCGGGTGGCCTGTTGGTTGTAAACGTTATTGCCAACATGTTGTTTGGTGCCATATCCGGTTCGGCAGCGGCATCGGCCTCGGCAATCGGAAGCATGATGGGGCCCGCCATGAAAGAAGAAGGTTATGACGAAGGCTTTAGTGCCGCAGTTAATATTACTTCTGCCACCACCGGGCTTAGTATTCCACCCAGTAACATTCTTATTGTGTACAGCCTGGCCAGTGGTGGGGTGTCGATAACGGCACTTTTTCTGGCCGGCTATCTGCCAGGCATTTTAACCGGTTTGGCAATAATGTTTATGGCAATAGGTATGGTTCTGTGGAAAATGCGTGGTGCGCGGGGAGTGTTATTATTAATGGCCTGGCTGTTTGGCATATCTGCACTGGTTTGGTTGTATGCCATGATATTTCGGTATGGGGTTAGCCGGTTGGGGTCTGCTTTCGGTTACGGTTTACTTGCGCTGCCCGTTGTATTCTTTATTCTTTACCTCGTTCGTTTTAGCAAACATCATGGGGCTAAGGTTAAGGCACTTGTCAAAACATTTTTCGATGCCCTTCCCAGTTTGCTCATGTTGCTGGTGGTAATTGGCGGCATTGTAGCCGGTTTTTTTACAGCTACTGAGGCATCGGCAATCGCTGTACTTTACTCGTTGGTACTTTCCATGCTTTACCGCGAGTTAAAATGGCAACAGCTTCCGTCAATTATGCTCAATACCGTTAAAACCACTTCGGTGGTTATGCTGTTAATTGCCACAAGCATGGCATTATCATGGATTATGTCTTACGAAAATATTCCGCAAAATGTAAGCGAAGCACTGCTGGAACTTACCAATAATCCGTTTGTTATACTGCTTATTATTAACCTTGTTTTGTTGTTTGTAGGCATATTTATGGACATGACTCCTGCGGTGCTCATTTTTACACCCATTTTTCTTCCCGTTGTTACCTCCCAGTTTGGATTGAGTCCGGTACATTTTGGAATTATCATGGTATTAAATCTAAGCATTGGCCTGTGTACGCCACCCGTAGGCTCAGTGTTGTTTATTGGCTGCGGAGTAGCCAAAATACCCATTACCCGGGTACTAAAGCCCATGATACCTCTGTTTATTGCGATGATTTGCGTGCTGTTGCTGGTAACTTACCTTCCCCAGATCAGCCTTTGGCTTCCGGAGTATTTCGGGTATTAGACCCGAAAAGCAGGCAAACCTAAAAAGCATTTGTAATCCACCGGGTTAGGTACTGCCACCTGCGCGGCTGCCCGTAATGATCCTTCCCGCACAGCAGCAGTTTGGCAGGTAATTTTGCTTTTTTCGTTCCTTTCCTTGCATCAAAGCCTTATTTTTAACCTTATGGAACCCGTTGCAGGCATTCGCATTCAGTGCGTAGAAGGAGTAAGCATAAAGGAAAAGCCCGACCTTGTGGCCGTTGAAGAACCTTTGGAGATCAGGCTGGGTTACGGGCCTGCTGATGCGCGCCAGCAGCGCCCCCTTTCGGTAACCATGCGAACCCCGGGGCACGATTTTGAACTGGTGCTTGGCTTTTTGTTTACCGAAGGAATAATTCATGATACAGGCGATGTTGCAAACATTGTGTATTGCCAGGACGCTGGCCGGCAGCGCCAAGACAATATTGTAAGGGTTGAACTGCAACCCCATACCATACCCGACTGGCATAAACTGCAGCGCCATTTTTACTCTTCTTCGAGTTGCGGGGTGTGTGGCAAAACCTCTATTGAAGCGGTACAACAACAATGCAACCCCTTGCCCTACTCGTGTACCGTTTCCGCAAGTCTTATCGGTAGCCTTCCCGAACGCATGCGCGGGCATCAGCGGGTGTTTGCCCATACCGGTGGCCTACACGCTTCTGCTTTGTTTAAAGCCACGGGCGAGCTGGTGTGCCTGCGCGAAGACGTAGGCCGGCACAATGCCCTTGATAAAGTAATAGGCGCCATGTTTACCCGGCAACAGTTGCCCCTGTATGGTTACATATTGCTGGTTAGCGGGCGCGCAGGTTTTGAGCTGGTTCAAAAAGCGGCAATGGCAGGTGTGGAAATTATGGTGGCTGTAGGGGCGCCATCATCGCTGGCTGTAGATCTGGCCCGGAAATGTAACATAACCCTTGTGGGATTTGCCCGCGAAAACCGATTCAATATCTACACGGGCGCCCGGCGCATAAGCTTTGATTCATGAGCACGAAAAAGATCGGATTGTTTACCACTACTGCCCTGGTAATGGGCAATATGATAGCCAGCGGCCTGTTTATGTTGCCCGCATCGCTGGCAGTTTTCGGAGGCATAAGCCTTATTGGGTGGCTTATTTCGGGTACGGGTGCCATGTGCCTGGCGCTGGTTTTCGGCTGGCTTAGCAGAAGGTTCCCTGCGGCTACCGGCGGACCCTATGCCTATACGCGGGAAGGCCTCGGACCTTTTGCCGCCTTTCTGGTGGCATGGGGTTATTGGATTTCGTGCTGGAGCACCAACGCGGCTATTGCTGTTGCTTTTGTAAGTTACCTGTCGGCTTTTATACCACAATTGGAACACAACCCCCTGTTTGCAATTGCTGCAGGCCTTTCTGCTATTTGGCTGCTTACCTGGATTAACGCGCGGGGCATCAGGCAGGCCGGGGTGGTACAGGTTATTACTACAGTCCTGAAAATAATTCCTTTGCTTATCGTTACTGTTTCCGGTTTCATTTTCTTTAACAGCAATCATTTTGTTCCGTTTAATATAAGCACCCAGCCCGACTGGCAGGCGGTGGCTCAGGCAACCACCCTTACCTTGTTTGCTTTTTTAGGGTTGGAAAGTGCCACCGTTCCGGCCGGACATGTGCGCAATCCGCATTACACCATCCCGCGTGCAACACTTATCGGAACGGGGCTTACCACGGTGTTATATACCGTTAGCACCGTAGCCGTAATGGGCTTAATACCTCCGGCCGGTTTGCATGCCTCGGCTGCTCCTTTTGCCGATGCTGCTGCCCGGGTGTTTGGCGATATGGGCCGGTACCTTGTGGCAGCCGGAGCAGTTATTTCTACATTTGGCGCCCTGAACGGGTGGATTCTTATTCAGGCACAGATGCCCTATGCTGCTGCACGCGATCGGCTGTTTCCGGCTTTCTTTGCCCGAACCAATACGCGCGATGTTCCGGTAGCCGGATTGGTGTTTGGCAGTGTGTTGGTTTCTGTAATGATGGGCATGAACTTTACCCGCAGCCTGGCCGATACCTATACCTTTATTGTTCTGCTAAGTACTCTTAATACCCTGTTCGCATTTCTGTTATCGGTAACGGCATACCTGATTAAGGACAGGGTAGGGAAGCCAAACAGGTGGAGGACAACAATAGCCATGCTGGCTTATGGATATTCAATGTGGGCGGTAATAGGTTCGGGTATGGAAACCGTTTACTGGGGCTTTATTTTGCTTATGGCCGGCCTGCCGTTTTATGTATGGATGCGGAAAAACCCGGCAGAGTAGCCGGCAAATTGACTGCCGCGCCGGCAGGGTTTCATTTTTTGAAAATAAAATATACGGCCAGCACCAGGAAAATAAATCCAATAAGGTGATTCCATCGAAAAGTTTCGTTTTT
>FWPU01006804.1_pt1 | contig 10949 bp, 6 predicted proteins | sample 2228361 | NCBI WGS metagenome assembly FWPU01 (sample SAMEA103939777, study PRJEB20133) | metagenome | reverse complement strand
TTCCAATCGATGTGACGACGGGCTCGGCTCGTGCCGGAGGCGAAGCCGTTCGCGGAAACCCGAATCGAAACCCTGGGAGATCGCCTGTGAAAACGCGCTGCACCTTCGCCCTGATCGCCTTGGTTGGTATCGTCGCGCCCGGCGCCGACGCCGCGTCCTCCGACGCCGAACGGCGTCCCCCGAATATCGTTTTCATTCTGGCCGACGACTTGGGTTACGGCGACGTCGGTTGTTATGGATGCCCCGATATCCGCACGCCGGCCATAGATCGCTTGGCGCGTGAGGGCGTGCGTTTCACGACGTTCTACTCCAACGGCCCGGAGTGTACGCCGACGCGGACCGCGCTCATGACCGGTCGCTATCAGCAGCGATCGCCCGGCATGGAGTGTGCCATCGGCCTGGGAAACGTGGGCCGCTATGACGACGCGGAGCGTTTGGCGGCCGTCGGGAGACTGGGCTTGCCGCCCGAACGAAACACTTTGGCGGCGGGATTGAGCGAGGCGGGCTATGCCACCTTTGCCTGCGGCAAATGGCACCTGGGCTATGATGCCCGGTTCTCGCCCCGCAGGCACGGATTCGATCGCTATTTCGGGCCGCTGGGCGGAGCCGTGGACTATTTCTACCACTGCGAACCGGACGGCACCGCGATGCTTTACGAGGACGACCGTCCGATCTCACGGGAGGGTTACCTTACCGACCTGATCACGGAGACGGCCCAGACTTGGGTTCGCGACCGGCCGCCGGGTCGCCCCTTTTTCTTGTATGTGGCTTATACTGCCCCGCATACGCCGATTCAATCGCCCGGCCCCAAACCGCCCGCCCGCTGCACCGAAGAGATGTGGAACCAGGGCGATCGCCCGACTTACGCCGCGATGGTGGAAAGCATGGATCGCGGCATCGAAGAGCTGCTCGACGTCCTGCGTCAAGAACGATTGGAGCAACACACGCTGGTCATCTTCTGTAGCGACAACGGTGCCACAAAACTGGGGCGCAACGCTCCCTACTCCGGCACCAAGGGCGGACTGTTCGAAGGCGGCATCCGCGTTCCCTGTGTGGTGCGGTGGCCGGGAGTCCTACCTCCCAACTCCGCCACCGATCAGCCCGCCTTGACGATGGACTTGACCCGCTCCGTCCTCCGCGCGGCGGGAGTTCCTCCGTCGAAGCTCGAGGAACTGGACGGCATCGATATCCTGCGTCTGATAGAGGACAAGGCTCCCGTCCGGCCTCGCACCCTATTCTGGCGTCAGCGGCGGGGAACGCTGACGTGGCGGGCGGTTCGCGACGGAGCATTCAAGTACATCGAGCGCGAAGAGGACGCCCAACGCGTCGAGTACCTCTTCGACTTGGCGAACGATCCGCAAGAATCGCGCAATCTGCTGGCGGAACGATCGGACGAAGCCGCCCGGCTCCAAGCCTTGCTCCGCCGCTGGGAGCAAGACGTGGCCACTCCCCCATGAAACGGGCTACCCGGACGGAACATCCCATCCGACCATCGGGGATTCATTGCCATGCGACCCGCATCGGTTCCCGGTGCAGACCAGTAACCGCGACCGAGAATGCGTGCCCGTTTTGCCGGACGCGACAACGCCGTCCTCGGCGGTAATTCGAGCTTGCGGACTACCCCGAGAAGACACGCCTTCCCGCCGAAAGCATGTGACGACCTCTAGGAATTGGGGGATTTCCGAAGATAAGCGAGCCGTTCCCAGGCGGGAAAAATACCGGAGGTGGGAGTTGAACCCACACCCCCCGAAGGGGACTGGATTTTGAGTCCAGCGCGTCTGCCATTCCGCCACTCCGGCAAGGCAACACGGCCGGCGGCCTGGACACCGCCTGCGATCATGCTCGCAAGCGTAATCCTACCGACCACCCTGCCCGACACCTAAATTAGTATGTCTTCCAATCGCCCCCCATGCAAGACGCCCTTGCTCACCGGAAACCGTTTGCATCGCTCCCACATCCTTGGGTTGCCGGAAATGGCCATGAGTTACGGACCCGCCCAAAAGGCCTTCCCCGCAGCAGGTGCGAAATACTCACCGTTTTGCCTCGGCCCGATGATCCCTTCCCGATTTTTCGTCCCGGCGGCGAACCACCCGAGTATGACGCGGCCCGATGCAGCGAGAACTTGCCGGCGGTCAGATCAGTTCTTCCGCGAATTCCTTGTTCAGAGCCTCCGCGGCGCGTCGTCCCTCGTTTCCCTGCACCACCACGTTGAGCCGGACTTCGCTGGTGCTGATCATTTCGGCATTGACGTCGGCGTCGGCCAGGGCGCGGAAGGTGCGCGACGCCACGCTGACATGGCTTTTCAAACCGGTACCGGAAACCGAGAGCTTGGCGACGCGAGGTTCGCCCGTCGGCGCACCGGCGCCGATTTCGCGGCTGAATCGCCGGGCGGTCTCCAAGGCGGCTTCGTAACAGGCTTCAGGCATCGTGAAGCTCATGGCCGCCTTGCCGTCGCGGCCCACGCTCTGCACGATCATGTCCACATTGACCCCCGCCTGGGAGACCTGTTGGAACAACCGAGCGGCCAAACCCGGCCGATCCGGAATATCCGCGATGGTGACGCGGCCTTGCGTCTCGTCCAAGGTGATCGATTCGATCACCAGATCCTCCATTCCGTGCAGTCGCCCGATGATCCGCTCGCGATCGTTCTTGCCGTTGAGGGCCGGGGCCGATTCCTCCTCGACGGGAGGCGGGGTCTGATCCAGCCCGAAGGCTGCATGCGCGGTCCTGAGCGATTCCACGCCGTGCCCGCGATCCACCAGCACGGAAATCTTGATCTCGCTGGTGGTAATCATGAGGATGTTGATATTCTTTTCCGCGAGGGAGAAGAACAGCCGCTCGGCGACTCCCGCCTGGCGCGCCATTCCCAATCCGACCACCGAGGTCTTCGCGACGTTTTCGTCGTAGCTCACGCCTTCGACGCCGAGCTGCTTGCCGACGTCTTCGACAATGCGGAGGGCGGCGGGGAGCTCTTCCTGGAATACGGTGAACGAGATGTCGGCGCGGCCGCGCGTGGCCACGTTCTGCACGATCATATCCATGGGGATATTCCGCGCGGCCAGGCGGGTAAAGATGGCGGCGGCGGCCCCGGGGCGGTCGGGGACGCCGAGGACGGTGAGCCGGGCTTCCTTCTGGATCAAAGCTGCTCCGCAAACGGGCACGGCCCGGCTCTCCGGCAACCACGAGATAACCGTGCCCTCGCTGTCGCTGAAACTGCTGCGGACATGAACGGGGACGGAGAATCGCTTGGCGAACTCGATCGAGCGGTTGTGCATCACGCCCGCCCCCGCCGTCGCCAACTCCAGCATCTCGTCATAGCTGATGCGGCTCATGCGGCGGGCCTCGGGGACCAACCGCGGATCGGTCGTATACACGCCGTCCACGTCGGTGTAGATTTCACACTGCTCTGCGCGGAGCGCCGCCGCCAAGGCCACCGCCGTGGTGTCGCTCCCTCCCCGCCCCAACGTGGTGATGTCCGCCGCGTCGCTGATGCCCTGAAAGCCGGCGGCGATTACGATGCAGCCGTCGTCCAGGGCCTGCCGAATGCGGTCCGTCGAGATCGAACGGATCCGGGCCTTGGTGTGGGTGGCGTCCGTGTGGATTCCCAACTGACCGCCCGTGAAGCTGATCGCCTTGTGCCCCATGGCGTGAATCGCCATGGCCATCAGGGCCACGCTGACCTGCTCGCCGGTGGAGAGGAGCATATCCATTTCGCGGGCGGGCGGATCGCTGGTGATCTGCCGCGCCAAGTCCACGAGATGATCCGTGGTGTGGCCCATCGCGCTGACCACCATCACCACCTGCCGACCTTGCCGCTGGGCGAGAATCGCCCGCCGGGCCGCAGCCATGATCTTTTCCGCGTCGGCTACGCTCGTGCCGCCGAATTTTTGTACCAAGATTCCCATCGTGAAGCCCTTGACTGCCTTGTTTGCCGGAGATTTCGTGTTCTTTTCCTCGCCCGCAGAACGGACGGTGGGTTCGAAGTCCGTTTCTCGGCCCGCCTTGAAGGCCGCGACGCATCGGCAGTTCCGCGCGGCGGTACGGTCACCCGACGTGAAAGCGACCTTCTTCCAACGGCGTCTTCGTGATCGAGGGTTCGGACGTCAACTCGCCGCGGTGTCCTCCAAGGATTGCTTGCCCAGGAAGTAGCCCATCAATCGCCAGCCGGGATCGAAAACCGGCCCGGCGGCCGCGGCGACCTCGTCATAGCTGGGAACCCCTCTCGGCGCCAGACCGGTCCCCGCCAAGGCGAAAGGCACGAGGCCGTGGCTGTGGGTCTTCGTTCGCAGCGGCGTGGGATGATCGGGCGAGACCATGATACGGAATTCCCCCAGCTCGCGAACGGCATCCCAGAGCGGTCCCACGATATGGCGGTCGATTTGCTCCAAGGCCTGGACTTTCTCCCGTACCTGCCCCTGATGCGAAGCCTCGTCGGTGGCCTCCACGTGGACGCAGACCAGGTCGTACCGGCGTAAGGCCTCGACGGCGTAGCGTCCTTTCGCCGCGTAGTCGGTATCCAAATAGCCCGTGGCTCCCGGGACTTCGATGCGATCCCACCCGAACAGGCAGGCCAGTCCGCGGAGGAGATCGACGGCCGTGATCATGGCCCCCCGTACGCCGTAACATTGGGCGAAGGACGGCAATTGCGGTGCGCCGCCCAGCCCCCAGAGCCAAATGTTCGTGGCCGGCAACTTGCCCGCCGTTTCCCGCGCCCGGTTGACCGGATGCCTCGCCAAGATCGCCGCGGCTGCGTTCATCCACTCCGTCAGGAGTTCGCTGCCGGGCCCCCGGGGAAAGTCGTCCAACACGGATCGATCCATGAGGTCGTGCGGGGGCGTCGTTTCGGTATGCGAGCTGAAGGGGGCCGGTTCGCCCTCCCCGCGATAGATCACCAAATTGCGATAGCTGACGCCGGCGTAAAAACGCAACCGTTCCGATCCCAATTCGGCATGGATCGCGGCGATCAGTTGCCGAGCCTCTTCACTGGTGATGTGGCCGGCCGTGAAGTCCGCCATGATTCGGTCGCGGATCGTCACCAAATTGCAGCGGATGGCCCAATCCTGCGGTCCCAGGGCGATTCCCTGCGCGGCCGCTTCCAACGGCGCTCGCCCCGTGTAGTAGCGGATCGGGTCGTAGCCCAACAGGCTGAGGTTGGCGGTGTCGGAGCCGGGCGGCAAGGCCGTGGGGACGTGATTGGCCAGCCCGCAAATGCCCGCTGCGGCTACCGCGTCCATGTTAGGCGTTCGAGCGGCTTGCAAGGGCGTCTTCCCGCCCAGCTCGGCCTGCGGCTCGTCGGCACAGCCGTCCGGAATGACGATGACGAACTTCATCGAATCGGGTCCTTGTCTGTTCCGCAAGGGGACGCCACACCGCTTCGCCGTCAGCCTCGCACCCGCATGCGCACACTCCCCGGCCGCACCGCCTCCAAGCGGTCGATCGCGTCCATGGCCTGTCGCATGGCGCCCTCGCGGGCCTCGTGGGTCATGATGACCAGGGGTACCGGTCCGCCGTCTTCCTCCTCCGCCTCATGCTGAATGACCGAAGCGATGGAGATTTGGTTCTTGCCCAAAATGCCGGCGATTTCGGCCAGCACACCGGGACGATCTTGCACATGGAAGCGAAGGTAGAAACGGCTGGCGATGCTTTGGGCGTCTTGCAGGACGGGGGCGTCGCCGTCCTTTTCCCAGAGCCGCAGGTTGCGGAAGGTGATGGCGGCACGCCCCACCGCCGTGTCGATGATGTCGGCGGTCACGGCGGAAGCGGTCGGCATCTGTCCGGCTCCTAGCCCATGGAAAAATACCCGCCCCACCGCGTCGCCCACCACACGGACGGCGTTGAAAGCCCCGCGGACTTCAGCCAAGGGCGTGCCGCGGCGAACCAAGGTCGGCGAAACGTGCAATTGGAGACCCTGGTCCGTTCGTTCGGCGACGGCCAGCAGCTTGATGCTGTAGCCCAACTCGCGGGCATAGCGCATGTCCGCCGCCTGGACGGTCTCAATACCGACGCGCGGAATGTCACGCCACGAGACCTGCGAGGCGAAGGCCAGCCGGGCCAGGATCGCCAGCTTCTGCGCGGCGTCGCTGCCGTTCACGTCCATGGCCGGGTTGGCCTCCGCGTATCCGAGCCGTTGGGCTTCGGCCAGCGCGGCCGAGTATTCCTGGCCCTTTTCCTCCATCTCCGTCAGGATGAAGTTGCTGGTGCCGTTGAGAATGGCGTGAATGCTGGTGATTTCGTTGGCGGTCAGGCATTGGGAGATCGCCGCGATGATGGGGATGCCGCCCGCCACCGCCGCCTCGAAGGCGATCGAGCGGCCGTGCCGTCGCGCCAGTTCGAACAATTCCGGCCCGTGCTCCGCCAACAGCGCCTTGTTGGCCGTCACGACGTCTTTGCCGTTTTCGAGCATGGCGGCCACCAACGTCCGCGCCGGTTCCACGCCGCCGATCAACTCGACCACGATCCGGATGTCGGGATCGCGGATCAAGCCGTCCACGTCGTCCGAAAGCAAGTCGCGGGGAACGTCCACGTTCCGCGGCCGGGAGAGGTCCTTATCGACGATCCGTGCCAATTCCAGGGAGCAACCGGCTCGACGACGGATCCGCTCGCGCTGTTCCAACAACAACCGCGCCGTGCCCGAACCGATCGTACCGAAACCGAGAATCCCGACCTTGATGGACTGCATGGCATGCCTCGCAGGAGGCGGCCCGGGCGAGGCCGAAGTGCCCCCTGATTGACCAGCGGGGAGATGAAAATCGTGACGTTGCGGCGGGCGAACGCGCTGCCAAAGCGCAGTTCGCCCCCGGCAAAACGCGGCAAAGACTCCATCCTATGCCAGTGGCTTGACGAGCGTCAAGACGGTATGATGGGAGAGTTTCGGATCGTTAGGAATCGACCGAGGCTGCACAGCGGCCGGTCGGGCCTTCCGGCTCCCCAGGCCGGGCACCGGTCATCTTCGACGGAAATGTCTCGATACACGGAGAGTCGCTCATGGAATCGGTCGCGTTCGATTTTCTGACCAAGCTTCTGGAAACCCCTAGTCCCTCGGGCTACGAAACGCCGGGCCAAGACGTCGTCCGCGCCCACGCGCGGTCCTTCGCCGAGCAAGTCCGCACCGACGTCCACGGCAACGTCATCGCCGTGCGCAACGCCGCGTCCCCCTTCCGCGTGCTGCTGGCCGGCCACTGCGACCAAATCGGCCTGATCGTTCAATACATCGACGATAACGGCTTCATCTTCTTCCAGTCCATCGGAGGCTGGGACCCCATCAACCTCGTCGGCCAGCGCGCCGTGATTTGGGCGACTTCGGGACCCGTGGCGGGTGTCATCGGCCGCAAGCCCATCCATCTGTTGACCGAGGAAGAACGCAAGGCCGTGCCCAAACTCAAGGACCTCTGGATCGACATCGGGGCGGCCAACAAGGCGGAAGCCGCCGAAAAGGTCCGCATCGGCGATAGCGTTACCATCGAATTGGCCTACCGCACGCTGCTCAACCGGCGGATCATCTCCTCCGGACTGGACGACAAGGCCGGCGCGTGGACGGTGATCGAAGCCCTGCGACGGGTCCGGACCGAGAAGCTTCGCGCGGCGGCTTACTCCGTCTCCACGGTCCAAGAGGAATTGGGCCTCCGCGGCGCTCGGACCAGCGCCTTCGGCATCGATCCCCACGTGGGCATCGCCGTGGATGTGACCTTCGCCACCGATTGCCCGACTTTGGAGAAAAAGGAAGAAGGCGACATCGCCATCGGTAAGGGGCCGGTCATCTATCGCGGTCCCAACATGAACCCCAAGGTGGTCGAACGCCTGATTCAGGCCGCGGAAAGCAACGACATTCCCTATCAATTGGCGGCGGCGGGCAAGGCCACCGGCACCGATGCCAATGCAATTCAGGTCAATCGCGCCGGCGTGGCCACGGGATTGGTCAGCATCCCCAACCGCTACATGCACAGCCCCGTGGAACTGGTGAGCCTGGAAGACATGGATCACGCCGCCGACCTGCTCGCCCGATTCCTCGAAACCCTCAGCCCCGATGACGATTTCACGCCGTGAGGCAAAGCGATTCGAAAATCCACGGGCGACGCGCCGGATCGCCCTGCTCCGCACGCACCGAGAGGCCGACGCGGACCGGGCGTCGGCTCGCGGCAGCGGCCGCGACGGATCAAGCCCCTCCGGGAACTGTCACGGCAGGTACTGAATGCGCCCCAACACTTCCTCCTGCGTCCAGTCGCCTTCGTGGGCCAGGGGCAAGAGGAGGTAGGCCGCCTTGTCCGTGCAGCAATCCAGGATGATCTGATACTCGTTGGGCACGGCGTACCCTTGCGGAGTCGGCTCGTGCCCGTTGATCAGCAGATTGGCACGCATGAGACGGCAAAACGTCCGCGCGTTCTCCTTGCGATAATCGCGCCCCCACACCAGCCGAAACACCGCCCCGTGTTCCAGAAATTCCACAGGGTCGATGGGCCGGTCGAAGACCGAGCCGTCGAAGCCGTTTCGGTCCACGGCCTCGGGGATGCTGTGGGTCAACAAGACGCCGCCCGGTAAACGGATTCCCAACGGGCAACTCTGGAGAAACGGGATGTAAGCCTGGCGGACCTTGTCGGCGGCGGGGCCGTAGGCGTGTTGCAACCCGAGCCGAAAAAGGAGATTCAGCATCTGCCGATTCTTCTGGATGGGGTAGTCCGTGACCTCCGCCAATTCGTGATTTCCCAGCAGGAAGTGTACACGATCGGGAAATTGCGCTTTGAGTTTCGCAACGTCTTCCAGCACGGTGTGCGACATGCAGCCGCCGTTTTCGGGGTAGGTCGGCCCGCCGTGGCAGACCTCCTGAATCACAAGGTGCCGGCGGGGATGGTTATCGAGCGCGGCCAAGCGCCGGATAGCGTTGAAGTTCTTGCGATGCCCGTGCAGATCGCCCGTGATCATGATTTCGTCGCCGTCGGCCGGCGTGAGAACGACCAGGTTCCCCTTTCTCAAATCGCATTCGGTATTGGCCTCGGTAGCTTTCCGGCACGTCGCTATGATCCGTTCGATGTATTCGAAGGACGCCACCATGTCGAGCTCCCCGGCGAAACGTTCGCCTCTGCACTGACGACTCCTGGGAGGGCTTCTTCAAGAGTTCCATTATCGCCGGGGCGTCCGGCGGGGGGAATAGGCGGCGGAAGGGGGATCGCCGGCGTTCTCGACCGAGCACCGCGCGGCCGACGCTCGGCGCGGCGGCTCACTGATTCGAAAGGCGCTTTTTTGCGTGGGGAGGGTTGCGTCGTGTTCCCCTTTCCGTCCAGCCGGGAATAGGATGCCCTAGGGCGGACGTTTGCCGAACACGCTCCGGAAAAGGGTTGAGGCCCGACTCGCCATCCTGCAAGCCGGGCCTCAGTTCCGTGGTTTGATCATTGCACGCTCAGCCGCCGGTCCGCACGCGTTCCGGCCGGATCTCAGGCGGCTGGAGCACCCTTTCGGCACGCCGACCGCCGCCGCAGACCCATCCAAACGGCGAGCGCTCCGCCGCCGCTCGCCAGCCCCACCAACGACAGCGGTTCGGGCACGGCTTCGACGCTGTAGCCCAGCCGAGTCAGCAGGATGTCGTCGTCAACACTATTCTGCGGATTGTAGAGACCGCTGGCCATGACGTACTTGATGTCCGGGCCGGCAAGCGAAATCGTGGCGGTAAACACCTCTTGGTTCACGGGGATGCCTACCGGAACGGTGGCAATCGGGACTCCGAATGAATTGTAAGCCGTCAGGAACCCCCGCTCGTCATTCAGCGGGCCGCCCGAGAAGTCGTTTCGATAAAAATCCATCGAGACAAACGAGACGGGCGAGTCGAAATCGGCCCGCAAAACGACCCACTTTTGCCGCCAAGCCGGCTTATCGTAGATCACATTATTGTTTTCGGTTTGCCAGCCGAAGAAGTGCATCGAGGAGGGGTAGTGCCCCTTATCATCGGCCATGGCAAAAACCGTGTCCGTGAACGGCTTCGCTTGGGCGGTTGCGCCTTGGAGAGCGCGGAGCGTCACGAAGGGCGGCGTAATGGCGTCTCCAAGGTTGTAATCGTTCGGATCGACCCAAACGATTCCCGCCAGGGCATGTGTGTTCCACGCCAACATACCCGCCGCCAGGACCGCCAAACTCAACAAGCCTCGATGAACCAGGTGCTTTCTCATGTTGCCGACGCTTTCTGTGGAGGAACCACCTATACCCTCTTCTCACTCCCTTCCGACAGCGGCGCAATCGACACCGCAACTTATCCATGAATTGTAATTATGGGCAATCTGGTGATCAAGCATTTTTTACACGTTATAGCGAAGATGGGAAATATCCACAACGTAAGTCGCCCGCAAGGCACCCGATCGCGTCTATATCCATGCCAGACAGAGTGCCGGTCGCTGCCCGTTGGAATTTGCGGGCATAACCTCCGCCTGAAGCAACCCCTGTGCAAACAGCGTACCGTTATGAAGACCTAACATTTTAATTATTTTTGCATATAACTCATTGACACAAGCCCATTCCGTCATCGCCAAATGCCGGTCTCACTGGCGATTCCCAATGTTGGCCGCGTAGTTTCTTACTCCAAGGCAACGCCAATCGCCACTTCCCTTCTTTCCCCTATGCATTATTTTGCCACAACTGTACCATTCTAATACACCCGATCATGGGGAACGGAAAGCTGCGCAACGCCCAGGGCCTGAGTTTAGACCGAGCCACACGCTCAATGGTTCCGTCTACGCTGGGAAATGACATCCAGCGTAGCAGCGTCTCGATGGCCGACCTAAGCCTCGGAGCCTATGCCGGTGCCAGTACCCGGGCCAGATATCGGGCCGTGTGGTTGTCCGGGAGTTGGGCGACCTGCTCGGGCGTTCCCTCCGCCACGATGCGGCCGCCTTGCATGCCGCCTTCCGGGCCTAAGTCGATGATCCAGTCCGCGGACTTGATGACGTCGAGCTGGTGCTCGACCACGA
>FWPU01002376.1_pt1 | contig 10950 bp, 7 predicted proteins | sample 2228361 | NCBI WGS metagenome assembly FWPU01 (sample SAMEA103939777, study PRJEB20133) | metagenome | reverse complement strand
CCTATGCCGGTGAACGTCTGGCGGAGGTGGCCCGCCGGGTACTGGGGCTTTCCCGGCAACTGGAGCAAGAGGTGGCCCTTTTACGAGGAGAGGCCGCCGGGGTGCTCCGGGTGGGGGGAAGCGGTGCACCGGCCTGGCATACTCTGGGACGACTGCTTCCGGCCTTCCGGGCCGAACACCCGGGTGTGGGGTTTCGCCTGGAGCCTTGGCCGGCCGAGGGGATCGGCCGGGCTTTGCGTGAAGGCAGCCTGGACCTGGCCCTCGGCGAGGAGGAAGTGCGGGAACGCGGCCTGGCCAGTGCTCTTCTCTTAGGGATGGAGACCGTCCTGGTGTCCCCCGCCAGCGAACCATGGGAGCAAAGGAAGCGCCTGCCTCTGCGCAAGGTGACAACCCTCCCCCTGATCCTTCCGGCTTCCGGCACGCCGGCACGCTGTTTTCTGGAGAGATACCTGGAGGAGAAGGACATTCGCATGACCTCGACCCCGCAAAGTCTGGAGGTTCCGGAGCCGGGGGCGGCGTTGCCCCTGGTGGCCGGCGGCATGGGGGTGACGATCCTGCCGCGACCCCTGGTGGAACAACTTTCCTCCCCCGTGCATCTGATTACCCTTTGGCCGAGCTTCCCCTGGCCGCTTTATCTCGTGCGCCGGGCAGACGCGGCCGGCCGGCTGGAAGAACTTTTCTGTACTTTTGTTCTGGAAAAGGGGAGAACTCTCCTCCGCTGATCCGCTCCACTGGGTCGAAACGGGGTCACTCCCCCTGCGAAGACACATGGAGGAGGTATTGGGGGGTAGGTAAAAGCCGCGCCTTCGCCTATCCGGCGCTTCTCTCTCCCGCCATCTCCCGATAAACTGCCAGATAAGCCTGAGCCACCTGTTTCTGGGTAAAATAGGCTAGGATTCGTTCCCTCCCCCGTCGGCCCAGTTCGGCCCGAAGCGCCGGGTCGCGGAGACGTTCCAGTGCAGCACGCAGGGCAACTGTGTCCCCCTCCGGGTAGACCAGGCCGGCCTCACCGATCACATGGGGAATTTCCCCGCAACTGGAACCGACCACGGGGATGCCGCAGGCCATCGCCTCGATGAGCACACGTCCGAACTGTTCCTTCCAGGTAAGGGTGGTGCGGGAGGGCAGCGCGAGCACGTCCATCCGACGATAGAGGTCCGGCAGGGCGGAGGAAGGAACCCGGCCTGCGAACTCGACTCTCCCGCACAGGTCGGGTTGCCCGGCGCGCCGTTGCAATTCCGGCTTCAGGATGCCGCCTCCGACGAGAAGGAGATGCACCCACGGCAGGCCGGCAGCGGCCTCCAGGAGGTCCAAGAGGCCTTTCTGGGGGACGAAGCGGCCGGCGTAGCCGACCCTCACCTCCCCCGCCCTCCCTCCCTCCGCTTCTTGGAGGAGAGGGGGAAAGGGGTGGGGGGAAAACGTGTCCTCATCCACCCCAAACTGTGGAATCACCCGTAACGGCCCCCGGTAGCCCTTGCGACGCAGGATGTCTGCAGCGTCATGGTTTCCGGCTATGGCGTAGGAAACACGGGATAGGTTGTAGCGCTCCAGCCATGAATAAGGTGGGGGCAGGCGGCGGTAGATGTTGGCCCAGTTGAAGAAAAGGCAACGTGCTCCCCTGCGCCGGCCCAGCCGGACGGCCTGGAAGGTGGCCGGGTTGAACGATTCCTCGTCAATGTGCAAAATGTCCGGTCGCTCTTCCCGCAACACTCGCCCCAGGGAAGGCCAGAAGTAGAGATGAAAATGGCCGTTGAATGCGATAGGGCAGACGCGCAAGCGGTAGTTCGAGGCCGGCAAATCCTCCAGCCGAATCTCTCCCACTCCTGGTTCCCGCCATGCGGGTGGGACCACCACCACCAGTTCCACCGCGGGGTCCCGGGCGATCCACTCCAGTTGCCGCCGATACGTCCCCACCACCAGCGCCTTGCTCAGGACCATCACTTTCATCGCTCCACCTTGCCTCCGTATCTCCTTGCCCACTTGTCCCCCATGCCCTGAGCCCCGAGTCTCGCCTCACATTCTCGTGGGCGCCTCAATCCCCAGCAACCGCAACCCGTTGCGGATACCCTGGGCCACCGCTGCGACCAGCCCCAGCCGGGCCTCCCGAATGCCGGCCGGCGCCGGGAGAATGGGTAGGTCCCGCCAGAAGCGGCTGAAATCGCGGGCCGTCTCGTACAGCCACTCGGCGATCCCATGAGGAGCATATTCGGCAGCGGCCTTGCGCACCACCAGAGGAAAGCGGGCCAGATGCCGTATGAGCACCTGTTCCTGAGGTTGCATAAGCAGAGCCGGGTCATACGCCTCGGGGACACCTCCCCCTTTCTCCAGGACACTGGAGCAGCGGGTATGGGTGTACTGGATGTAAGGGGCGGTGTTCCCTTCGAAACTCAACATCGTCTCCCAATCGAAGACAATGTCCCGGCGGCGGTCCTGGTGGAGATCGTTGTAGATGACCGCGCCAATGCCCACCTGACGGGCAATCTCGCGCTTTTCCTCTTCGCTCAGGCCGGGGTTCTTTTCCTCCACGATGGTCCGGGCGCGAGATTCGGCCTCGTCCAGGAGTTCGTCCAGAAAGATCACATCGCCATGGCGCATGGAAAAACGGCTGCCGTCCGGCTTCAACACGGTGCCGAAGGAAACGTGTATGGAGCGGGCCGCCAGTTCCGGATAACCCATCCGTTCCAGTGCCTTGAAGGTCTGGCGAAGGTGCAGGGTCTGCTCTTCGCCGATGACAAAGAGGATCAGGGCCGGCCGGTAGGTGCGCCAGCGGTAGAGGGCGGTGGCAAGTTCCCGGGTCATGTAGAGGGTGGACCCATCGCTTTTCCGTAGGAGGGTGGAGGGGAGGCCGTCTCCGGTCAGGTCGAGGATGACGGCCGGGCCCTCCGGATCCCGCCGGGCCACCCCCTTAGCGACGGCCTCCTCGATCACGGCCTCCAGCATATCTTCATAGAAACTTTCTCCGTGGTAGAAATCAAAGTGCACGCCCAGACGACGGTAAGTTTTTTCCAATTCCTGGATGGTGAGGTCTACAAAGTACTGCCAGAGGCGGCGGGCCTCCGGGTCACCCTGCTCCAGACGGGCAAACCAGCGCCGGCCCTTCTCCTCCAGAGACGGGTCGGCCTCACTGTGAAAGCGGGCATAGAGGTCTACCAGGTGGCCAATGGGGTCGCGGGCCATGGCCTCCTCATTCCCCCAGACTTTGTAGGCATAGATCAATTTGCCAAACTGCGTCCCCCAATCGCCCAGGTGGTTATCGCCGATGGTGCGATAGCCCAGGAAGTCATAGAGGTTGCGGATGGCCTGGCCGATGATGGTCGAGCGAAGGTGACCGACGTGCATCCGCCGGGCCACGTTCGGAGAGGAATAGTCGATGACCACGTTCTGGCCCTGGCCGATGTCGTCGCCGCCGTAGGAATCGCCCCATCTCCGCACCTCGGCGATCACCTGGCGGGCCAGTTCGCACCCTTCCAGGACAAAGTTCAGGTAGGGGCCCTGGGAAACGACCTGGCCGACCAGGGTGGGGGGGGGGAAGGAAAGCCGGCCGGCCAGTTCCGAGGCGATGGAGGCCGGGGATTTCCGCAGGCGGCGGGCCAGGGTAAAGCAGGGCAGGCCCAGGTCGGCCGGTACCTCCGGCGGCGGCGGCAGGAGAGAGATGCCCTCCTCCGGCAATTGTGCCTGGTCTATCAGGGCCGTGTGGATCTCCCGAATGAAGCGATCCAGGGCGTATTCCCGGGGCAACGGGGACTCCTTTACACCCGTTCAAACGGGTCAAACAACTTCTTGTACTCTTCCAGGGCGTAGCGGTCGGTCATACCGGCGATATAGTCGCAGACGACGCGGTGGAGGTCTTCCTCCCCAATTCGAGAACGCGTATTGGGCGGGAGGAGTTCGGGATTGGACACATAGGTCCGGAAGAGTTGCTCGATGAACCAGCGGGCCTTGGCGGCCATGCGCAGGACCCGCCAGTGGCGGTAAAGGCGCTGGTAGAGAAAGTCCTTGAGCTGGCGGTTTTTCTCCGCCATTTCCTCCGAATGCTCCACCAGAAGCCCCGGATAGCGCCGCACGTCCTCCAGGGAGGCGATTCCGGCCTCCTGGAGGTTTCTCTCGGTGGTCCGGATGATGTCGGTCACCATCGTGCCGATTAGGCGGCGAATCACCTGCCGACGGACGAGTTCGGTAAAGGGACGGCCGGCCGTGCCGGTGGAACGAAGCAGATCTTCCCAGAGGACGATGCCTGAAAGGGCCTCCGGCCGGATCATCCCGGAACGCAGCCCATCGTCCAGATCGTGGGCCGTATAGGCCGCCTCGTCGGCGGCATTGACCACCTGTGCCTCCAGCGGCGGGCGCAGGTCGGGGTCGTAGCCGCTGGCATCGGAGCGGTCGTAGATGGTCTCGTGCTTGATGATGCCCTCGCGCACCTCCCAGGTCAGGTTCAGGCCCGGGAAATCGGGGTAACGCCGTTCCAGTTTCTCCACGACGCGCAGGCTCTGCGTATTATGGTTGAAACCGCCGTGCGCGGCCATCAATGTGGCCAGCGTCTCCTCCCCGGAGTGGCCGAAGGCGGGATGGCCGATGTCGTGGGCCAGGGCGATGGCCTCGACCAGGTCGACGTTCAGCCCCAGGGCGCGGGCAATGGTCTGGCCGATCTGGCAGACCTCCAGGGTGTGGGTCAGGCGGGTACGGTAGTAATCGCCCTCGTAATTGACAAAGACTTGCGTCTTGTACTCCAGGCGACGGAAGGCCGTGGTATGCAGGATGCGGTCGCGGTCCCGCTGAAAGGCGGTGCGATAGGCCGGTTCATCCTCGTGGTAGGCCCGGCCGCGGGAGTCGCGGCTTTTCATGGCGTAAGGAGCCAGATAAGCGGCCTCCAGTTCCTCCAGATCTTTTCGGGAGCGGTACATTGTAACCTCCGCAACCCGACCGGCACGTCCGGCCGGCGGGTTTGCCCCTATTATACCACATTGGCAGAATTGACGGAGAAAAGAGTTTCGGCTATGATGCGTCCGGCCGGATCGTCGCGTCTTGGCAGGTCCAGATGAAAAGGCCGGTTGCGCCACCTCTTTTCCTGGAACGTATAGCCGGCCTCCTGGGCGAGGAGTATCCCGCTTTTCGTTCAGCCCTGGAGGAGCCGGCATGCCTCTCCCTACGGGCCAATACGCTCAAGGTGGGGCGAACGGGGGTGGCCGCCCTCCTGGGCCTGTCGGATACGCCGCTGCCCTGGTGTCCCGAGGCCCTCCTCCTCCCCCCGGAGGTTCATCTGGGTCGGCATCCCCTCCATGCCGCCGGCCTCTTTTACCTCCAGGAGCCGGGGTCCACTGCCGTCGTTCCGGCGCTCGATCCCCGGCCGGGCGAACGTATCCTGGACCTCTGTGCTGCCCCCGGCGGCAAGGCGACCCATATCGCCGCCCGCCTTCGGGGACAGGGCCTCCTTTGGGCCAACGAGGTGAACCGGAGACGGGCGCACGTCCTCCTGGAAAACCTGGAGACGTGGGGGGCACAGAACATCGTGGTCAGCGCCGAACATCCGGAGCACCTGGCCCGGTGTCTGCCGGGGTTTTTCGACCGCGTGCTGGTGGATGCCCCCTGTTCGGGAGAAAGCCTTTTCCGGCGCGATCCGGAGAGCATCCGGGAATGGAGTCCGGCGGCCGTACAGGGCTGTGCCCGCCGGCAGGCCCACATCTTGGAATCGGCCGCCGCCCTGGTGCGCCCCGGCGGTATCCTCCTGTACTCCACCTGCACCTTTTCCCCGGAGGAAAACGAAGGGGTGGTCGGGGCGTTTCTGGAGGCCCACCCCGAATACCGGGTGGAAGAAGTGCCCTCGTTCCCCGGATACGCCCCCGGCCGGCCGGAGTGGGCCCCAGGATGCGCTGCGGGAGTTCGGGAAAGCCTCCGCCAGGCCGTCCGTCTGTGGCCGCATCGCGCTCCGGCAGAAGGCCACTTCCTCGTTCGGATGCGTCGGGAAAAGGGCCCCCTCCCATCCGACCGCTCTCTCCTCTCCTTGCCCGCCCCTGGCCCGGCCGCCCAGGAAGTGTTGGATCGCTTCTGGCGGGATCTTTTTCCCGACCTTCTTCTGCCGGAACGCCTGGGCCTGCTGGGAGAAGAGGTGCTGGTCCTGCCGGAGCAGTTGCCCGCGGTATCCGGCCTCTCCCTGCTGAGAATCGGCTGGCAACTGGGAAAGATCCACCGGGGACGCTTTACCCCTTCCCACGCCCTGGCCATGGGGCTGGACCTGGCCCAGGCCGGACGGAGGCTGAACCTCTCCCCAGATGGACCCGAGGTCGCCGCTTTTCTACGGGGGGAAACGCTCCGCAGCCCAGGGCCGGCCGGCTGGCTCCTGGTCGGTATCTCCGGTTACCCTCTGGGGTGGGGCCGGCGGGTGGATTCGGTGGTGAAAAACCATCTTCCCCACGCGAGGCGGACGGACCGCCTCTAGGCCTCCGGGCGCCTGTAGCCCATCTCCCGCAACACTTCCCGCGCTACCCCGGCCTCATCCCAGGGAAGGGCATAGTCGGCGTAAAAGATGCAGCCCTCGTGCCCCTTGCCCAGAAGAAGGACCAGATCGCCCGGTCGGGCACGCTCCAGGGCGGTGCGGATGGCCTGGCGCCGGTCGGCGATGCATAGGAAATCGCGGCCAGCCTGCTTGCCCAAACGCTCGGCTCCGGCGGCGATCTCCCACAGGATGGCCTCGCGGTCTTCTCGCCGGGGGTCTTCATCGGTGATGACCAGGAACTCGCAATAGCGGGCGGCAATCTCCCCCTGCATGGGCCGCTTCTGCCGGTCGCGCTCCCCGGCACTGCCGAAGACGGCGACCATCCGCCCCGGCACAACCGGCCGGAGCATGCCCATGACCGTCTCAAAGGCTTCCGGTGTGTGCGCATAGTCCACCAGCACGGTGAAGGGCTGCCCCTCGTCCACCCGTTGCATCCGCCCGGTCACCCCCTCCACGGCGTCCAGTCCCTCGGCCACCGCCTCTGCCGAAGCCCCCAGGGCCAACCCGACGCAGGCCGCCGCCAAGGCGTTGTAGATGTTGAAGGACCCCGGCAGCCGCAGGCGTATAGGGAAGGACAGGCCGGTCGCCTCGAGGCAGAACGTGCTGCCTTCCGGCCGCAGGACGATGTCGCGGGCACGCACACGGGCCTCCGGATTCCGGACGGCATAGGTCCATAGTGGCCCAGGGGTGCGGGCGATATACAGCGGGGCGTGGGGGTCGTCCAGGTTGACCACGCCGATGCCCCGCCCGGGCTGAAGCGTCCCTTCCGGTCCGGCCTTGTGCGCCTCCTGAAGCATCTCGAAGAGGCGGGCCTTGGCCAGACGGTATGCCTCGACCGTGCCGTGCAGGTCGAGGTGCTCATGGGTGACGTTGGTCAGCACGGCCACGTCGTACTCGCAATGCTCCAGCCGGTTCAGGGCCAGGCCGTGGGAGGAACTCTCCAGGACGGCGGCTGTGCAGCCGGCCGCGACTGCCTGGCGCAGGAACGATTGGACCGCTAGCGATTCCGGGGTGGTCTGACGGGTTTTATTGGCCCAGCGTTGGGGACCGATCTGGAAATCCACCGTGCCGAAAAGGGCGGTAGTATGGCCGGCCGCTTCCAGGACGCTGCTGGTCAGAAAACAGGTCGTCGTCTTGCCGTCGGTGCCGGTCACGCCGACCACGAGGAGATGGCGGGCCGGGTAGTCGTAGAAGGCGGCGGCCAGGTCGGCCAGGAAAGCGTGGGGGTCGGGGACGGAGATGAGGGGCACGGGAAGGTCCAGACGGCGGCCGGCCTCGGCGACGACGGCGACGGCTCCCCGGCCGAGGGCCTCGGGGATAAAGTCGTGCCCGTCCACGTGGCTGCCGCGGATGGCGACAAAGAGATACCCCGGCTGCACCTGTCGGGAGTCATAGGCCAGGCCGGCGATCTCCACATCCCCGCCGGCGACGGGCCGATAAGGGATTCGGGCCAGAAGATCGTTCAAACGCATGACCACCTCCCGGAGCGCCATCTGGCAGCCCCGTTTTCCGGACGTAATTATACTACCTTCCGGCGATTTTTCCGAATTGAGCCTGCTTGGGTATACGGGTCGGGCAGGATCGGGGGAGGTGATGGCGTTGAACCGAAGAGGGCATCATGAACCGGCACTCCCCGGCCGGCGCATCGTGGTTACCGGAGCGACCGGTTCGGGAAAGACCGTCCTGGCCCGGCATCTGGCCCGGCGGCTCGGCTTGCCCCTGGGGGAACTCGATGCCCTGTAGTGGGGGCCAGGCTGGAACCCGGTGTCGCCGAAGACCTTTCGCTCCTGCGTGGCTCGTTTCACCGAGGGCGCAGGCTGGGTGGTGGACGGAGACTATAGCAAGGTCCGCGACCTACTTTGGGGGCGGGCCGATACGTTGGTCTGGCTGGACTATACCCTGCCGATCATCCTGGGCCGGCTGCTCTGGCGCACCTTGAAGCGCATCTTGACCCGGGAGGAACTCTGGAGCGGAAACCGCGAACGCTTCCGCGACCAGTTCTTCATCCGGAAATCGGTTTCCCTGTGGGCGTTGTACCTCTACTGGCGCACGAAGCGTACCTACCCGGTTCTCTGCGGCTGGTCGGAATATGCCCACCTGACCGTCATCCGCTTCCGTTCCCCGCGCCAGGTGCGCCGCTGGCTGAAGCGTGTCCGCTCCCCAACTTTGCTATTATCCCCAGGAGTTTGGCGGCCGCCTTCTCCCAGGTAAATTGACGGGCCTGTTCCAGACCACGCTCGCGCAGGTCATGGCGCAGTTCGGCATCCTCCAGGAGGCGACGAATCCCTTCGCGGATCGAAGCCACATCGCCCGGAGCGACCAGAACGGCGGCCTCCCCCACAACCTCCGGCAGGGAGGAGACCCGGCTGGTCAGGACGGGGGTGCCGCAGGCCATCGCTTCCAGCGGAGGAAGGCCAAAGCCCTCGTAGAGGGAGGGGTAGACCAGGGCCAAGGCCAGGTTGTAGAGGGCCGGCAGGTCCTCCTGGGGGACAAAGCCGAGGAAGCGGACCTCTTTTTGCAGTCCGCAGCGTTCCACGGCGGCAAAGGTCTCCTCATAGAGCCAGCCCGGCCGGCCGGCCACGACCAGCGGCAGGCGCAGGTGCCCCGGCAGGCCGGCCAGCGCCTCCAGGAGACGGGGCAGGTTCTTGCGCGGCTCGATCGTCCCCACGGTGAGCAGGAAGCACTCCGGCAGGCCGTAGCGGAGGCGCACCCCTTCCAGATCGGCCCGTCTCAGCGGGCGAAAGGCCGGCTCCACGCCGGGGTGGAGCACTTCCACCCGCTCCGGTTTCACCCCCAGGAGGCGGATAAGGTCCCGGCGGGTATGCTCGGAATCGGCGAGGAGAAGGTCGGCCCGGGCGATGGAACGGGGAACGGCCCGGCGGAGGTACCATCCGAGGGAGGGGAGGGCGCACTCCGGATGCACCAGAAAGGCCAGGTCATGGACGGTGAGGAGACGTCGGCCCAAAAGTTGCGGCGGCAGGACAAAATCGGGGGAGTAGAAGAGGTTCAGCCGGCCGCAGAAGGCTTCCACCGGCAGGGGCAGGCGCAGGCGCTGCCAGAGGATGGCCAGGTAGCGGTCCGAGAGGGGCAGCGGTCGCCGGCGGAGGCGGGGATGGTGCAGGGAACGCAAGTGGGGGAGAAAAGGGGCCGGCCGGCCGGGGAAGCCGGCCGGGTAGAGCAAGAGGTAGCGGTTTTCCCGGTCCAGGCGTAACAGTTCGCCGACCAGGGCCCGCGTATAGCGCCCGATGCCGGCCCCCTGCCAGACGGCTGCGGAATAATCCACACCGATGCGCAGCCTGTTCACCATCTTCCTTCCAGAAATTGCTTTACCACGCTGTCCATCCCCTGTTCGGTTCCTTCTTCCAGGGCCCTCGCGACGGCCTCGGCCCCAAGTTCCGCCTGCAATTCCTCCTGAAGACCTCGAGCATCTTCCCTGATCGTCTCCGGCAACTCGGACGGATGGCCAAGGACGGCCGCTAAGGTTTCCAGGGCCCGCTCTTTCTCCCCTTCTTTGATCAACAATCGGCCCAGTTCGACCAGCGTCGCCAGCACGAGAGGAAGCGCTTGAAGTTCCACCGCTGCCCGCAAAGCCCGGCCAAGGTGTTGCCGCGCAGCCGAATATTCTCCCAGAGTACGGAAGACGATCCCCAGGTGATTCAGGGTAATCGCCTGTCCCCAGTAGTCGCCGATTTCGCGGAAAATGGTCAGCGCCTCCAGGCTGAGGCGTTTGGCCTCCTCGTATTCCCCCAGGTCTTCGGAGACGAGGCCCAGGTTTGTCAGGGCAAAGGCCGTCATCCGCCGGTCTTCGATCTCCCGAAGGACAAGGAGGCTTTCCTGATAAAGCCGCTTGGCCTCCTCGAATTCTTTCAGCGTGCTGGAGACCACGCCCAGGTTGATGAGGGTAGCGGCGATTCCTCGCCGATAGCCGACCTGGCGGAAGATGGGCAGGGCCTCCCGGTACATCCGACGGGCTTCCTCATCATCTCCCAGCGTGCCGGCGATAATGCCCAGGTTATTGAGGGCATGGGTCACCCGCCACCAGGGGAGGCCGCCCCCCCGGATGAGTTCCAGTCCCTCCTGAAGCAATTTCCGGGCTCGCTCATATTCCCCCATCTGGCAAATTACATAGCCCAGGCAGGAGATGGCAAAGACCACTTCCCCGGTATCGCCGAGGCGGCGGGAGAGGTCCGAACTCTCCTTGAGGAGTTCGCGGGCTTTTCCATAGAGGCCCAGGCGTCCACAACACCAGCCGCATCGGCTCAGCATGCGGCTCAGCACAGCATCCAGGCGCTCATTTCTCGGAGAAACCTGCCGCAACGCATCAGCTGCCCGGCCAAAGGCTTCTTCCCCCTCGGGGGAAAGGGTACTCATCTCGTAGAAAACGTAGAGGCTTTCTGCGGCGTCGCCCAGTTCCTCCCACCTCCCTGCCCCCACCGCCCCCTGCCAGGCGGCCCGCAGAT
>FWPU01012776.1_pt1 | contig 10951 bp, 8 predicted proteins | sample 2228361 | NCBI WGS metagenome assembly FWPU01 (sample SAMEA103939777, study PRJEB20133) | metagenome | reverse complement strand
AATCTGAGATAATTTAGCCCCTGAGCTTTTTAAAAAAACCCTCATTGGGGGAAAAAACTGGTATGTCTTAATCTTGGCTACGGATTATGGGTTGAAGTTTTAACTTGACAGTAAGGCCTCTATATATAATTATTTAGAACCATCAGCCTTTATTGAAATCCCATGGTTTGAAGAGCGCACCTTCCCTTGTGCGTCTTGATGAAGGAGGAGAGATGGAAGAGTTTCATCGGATTAAGCGCCTTCCCCCCTATGTCTTTAACATTATAAATGAGCTCAAGATGAGGGCCAGGGTCCAGGGGGAGGACATCGTTGACTTCGGGATGGGAAACCCGGACCAACCAACCCCAGAGCACATAGTGGACAAGCTCTGCGAAGCAGTGCGGAACCCCAGGAATCACCGTTACTCTGCCTCAAAGGGAATAACCAAGCTCAGGGCTGCCATTACTGATTGGTATTTTCGCCGATACGGCGTTGAGCTTGATCCTGATACCGAATCCATAGTTACTATTGGCGCAAAGGAGGGAATATCCCACCTGGCGCTGGCCATAGTTCAGCCTGGGGATGCAGCCTTAGTACCTAATCCTACATACCCCATTCACTCCTATTCTGTAATTATTGCAGGGGGAGATGTGCGGAGCGTCCGCCTTGAACCCGACGATGACTTCTTCCAGAACCTCCTCCAGGCCTATCAGGAGAGCTGGCCCCCACCGAAACTCCTGATAATAAGCTTCCCACATAACCCAACTACCTCGGTGGTAAATCGGGCCTTTTTCGAAAAGGTGGTTACCTTTGCCCAGGAGCACAATATTATTGTAATTCATGACTTTGCCTATGCAGACCTTACCTTTGACGGCTATAGGGCCCCCAGCTTCATGGAAGTGCCTGGGGCTAAAGAGGTAGGGGTGGAGTTCTTTACCCTATCAAAGAGCTACAACATGCCTGGCTGGCGTGTGGGATTCGCCGTAGGGAACAACAGGATTATTGATGCCCTTGCTCGGATAAAGAGTTATCTTGATTACGGGATCTTCCAGCCCATCCAGATTGCCTCTATCATTGCCCTTAATGGGTCCCAGGAATGCGTGAAAGAGATTGTGGAGAATTACCGCTCACGGAGAGATGTATTGGTAGAAGGGCTGAACCGCATAGGATGGAGGGTGGAGAAACCTAAAGGCACCATGTTTGTATGGGCCCGGATTCCCGATAAATATCAGAGGATGGGTTCCCTGGAGTTTTCCAAGTTCCTGATAAAGGAAGCAAAGGTGGCTGTTTCTCCAGGGATCGGCTTTGGCCAGTATGGGGATGGTTATGTCCGTTTTGCCTTGGTAGAGAATGAGCACAGGACCAGACAGGCCATTCAGGGGATAAAGAGAGTGTTATGAGACACGATACGAGATGCAGGATACGGGATGCAGCGGCATAGGTGTAGCGCAGGAGCTTGTCTCCTGCGTCTGTGATGCAAGATGCAAGATGCAAGATGTATGATGCCCGATGCAGGATACGGGATGCAGCGGCATAGCTGTAGCGCTGCAGCTTGTCTGCGGCGTTCTCGTCGGACACAAGGTCCGACGCTACTACGGTCCTTATCGCCTATCAGGCATAGATAAACGTTTCAAGGCCGAGGTAGAAGATGCTCCTTAAGGCTATCCTCCTCTCTATACGTCCTAAACAGTGGACAAAGAACTTCATCATCTTTGCTGGGCTCATCTTCTCCCAGAACCTTTTCAATCAGCCCCTATTTTTAAAAACCCTTGCTGCCTTCTTCTTGTTCTGCCTCCTTACAGGCAGTATCTACATTATAAATGACCTGAAGGATATTGAAAGGGACCGGCTCCACCCCGAAAAGAGGGAAAGGCCTATTGCGGCAGGCGAGCTTCCTCGAGGGCACGCCATTTTAGCGGCATCGGTCCTGGCCATAGCCTCCCTGGGCCTTTCCTTCTGGCTCCATTTCCTTTTTGGCCTTTCAGCCCTGGCCTATTTCCTTCTCTTCCTGGCCTACTCCTTTATTCTTAAAGACCAGGTCATTATTGATGTGATAGTCCTATCCTTTGGCTTCCTCCTCAGGGCTGTAGCAGGGGCCCTGGTCATTGATGTGGAGATATCCCCCTGGCTCATTGTCTGCACCATCCTCCTGGCCATGTTCCTGGCCCTGGCCAAGAGGCGCCATGAGCTGGTAATGCTGGGAAACAGTGCCCTTGAAGGCCGCTCCGTCCTTTCGGAGTATAACCCCCTCCTCCTGGACCAGATGATAGCAGTAGTAGTATCAGCTACTATTATGGCTTACTCCCTCTACACCATTTCTGAGGCCACAATAGGGAAGTTCAAGACTCAGCACCTGAGTCTCACCATTCCTTTTGTGATTTATGGAGTTTTCCGTTATCTCTACCTAGTCTATAAAAGGGAATTAGGGGGCAACCCCTCCCGCCTCCTCCTCCATGACCGCCCCTTGCTGATCAATATCCTCATGTGGGCCATCGCAGTGGTGGTCATCATTTACTTTGCCTGATGAGGAAAAGGCCCTTTCTTTTGGATTTTGACCGCCTGATTTATTGGGGCCTCCCGGCCCTGACCTTCTGGGTCTCTTTTCTGACCTATATCAAGACCCTTTCCCCTTCTGTGGTGGGATTGGACTCGGCCGAGTGGCAGCTCATCTCTACCGTCTGGGGGATCCCCCATATTACCGGCTATCCCCTCTATATCTTCCTTGGAAGGGCCTTCATCTCTCTCCCCTTAGGGAGTGTGGCCTACCGAATGAATCTCATGTCTGCCTTTTTTGCGGCCGCAGCCGTCCTCTATGTTTATCTGATTGTCCGGCGCCTTATGAAGGACCATGCTGTAGCCATGGCCTCTGCCCTCATCTTCGCCTTTTCAGAGACCCTCTGGTCCCAGGCGGTCATAGCTGAGGTCTATACCCCGAATGCCTTTTTCCTGGCAGCAGTAATCTATTATCTCATTTTATGGAGGGAGACAAAAAGGGACAAGTGGTTCTATCTGGCCGTTGGCCTCTATGCCTTAAGCTTTGGCAATCACCTTATGGCGATTACCTTCCTCCCTGCCCTTATTACCTGTGTCCTCCTCACCGATTACAAGGCCTTCTTCGATTTTAAAAAGGTCCTGATTACCATTCTCTTTATTATTCTTGCTGCCTCCCTTTACCTTTATATTCCCATACGCTCGGCCCAGAGGCCCGTCTTTGACTGGGGGAGGGAATGGGGGTATGTCCCTGAGAACTGGAAAGGCTTCAGGGACTATATTTCAGGGGCCATGTTCAAGAAAAGGATGCTTGCCATTCCCAGCTCGAAAATCGGGGACCGGCTCATTATGTACTGGGACTTTTTGAAGGACCAGTTTACCCTGGTAGGCCTTGCTGCCTCCTTACTTGGGGCATGGGAGTGCTTCAAGTCCAACATCCGCATTCTCCTCTTTCTGGCTATGGCCTACCTGGGGAACCTGGTCTTTGCCTTTACCTATGATATCTTCGACATATTCGTTTATTTCATTCCCTCCTACCTCATCCTCTCTATATTTGCTGCCTATGCATTAAAGGAGATAAAGCAAGTCCTTGTATGGGGTTCCTCAGACCCTGATGCTGAGATCCTTCAGCAGGAGCGCAGCTTCTTACGGGCCGCTTGGGCGACCCTTGTCTCCCTCCTCCTCTTATCCCTCCCCCTATTCGAGGCCAGGGTCAATTATTATAAGAACGACCGGTCCCGTGACCACGCCCTCCACGATTATGCCACTGCCTTTTACAGGGGTCTGGATGAACGGGCGGTGGTCCTCCTGACGGGCTGGGAGAAGCAGTGTGCCCTCCGCTACTTCCAGTATGTGGAGAAGTGGAGACCCGATGTTAGGCTGGAGTTCGCATGGAAGCCATACTGGCCTAAGTTGGTGAAAAAGTATATGGATTCTAAGCCTGTTTTCCTTAATGATTATGATGCTGGAGTGGCTAAGCGGGTCCTTGCGAGGAGGGAAAGGCTGGCCCCTTCCCTTGCCGATGTCCTTGCCTCCATCCCCTATGGAAGGATTGTCCTTTTAGCAGTGGAGGACGAGGCCTCGAAGAAGCTCACGGCTGAGGACGTGGCCCAGATCCGCTCCCTGGGTGGGAAGTATGACCTGCGGGGAAGGTGGCAGCAGGCCCATGCCTTGATAGGGGTTAAAGGGGCGCCATCGGGCTCTGTCCCCGAGGGCTTGGGAAGGAGGCCTGTTTATTTAAGGGTAAGGAAAGGGGAGTACATAGGGAAGACAAAGGTAATTGCCCCAGCGGACCTTCAGGCATGGAGCGCGGGATTTGATGCCGGCAATTATGGGGTAATTTTAGTAAATGGGAAGAACGTGGCCGTCCAGGGAACAGGCTACCACGTGGTGGTCATAGACCCTAAGACCGCTAAGGTGGAAATGTCCATGGTTGCCAACACCAATGAGCCGCCAGCCCGATACAGGGTCCTGGGTATCTATGAAGATGGGGTCCTGCGAATAGCTAAGGCTTCTGGCCTCAAGGCCAAAGATTACGGGCTTCTTGGAGGGGATAAAGGTCCTGGTGGGGCTGGTGATATGGAGTGAAAGGGATACGGGATGCGGGATACGGGAGGTGAATAATGGCTAAAGCCCTGGTAGCAGTCCTTAAGACCCGGCCAGAGACGGTGCTGGAGGACTACCGGCGGTTGATGCACATGGCAGAGTACCAGGCCTATCTCCCTATGGAGGGAGAGACCCTTATAAAGCTAAATCTCTCATGGACCCTTTTCTTTCCTGCCTGCTCCTCCCCTCCATGGCAGTTAGAAGGGGTGGTGAGGACTCTCATCCAGGACGGATATTCCAGGGAGAGGCTACTGCCTGTAGAAAACAAGACGGTGGTCACAGACCCTATAAAGGGTGCCTATAACAATAAGTGGAATTCTGTGCTGGAAAGACACGGCCTCCCTTTTATCCCCCTCGACCGGGTGGACTGGGTGACTTACCCTTTCCAGGGGAGGCTCCTGAGGCTTAATGACGTCTTTCCAGAAGGGGTCCAGATTCCCAGGATGTTTATCGGTAAAAACGTCCTCCATCTCCCTACCCTTAAGACCCATGGCCATTCCATTACTACTGGAGCAGTAAAGAACGCCTTTGGGGGCCTTCTCAAAGTGGTCCGCCATTATGCCCATAAATACATCCATGAAGTCCTGGTTGACCTCCTGATTATGCAGCGGGAGGTCCACCCGGGGGTCTTTGCTGTGATGGATGGAACTGTGTGTGGGGATGGGGCAGGCCCAAGGACCATGGTCCCCAAAATAAAGGACTACATCCTGGCCAGTGCCGACTCAGTAGCATTGGATGCCGTGGCAGCAAAAATGATGGGCTACGAGCCGTTGGAAATTCCCTATCTCCGCCTGGCTCAGGAGTATGGTTTAGGGACCGCGGATTTTAAAAAAATAGAGGTAGCTGGAGAGGACATCTCGGGGGTGAATTTTGGGTTCAGGGCCAGACGGAGCCTGGTTATCTGGGGGGACCAGTTTATCAGGAAAGGCTCTTCTCAGCCCCTGGAAAGGTTCCTCCTCCGCTCCCCCCTTTGGGTATGGGCCCCCTTCGCTTCAAATCTATACCACGATTTCCTCTGGTATCCTCTGGTAGGTAAAGGGCGGGTAAGGGAATTTATGGAGAGTGGGTGGGGAAGACTTTTTAAGAGTTATTAGGCCTTTAGCTGGATAGAATGGCCTTTAACTCCTCTTCTTCCACAACTTCCCTCTCCAGGAGGCGGGAGGCCAGCTTATCCAGGGTTTCCCTCTTCTCGGATAGGATGGACCGGACCCGGTTATGGGCCTCTTCAATAATCCTGTCAACTTCTGCATCTATCTCTTTGGCCTTGTCCTCACTATACTCTTTCCCCAGGAAGGGTTGGGGGGGAAGAAAGAAGGGTCCCTTCTCTTTTTCAAAAGTGACGAGGCCCAGTTTCTCGCTCATCCCATACTCTTTTACCATCCTCCGGGCAATGTCAGTGGCCCGGGCCAGGTCATTCTGAGCCCCCGTGGATACCTCGCCAAAGACCACCTCCTCGGCTACCCTTCCCCCTAAAAGGACGGCCAGGCGATCCAGGAGTTCTGAACGCGTCATGAGGTAGCGGTCCTCGGTCGGGACCTGGAGGGTGTAACCCAGGGCAGCGATTCCCCTGGGAATGATAGAGACCTTATGGACCGGGTCAGCGTGGGAAACCGAGGATGCCACAAGGGCGTGGCCTGATTCATGATAGGCTACGATTTCCTTTTCTTTTTGATTTAGGACCCGACTCTTCTTTTTCAGCCCTGCCACTACTCTTTCGATAGCCTCCTGCACGTCTTCCATTTCTACTGCTTTCTTCCCCTTCCGGGCTGCTAAAAGGGCTGCCTCGTTCATGGCATTGGCCAGGTCCGCTCCAACAAAGCCGGCTGTTCGGGTAGCGATGGTCTTCAGGTCCACGTTTTCAGCGAGCTTGATTCCTTTGGCATGGACCTGAAGAATTGCAAGGCGGCCTTTGAGGTCTGGACGGTCTACCAGGACATGCCTGTCAAAGCGGCCTGGGCGGAGGAGGGCAGGGTCAAGGGTCTCCGGCCTATTGGTCGCGGCCAGGATTATAACCCCTTTTCTTGGATCAAAGCCGTCCATTTCCACTAGGAGCTGATTCAGGGTCTGCTCCCGTTCATCGTGGCCAGCCAGGGGATTTGCACCTCTGGCCTTTCCCAGGGCATCCAGCTCATCAATGAATATGATGCAAGGGGCCCTCTCTTGGGCCTGGGCAAAGAGGTCCCTGACCCGGGCAGCCCCCATTCCCACAAAAAGCTCTACAAAGCTCGAACCCGACATGCTAAAGAAGGGGACACCGGCCTCACCAGCTACTGCTTTAGCCAGAAGGGTCTTTCCACCTCCTGGGGGTCCAACCAGGAGGACACCTTTGGGGATCCTGGCCCCAAGGCTGCGGAACCTATCGGGATTCTTGAGGAACTCTACGACCTCTTTGAGTTCCTCTTTTGCCTCATCAACCCCGGCAACGTCGTTAAATGTGACCCCTACCTCTTTCTCCCCATAAATCCTGGCTTTTGCCTTTCCAAAGGTCATCACTGTAGCGCCAGGTCCCATCCTCCGGAAGAAATACAACCAGACCCCAAGGAGGAGGAGGCCAGGGAGGATCCAGGAAAAGAGGTGGGTTATGAGCTTGCTCTCCAGCTCTCCGGAGAATTTTATATTCCTTGCCTCTAACTCCTTTACCAGCTCCGGGTCATCTACCCGGACGGATATAAAGGGGCGTTCCTGCTTTCCCTGGGGTACCCTCATTGTCCCTTTGACTAATTCCTGGGTCAGGGTGACCCGGATAATTCGACCTTCCTTCAGAGCCCCCTTGAAGTCACTATAAGGGACCCTTTCTACCTGCTGGGATATAAAGAGGTTCTGGAGGACCATGATGATCAGGAATCCAATCACCATGTACCAGATGGAGAACTGGACCCTCCTGGGTATCTTTTTCTGAGCCATTATAGTAAATCCTTAATTTGGATATACTATATTTACCATATATTTCTTTCCCAGTCAAAGTAATCCCTGTAAAAGAAAAACGGCGGAAAATCCGCCGCTTTTTCGGTCTCGAGTCTCTAATTTCCCGTCTCTGGCTCTACTTTTCCTTCTCCTTCGAGCTATGCAGAGATGCCGGTAATGGGAGGGGCTCCTTTTCTTGCGAATAGTTAGCCCTCAGATAAACAGAGGACACATAACCAGGGTAATAGTGCTTAGGAGCTTGACCAAAACATGAAGGGAAGGTCCAGCGCAATCTTTTAGTGGGTCGCCTACAGTATCGCCAACCACAGCGGCAGCGTGGGCAAATGTCCCTTTGCCAATAGGGTCGCCATTTTCGTCTTTAAGCTGACCATCTTCAATAAGCTTCTTGGCATTATCCCAGGCGCCACCACCATTATTCATAAAGGAAGCCAGCATGATGCCGGCTATAGTGCCTACCATGAGTAAAGCGCCAACTACCATGGCGGCATCATAACCTTTTACCATATTGAAGAGGACACCGACGACCACTGGTGCAATCACAGGCAGTAATCCCGGAGCAATCATTTCCCTAAGACCAGCCCGAGCTGTGATATCAACAGCCCTGGCATAATCAGGTCGTGATACACCGGTAAGGATTCCCGGGTCAGCACGGAACTGGCGGCGGACCTCTTCAATAATTTTACCTGCCGTAGTGCTCACTGCCTTAATCGCCCAGGCGCTGAATAAGAAGACCAGCATCACTGCTAAAAGGGCGCCAACGAAGACTTCTACTCTGGCAAGGTTTACTTCGTTAAATTGTTTAAGGCCTCTCAGGAAGGCTACTCTATCCAGATAGGCTTGAAAAAGGAGGAAGGCGGCTAAACCGGCTGAAACCATGGCATAACCCTTGGTTAGGGCCTTGGTAGTGTTGCCAACAGCATCAAGACGGTCAGTAATATGACGGACCTCTTCCCCAGCCCCAGCCATCTGGTTAATGCCATTGGCATTATCGGTGATTGGACCAAAGGTATCCATTGACAAAATATAAGGACAAGTCATGAGCATACCCATAGTGGCAACAGCAGTCCCGAAAACGCCACCACCCTCTAAACCGGTCATCGTTCCCATCCAGTAGGCTGTCAATAAAGCGATGCCGATTACTACCGCGGTAGCCAAGGTTGTCTCATAGCCTATAGCAGTGCCAGTGACAATATTAGTAGCTGGACCTGTCCGGGAAGCATGGGCAATGTCCTGAACTGGTCGGAATCTAGGCTCGGTGTAATACTGGGTGATATAAACTACAGCTACACTGGTAATGATACCCACAACTCCAGCGCCGAAGAGCCAGTAATTCTGTAACATTGTAGCAACGGTTAGGTACATTCCCACTATACATAATGCGATAGCGATGTAATAGCCACGATTAAGGGCGTTCATAGGATTCTCTCCTTCGCGCCCACGGACGCTCATCACCCCAATCATGCTACCAATAAGACCGAAGGCACGGACAACCAGCGGAAAAAGAATCCAGCCCACATTACCAGTAATGATATAGATGACTATGCCCAGAATCATAGCCCCGATGTTTTCTGCTGCTGTTGACTCAAACAGGTCGGCACCACGACCAGCACAATCACCAACATTATCACCAACCAAATCAGCAATTACAGCCGCATTGCGTGGGTCATCTTCAGGGATACCAGCCTCTACTTTACCCACCAGGTCAGCCCCCATATCAGCGGCTTTGGTATAAATACCACCACCAAGCTGGGCAAAGAGGGCGACGAAACTGGCACCAAAACCAAAGCCGACAATTAAGTGAGGAGCAATGTCTGGTCTGCTAGCGCCGCCGAAGGCGAAGTAAATGCCGGTGACACCCAGGAGACTTAGAGCAGTAATAAGGAAGCCAGAAACAGCACCACCCCGTAAGGCAACAGTAATAGCTTCTCTTAAACTGCGCTGGGCAGCACTGGCACAGCGGACGTTAGACTTTACCGCGATATACATACCGATAAACCCGGAAATTGCTGAACAGAAGGCACCAACCAGAAAGGCGATAGCTGTTCTCCAGGCGATTCCAAAGGGAGTCATCCCTTCTATACCCTTTTCCCCACCGAGAATACCCACGAGGGCTCCAATAATAATTGACACCACTATTGCCAGGACCCCAATTGTCCCGTATTGGCGTCTAAGAAATGCCCAGGCACCTTCAAAAATCATGTCGCCAATTTCTTTCATTCTTAGTGTCCCAGGGTCACGACGCAGGACATCATTTGCCAGATAAGCAGCAAAGAGCACAGTGACTATTCCGGAAACAGGCACAATCCAAAAGATACTTGGCATCTTGCCCTCCTTTTGAAAATGGCTTTTAGCAAAGACGGTTTTGCTTTAGCCACCATAGCAGGTAGGAACCATAGCCCAGGGCTATGATGGCTGAAATAAAGACAGGGTTATGAATCAAACCCCATAAAGCCTCTTGAGCGGACTTATTTATACAAAAAAGTGAAAAAAGATGCAAGAAGAATTTAAAAGATACTACCATATAACATCCAACCCTATGTTTTTTAGAGATTTATCCCGGGTTATTAAAGGTAAATTCAAATGCATTGAAGTGGTATCGGTCACAAATGGCATTACCATTTCTCCTCAAGTTTTTTAAGAAGCTCTTCCCGTGCCTCTTTAATCTCTTTATTTGTAATCTTTACACCTTTCCAGATGCTACCTAACCGCACTGTATTCAGATTTCTCCTGAAGTCTTCTAACTTTTCCGTGAATGACATAATAACAATGGCACAAATATTGCCGTCATCATCCCACCACAACTTAAATGACCCTAATATCTTTGTCGGTCTTCCTGTCACAGGACGAAATTTTACTATCAGTTCATCCTTAAATGGAATATAAGAAATTGTCATCATTTCTTCCCTCCAGAGAGTAAAAGCAAAAAGGAGGATGCCTCCAGCAACAAGTAAAGCCTTTTCTTGCTCTTCTTTCTTCAATTTCAATGACTTCACATAAGTAGGTGGTATCCTTAACTTTGTGTAAATTTCCTTGAACCAGAAAAGAAAAAGGCTTATCCTTCCAGGAACGTAACCCTAAAAAGGGGTTTAAACCCCAGAAAGGAGGATAAGCCTTATGGAAAGTATAGCCAAAAAGACGTATCCTTGTCCAGAGGAAATTATCAAGGAGGAGGTAGAAACCCTCAAAGGGCCCCTTGAGTTCTTTAACGCCCTGGAGAGATGGGTAAAGGGGGCAGTGAGAATGGTGATGGAAAAGGCTATAAACGAGGAGTTTAGGGCCCTTATCGGATGTCTCCCTTATGAGAGGTCTAAAGAGAGGAGGGACTACAGAAACGGCTATCTCCTCAAGGATTTTGAGACGAGATTTGGTGTGATAGAAGATATCTCCATTCCCAGGGCAAGGAGGGAGGGCTTCTTTCCCTCCATCCTTAGACGCTGGGAGAGGAGGGAGG
>FWPU01012775.1_pt1 | contig 10952 bp, 9 predicted proteins | sample 2228361 | NCBI WGS metagenome assembly FWPU01 (sample SAMEA103939777, study PRJEB20133) | metagenome | reverse complement strand
CGCCGAGGGCGCAGAGGTTTTCCTTCTCTGCATCCTCGGCGCCTCGGCGGTGAAATCCCGGGGACTTGCGGGCACAGAAGGGGGTGAGGGCGCCGGGGAAATCGGTTACCGTTCCCCCGTTCCGATACCCCAAGTGTCCGGTCGATAGGACACACCGGAGTGGGGTCACGGATACCACCGCGGGAAACTGCCCTCGATCAGCCGGGTCACCGTGCCGCTGTGAAGGTCTAACAGGTACAGGAAGCCATCCCGCTCAAAGACGATCTTTCCCCCATCGGGAGACCACGTGGGGTTCCGACCTTCTACCATCTTCCTCGCCTTCTTCTCGGAAAGCTCCACAACATAGATGAACCCTGCAGAGGCAAAGGCTACCTTTCCACCGTCGGGAGACCACTGCGGCAGTTTGGCCGTTCCAAGCCCCGTCAGCATGGTGAAAGCGCTCCCATCCGGGGCAAGCAGATAGATCTCTCCTATTGTTAGCCCGATACCATTGCGACGGCTAACTAACGTGGCAATCCAACGACCGTCAGGGGACCAGTTGGGAACAGAGTAATCCCTCTCGTCTGTCAAGGCCGGAGTAATGTCCCTCCTGCCCGTACCGTCGGCATTCATCACACAGACGCCCAGACCGCCGTGAAAGGCAATCCGTTTCCCATCGGGAGACCATGCCGGCCCTATCTCGTCGCAGCAATCCGTATTGGTCAGGTTGGTCAGATCGCCTGTGGACAAATCCAGAAGGAAGATGTCGAACTGGTCGAAGTGTTCCTCGGGGATCGCTATGTTGGCATCAAACGCGATCTTCGTGCCGTCGGGCGACCAATCAGGCCCGGATGCCCCCGCGCCGAAATCGGTGATCCTTCGCAAGCCCGTGCCATCCACGTTGATCAGATAGATGTTGTCCACAGCCGTTTCAAGGTTCGACACAAGGGCAACCTTTTGCCCATCGGGGGACATCATCGCTATGGAAACACGAAAGGTGCCATCCGTCAGCATCCGGGCTCCTTGGCGGTCCAGAATCCAGAGCGCCTTATGGCCGCCTGAGGTAGGGCGATAGAAAAGCAGCCTCCCCGCCGGCAAATAGACGGCACTTTCTGTGGCCACGACGGTGACGGGAGAGGGAGATACCGTTGGGGTTGCCGTGGGCGAAGGCCGGGGCGACGACACAACGACGGATGCCCCCAGACTCTTCCGGCCTCCCAGGGCCGCAGGAAACGGCAAGAAGCAAAGAGAGCAGAAGCACGATCTCTCTACGCATCGTTCTTTCCTCCGGGTTTACGGAAAAAGCCCGCCGTATCCCGGCGCCGGAGCAGACACACGCGGCGACACAGCCGCGCGGATCATGAAAAGGTGCTCATGTCCATCGTACTTCTCAGGCGGCGGACAGACATCCAGGTGTCCGATCATAGCCGAAGGACCCAGACCATAGGCATAAGCCAGCCATCGCGCAAGTTCAGTTGCAGACCTCTTCTGTGCCTCGGTATATCCTACCACGCCCTCGTAGCCTTTCCGTTCATGCTTTGGCGTGTATCCCACCACTTCTACCCCGATGGAGTGGCGGTTGACTTCGATTCCCTCAAGTGTAACCTCCTCGCCGTACTTGGAAGTTTCCCAGTGGGAAAGTTTTTCCGGCCGGCCTCCGGCATGCCAGGCAGCGTATTCATCGGGGATAAGCTGGTAGATCGTCCCATCCCTGTCGATGAGATAGTGGGCACTTGTTTCCCTCTCTTCGAAAGCGCGTAGGGCGCTTTCTATATGATCACCTTGGGTCATATGCCAGATCACTGCCCGCTCCCCGCCGGGGCCATAGGTGAACTCGGCAATCACCCCGCCGCTCTTTTCCACCCGTGTCAGGCGGTTCTCGGCATCGTAGGTCAGCACCTGCCCTACCTCCTAGCGTACCCGGTCAGCGGACATGTCTGTTCTTCTATGTTCAGTCGTATCCTCTCTATCCCCGGCCCGGAAACATTTCGGCCGGAGTGGGGGAGCAATGGTAATCCCCTTGCGCGCTACCCGTTGATATCCGCGCCTATCGCTCCGGTGCAAACTGCAGAATTCCCCACATGTAATGTTTCCCATCCACACCGCAGTAGCCGATCCTGTTCTCATCCGGGGAGAGCGCCCAATGGTACATATCTGGTTGCCCCAGTCCCCACTCGTAGTTTGTTTCCACTATTGTTGGAAAAGGCAACCCCCCCACGATAACTTTTTCCTGGGGCAATGCCTCCGACAAGTCGACCCGGTAGACTGCGTGGGTATTGGCAATATCGAAAATGTACAGGCGACGTGAGTCGCTTGCCCACTGGAGCAGGCCGATGTGATCGGAAATCTTGGTCACTTCACGAGCACCACTACTTACCCGGGCGAGCCACGTGTTATGAATCATTTTCTGTTCGTACATTGTGCCAACAAAGGCGATCTTTTCCCCATCCGGGGAAAATTGGGGCGGGATTTCCAAGTAGGTGCGCACCTGCCGAGATAGAGGGAAACGCTCAAAGAAGGTCCCATCTACTTTGGCCAAGTAGAAGATCCCCCCGTCATAGGATGCATTGATGAGCACCCAGTCCTCTTTAGGGCTCCAGATCACGCTAGGCTTGGCACCACACTCACCGTCCATGATCACCCGGCCCAAGTAGACCTGGTTCTGGCCTAGCACATCGGCATGCCACAGGTTGAACTCGCAAAGCGAGGGCATGCCAGGGGTCTCCAACATATGCGGAGGAGCGTAAACCATGTGAATGCCGCTCGGGGCCTCGGCGAGGACAGTAGCTAGCCGGCATTGCCAACTTGACAACTTCTTGTCTAGGGGGCATAGTCCCAATTTAGCCCGCACTTGATCACTCACCTGGCTTTGGGGAGGAAGTAGCCTTTCTTCCTGGTCTGTTATCAAATCATAGCGATACCACTCCCAGTCTTTGGGTTCATCCAAACTATCTCCTAGGGCATAGCGTAGCCCCTTCCCATCCGCATCCCACTCGACAAACGTGAGCCACCGGCTTCCTCCTTGTTGTAAAGGTAGCAAGGTTACCTGGAAATGGAATTGCAGATTTGCTTGCACGGTGACGACAGACTTGGAAACGATCTCTGTCTCGGTCACCCACCTTTCGTACCCCGGCAGGGTTATTTCCAGTTCGTGCCATCCGGTGGAGAGTTCTCCTTTCCAGGGTGTTTGGCCTCTCTGGCGGCAATCTATGCGCAGCATTGCTCCCGGAGGTTCGCTACGGACTACTAGCCAACCGGAGGACTCCAGGGTGGGAGTAGGAGGAACACAAATGCAAGGAGAGGGGGGAGTGTTTGCCACCGCTGCTGTAGGCCGATATGGCGAAGATGCTATAGAACCACAACCGCTAAGCAGAAACATCAGCACCCATACTCCCCAGATGTGGCTGAATCTCACTGTGGACCTCCTTTTATCGGAAGGGAAAGGGATTGCCCCAAGTGACGGTCACACCGCCGTTATCGTCCCAGAAGTTGCCGGAGTTGCCCCGATTATAGGCCCCCATACTCCAGACATTGTAGTGGGAGTCAACCTTTCCCGTAGCAGGGTTGATATATTGCTGCTCACCCAACCCTGTGACATTCCCAGCCACCTCAGGATCAAAAAGATATAGAGGGTTAAAGAATATGTCATGATTCCGGCTTTGGCGTACCTCTAGATGCAGGTGGGAGTTATCGCCTTGGTCCTGAATAGTTCCGATCACATCCCCTGCGGCAACTTTCTGTCCAACCTCCACCCCAGCAATCACATGGCCGTAAACCACCCGATATCCCCCGTATTCGATAACTACGCTTTTCCCCCCTTTCCCTATATTCTGGTCTATGCCTACTACTGTTCCGGGACACATTGCGTATACATCTGCCCCGGCACCCATAGATAGGTCTAAGCCACTGTGCAAGCGGCCGAGGAGGGCATACTGTGTCTCTTTGTTGTCATAAGCATACTTGGTATTACCAAAACCCTGGTTCAGCCTGATTGTTTGGGTATTCGTCGGCAACCGAGAGAAGATCTGATGCGGTATCTCTTTCTCTGCAGCCATTTCCGCTCGTGAAGGATGTGCAGCGGGGTTCTCTTCAAGGGTCCAGTGACCGGACGGATCAATATTCCGGACAGGGTTGTTATATACATAAGTGTAACGATTGAGTGATTGCGGGCTACTTGCGCTCGGCACGAGCGTATCCGGCTGGGTGAAGCGCCCCAACGCCGGGTCGTACCAGCGGGCGTTGTAGAAGTACAGCCCGATGGCGTTTTCTCGGCGCTGGCCTGTGTAGCGGTACGTCGTCGGGGTCGTGCCGAAGGTGTAGCGGTCTTCCCCCCACGCCTTGTAGCGCACCTCCGCTACCCTGGCCCCCGTCGTCCCGTTCGCCGTAACCGCCGTGCTGCCGAGATGGTCTGCGAGCAGCCAGTACAGTATCCCATTCTCCCGCATCGCCACCCGTGTAGAGCCGGCATAGTAGTATTTGCGCACCGTGCTGCCCTGCTTCTCGTAGTAGTTGCCGATGTACACCGTCGTCACCCCGTTCACCACCCCCTTCACCCGCTCCCCGCCAGGGCCGTAGACAAAGCTCGCCGTGGCCCCACCGCTCACCCCCCTCAGACGGTTCTCCGCGTCGTAGAAGAGCGTGTAGGCCCCACTGTTCCGCTTCACCATGTTGCCGTTGCGGTCGTAGCAGAAGGTCTTGCTGCCCGCCGCCACCACCGCGTGCGGTTTCGTCAACGCCCCATCCGGGCAACTCGCGCTCTGCGTGCCGTAAGTATACCCCACGCCCCCCTTGCTCGTCAAGTTGCCGATGGCGTTGTAGGCGTAAGACTCGCTGTAGTGCCCGTACGTCCCCCCGCTCGCCTGCGCGCTCCGCAGCCGGTTCAGCTCGTCATAGGTGAAACTCTGCGTCTGCGGACTCCCCGCCTTATAGTCCTGGAGCGTCTCCACGTTCCCCACCCGGTCGTAGAAGTAGCGCAGGTCCTGCAGAGAGGTCGGGTTGTTCGGCACCCCGGCCCTGATGCGCGAAAGCCGTCCCCGCCCCTCTCCGTTTCCCCCATCCCAGGGGTAGTAGGTATAGTTCACCTCCAATACCGGGGACGCCCCCAACTCCCTCTGCTCCACCGCACCCCAGGCCGTGTAGGTCGTGTCCCCTACATAGACCCCACTCCCCACCACCGTGTCCAGCGCCCCGTTCGGCTGGTATCCGTACGTCACCACCTCCCCATCCGGATAGACCATCGTCTTCACCCGATCCATCGCATCGTAGGTGTAGGAGGTCGTGTAGGAGGTGCCGTCCACCCAGACCGTCTCCTCTCTCGTCCGCCCCCGGTCGTCGTACTTGTAGTCGTGCCCGTTCGTTGCATCGTTCGACCCCACATAGGCCCGCCGCAGCCGACCCCAGGAGTTGGCCGTATTGGCATCCCCCCGCGCGTTGTCGTACTGGAAGACCACGTCGTACGGCGTGTAGGGGCTGGGGGTCGGACAACTATCATTGTTCCAGTAGATCTTCCCCACCACCCGGTTCATGTTGTCATAATAGAAGCAGACCCGCTGCCCCCGCGCATCCGTCTGCCGCACCAGATTCCCCGCCGCATCGTACGCATACGACCACGTCCCCATGTCCGGGTCGGCCATCTGCACCTTCCGCCCCAGCATGTCGTAGGAGACCTGCGTCGGATTCCCCGCCGCAGGGAAATTGATCGGCTTTAGCGGGTGGTCCTTGACAGGCAATCGATATCACTTGGCGCTCCTGCAGGCATCCGGCCCATACCGAATCCGTGGAGACCAGCCAACAACCACACCTGCTCCAGGATCAAAAAGGACATCTGGCAAGCGGATAACTTGCCCCGTATCCAATACATATACATAACTCCCCCAATCCAAACCTTGACCCCCATATCTCTGGATGACCGAAAGCATCCGATTGTCAGGAGACCAGTTCGGCGCTCCGAGGACAACTCCCTCTGGCCCCAAACTCTGGATTTCCCCTGTGGCAAGATGTAATCCATAGGTACGAAGCCCTTTCGCCTCAAAGTGTTGCCCCACAAAGGCAAAAAGTAGCCCGTCCAGGGATTGTGAACCGAAGCCAACCAAATTGAACTCCCTGGAGTTCATCTTCCGAGTTTGCCTTTCCACTGTGTCTAACAGATACATATTCGCTCCAAACAGCAGCTCATCGGTGTCTTTGGCTGTTATGATAAGAAAATCGTTCAGGTCTGGGGTCCAGTACAAGTCCACGAAGCGAACCCCTTCCGGTTCAGGAATTCCTGCCGGCCACAACGGCTGCAAAGTACGGACATCGGTGATGACCAGGTCTTCCCAGGACTCGAGGGGTTGAGAATAGCGCGCTACAGCCCTTCCTTCCATAGAGCGAATATCGAGCATGTTCAGCTGCCAGACGCCTTCCCATGGTTCAGCCTGAGCCCGACGGCTGGGGAAAAAAGACCAGTAGAGAATCTCTTGACCACCGGCAATCCACCCGGCCATGTGGGAGAAATAGGGGTCTGCAGTCAGCCGCTTTCTTTCGCTCCCGTCGGGCCGAATCAGGTGGAGCTGGTTTTCGAGGTCGGCGACCCTGCCAACAGGACGATAGGCGATCCATTCTCCCGTCGGTGACCAATCCAACTCTATCCAATCCCAGGGAGAATGTGGGCCGCAAAAGAGGACGTTATCCTCCAGTGTGCCGAGGTGAACCACGCGCAGGCAGTCCTCCGATCGGGCCTCATCCTGTGCCAGGTAGGCTACCTGGCAGCCCTCGGGCGCCCAGTCCAGGATCTTGGAGACCGGTTCGCTCGTCTGAAGCCAGCGTACCTCGCCGGCCCCCAAATCATAGATCGGGACCCCCGTCCGCTCAAAACGGAGATGCCAGGTAGGGTAAAGGAGTGGACCGACCCACAGAACAGGTTGTAGGGTTGCCTGGGGAGAAGGCGCAGGTGTCGGTGGAGGAGAGAGGGTTGGGCCGGAAAGGGTAGGGGACAAAGGAGAGGGGGACAACGACGTGGAAGGGGGAGGAGAGGATGTCCCACAAGCCATGGCCAGCAGGCCTACAAGCAGATGGATGGCAACGGCCCACAGGGAAACCCTGATGGCTCGCATCTGCACACCTCCCGGGCAATCGCGCTTCTATCTCATACGACGGTTTCCCTTCACCTGGGCGGCGCTTGAGGGTCGGTGGCCGGCTGTCCCGGATAAGCCGTGGCGAGGGCTGGTATGACTTCAGCCGGGTTGTAGTAACGGGCGTAGAGCAGGGAAGGTTGATCCTCCCAGCAATAGTACCACCCTGAACGGAGGTGTCCCGCCTCCCAGTCGAACCCGTCCCGTGTCCTCATCTCCACATGGACATGATGGCCTCCTGTTCCGGTATCCCCCATCACGCCCAACACATCCCCGGCTTTGACCTTGTCCCCCACCGCCAATCCTTGGGCAGGATAGGCAAGATGCATGTAGGTTACGATGTAATCGCCGCAGTCCACAGTTACGTAATTCCCGAACCCCGGGAACAGGTTGTCATCCGCAGAGCCGATCTCGATCACCGTCCCAGGCAGCATGGAATAGATATCTACAGGGCCCTCCGCGAAAATATCTATTCCAGGATGATGGAATTCCACCCCAGGTCTCACTTTCTCGGAACCTGGTGTCGTACCCAGTTTCCCAAAGCCCTGCGTAATCCGAACACCGCTTGCATTTGGGTCTACAGGCAAAGCCCAGGCTGGAGAAGGCGGCTGCGAAGATTCACGGCGTGGCTCAAAGTATGGCTTGTCGGGGTCTTCTTCGAAGATATAGTGCCCCGTCGGGTCGGTGAAGCGCAGCGGGTTGTTGCGCACATAACTGAAGCGGTTGAGGTTCTGGGGGTCTCCCGGGTCGGGTTGGATCGTATCCGGCTGCACAAACCGCCCCAGGGACGGGTCGTACCACCTCGCGTCATAGAAGTACAGCCCCAGCGCTGCCTCCTGCCGCTGCCCTGTGTAGCGGTACGTCGTCGGGATGGTGCCCGAGGTGTAGCGGTCCTCCCCCCACGCCTTGTACCGCACCTCCCCCACCTTCGTCCCCGTCGTCCCGTTCGCCACGATCGCCGTGCTGCCGAGATGGTCCGCGAGCAGCCGCTACAGCGTCCCGTTCACCCGCATCGCCACCCGCACAGGGCGATGCATGGATCGCCTTATCCCATTCCGCGCCGACGTTCAGGAATATGCGGTTGTTCAGGTGCCGACGGCCTCATGATAGCATAAGACAGGCCGGCCGGGCAAATCGGGGGCGCTTGCCCCCTGCACCCCCGCCGGGGGGCATTGCATGCCCTCCGGCCCCCCGGATGTAGGGGCGCAACTTGCTTGCGCCCCTACATCCGGGGGCAAAGTGTCCCCGTACCTCGGCCGGCCTCCATCGGCATCCGTCCTTATCCTTGGCCCCCCGGATTCCCAGCGATGTCCTCGGCCGGCGGGCCGGCCCCTGCCGTCGAGGCCATCCGCCCCCTCCCCCTCGCCCGCAGGGCGGGAGAGGGGGTGAGGGCCTCGCCCGCAGCGCGGGAGAGGGGGCGAGCACCGCAGAGACGCCGAGGGCGCAGAGGTTTTCCTTCTCTGCGTCCTCGGCGCCTCGGCGGTGAAATCGTGGTGCTTCTTGGGCCGGTACTGGCACGCGAGGGGGTGAGGAGGCCCACGACGCCGGTTACAGTTCTCTCGTTCAGATCGACTTGGGGCACTTGTATCCGTCGGCCTGTAGATGTGTTTGTTATCCACAGACCACCTATGAAACTACCTTGGAGCAAACTGGATGATGACGAGAGCCCGATTTTTCTCGACATTCGCGAGGGCGATCAAGGTCTGGTCGTGGGAAACCGCTATCAAATCGGGGGCAAAGGGAGCAGGGATCTTTGCGGACAGAATGTCCGGCTCAGTAAAGTTGTCTTCCTGGGCAAATCTGTACAGAACACCATCGTCGAGAACGAACAAGTACCTGGAGTCTTCTGACCAGTATACAGGCCCTTGCAGGCAACGCGGCGCGCCCACCTGGAACGCTCTTCCAGTCGCCAAATTCACAACCCAGATAACACAAATGCAGTCGGCCTGCAATCCGTCCGCCTCAATGACTAACCACTCGCTATCGGGGGAGAAAACGGGGGACGAAGCACAACCAAAGACATTTGCCAGGCCAGCGTATTGTTCGATCTCTTTCCAGAAGGTCCCGTCTGTTCTCGCCAGGTGTCGCCACGGAGGTCCCCCCTCATCCCAACTGTAGATCATCGCCCATGTACCGTCAGGACTCCAGAAAGCGGCCGTCGCTGGTGTTGGCGTCCAGCCCAGAAGTATGCGGTCTATACCATCAGCGGTTGCCTGCCAGACCGGGCAATCCAGGAACAGGCAATAGCCGGAGGGGCAATCTCCCACCTGTTGCCGGCACTCGTCAAAAACCGTGTAGATCAGCCGCGTTCCATCCGGGGACACCGAGAGCGCGGCCCGGTTCGGATAGATGCCCAAAGATTCTAGAACCGGGTCATGGATAGGTGCTGAAGGGTATGCATAAGGCTGCTTGCTGTATATGGCAGGGTCAAATGTCCACCAGGACCATTCCTGTGGTCGGGTCCCCTGGATAGGCCGAAGTTTGGACAGAATAGCGTAGCGTAGTTTGTTATCCGAAGTCCATTCTAGCGAAATGATCCTCGAGACCACGCTGGTTTCTACCTTGCACAACTCGTAAGGCTGAAATTCCAGTTTTATATCGATGACACTTGTAACACCGGTGGTTACTTGTACGATATCCTGCCAACCCAGATAATGCTCCAGGTTAAGAGCAAGCCGATGCGCACCTGGGGACGTGACCACGTCGAGCGGACTGCGTCCAACTATCTGTCCATCCAGGATGACCTCGGCTCCGGGGGGAGTGGTGTGGATGACCAGGCGGCCGCTCTGGGTCGGTAGCACATCGTTTTCTTCGTGAGGAGTCTGCATCTGGGTGTTACGAGGTCTAACCTCCGTCGGTATTGGGACGGCGGGGCCACACGATATAAGCACGAATACCATAAGGATTGTAAACCCTAGTTTTCCCATATAATGTCTCCTGTTGGGCAGACTCATCAAACACCTTGAAGGGGCATTTCCGCTCGCTTTACCAGAAGATCTTGTCTAACGTGTTGTCCCAGAAATTTCCCCCTGTCCCCTCGTTGACATACCCAAACATCGTCCACTCATTGTATATCCTATCGGTAGTGTCCCAATCGGGTTTCGTGTATGGACCAAACTCCAGGACTCCTGCCAGAAGTCCCCTTCTATAAAAGTATAAGGGGTTATACTTCGTAGTAATGCTTCCGCCGGATTCGAAAGAGCCAATGCCTGTGATATCACGTACTTCCTGGTGAACATGCCCAGCCATCGAATATCCCAGCCCTTCACCCGCCTGCAAATGTTGCCCGCGTTCTGCATGCGGCCTCGTTAAGTCTATATGGCCATATTGGATGGCTACGTCTCCGGCATCGCATGCGACTACTATACTATCGTCGGCCCCCCAATTGGGCCCAACGTATACAACCGTCCCACTACATGAGGCTCGCTGGAGAGTATCATTTCCGGTGGGGAAGTCAATACCACTATGCAGGTGCGAGTTCCTTTCATAGGTAGATGTATCTTTGGTGTTGTATGCATATGTTGTGGGACCGAAGCCCTGCGGAGTACCTGTAATGCTACTGGTAGGGATCGGTAGGTAAGAAAAATACGTCATGCGGGAGTTCACACTGCGTTGCGCGGGCCATCCATAGGTTGGAGGAACATAATACTTGTTATCTCCCGGCGTTTCCTCAAAAATCCAGTGCCCCGTCGGGTCGGTGAAGCGCAGCGGGTTGTTGCGCACATAACTGAAGCGGTTGAGGTTCTGGGGGTCTCCCGGGCCGTGCACGATCGTATCCGCCTGCACAAAGCGCCCCAGGGACGGGTCGTACCACCTCGCGTTGTAGAAGTACAGCCCCAGCGCCGCCTCCTGACGCACGCC
>FWPU01012770.1_pt1 | contig 10955 bp, 7 predicted proteins | sample 2228361 | NCBI WGS metagenome assembly FWPU01 (sample SAMEA103939777, study PRJEB20133) | metagenome | reverse complement strand
TGGTTGCCTCCGTCAAGGCGCAGGGGCGCACCATCCTCGACGCCGCCGATTCGCTTCAGGAAGCTTCCCGCCAGCTCGCCTCCGCGACCGGCCAGATCTCCAATGCCATGGAGGATGTGACGCGCTCGGCTGTCGCCCTCTCGTCTCTCTCCCAGGAGTCGGCCACCGAGGTTGAACGGCTGACCGGCGTTTCGCGCGAGGTTGCTGCTGCCGCGACCGAATCCCTCGAGTCGGTGCGCGCCTCCCGCGATGAGGCCGCACGCATCGGGGAGCGCATTGAGCAGGTCGCCGCCGCGTCCCGCGACGTGGCCGAGTCCGCCGAGGCCTCCCGCTCGGCCGCTGACCAGGGCCGCCGCGCCGTCGCCCAGGCGGTCGAGTCGATGGAAGCCATCGCCGCCGCCGTCGAGCGTGCCAGCCACACCGTCGACCAGCTCGGGGAGTACGGGCAGCAGATCGGCGATATCGTCCGCACCATCGACGAAATCGCGGCCCAGACGAACCTCCTTGCCCTCAACGCGGCCATCGAGGCCGCCCGCGCCGGCGAACAGGGCCGTGGTTTCGCGGTCGTCGCCGAAAACGTCCGCTCCCTCGCCGAGCGCTCCTCTGCCTCCACCAAGGAGATCGCCGAGCTCATCGCCCGGGTCCAGCAGGGTACCCGCGATGCCGTCGCGGCCATGGCCGCCGGCGTCGGCGATGTCGAAAAGGGCCGCACCATCACTGCCGAGGCCGGCCGCTCCCTCGATGCCATCATCAACACAGTGCAGCAGTCGGCTGGCCGCATGCAGGCCATCGCACGCGACGTCCAGGGCCTCGCCACCGGTGCCCGCCGGATCGTCGAGACCTCGGACGCCGTCGCCGAGCGCACCGCCCGCACCGTGGAGGGCGCGGTGACCGTCCAGGCCGGCGCCGGGCGCGTCAACGACGCGATCCTTCAGGTTTCCGCGGCCGGCGAGCAAACTTCAGCCTCGGCTGAAGAGGTCTCGGCATCGACCCAGCAGCTTGCGGCCCAGAGTAGCGACCTGGCCGATACCGCCACGCGGATGCGGCGCCTCGCCGACGAGCTCTCCGCGCTCGTTGCCCGCTTCCGCGAATCGCCCGCCTGAGCTGGCGGTCGCCGTACGCACACGCCCGTGGGGGCTGCACGTAGGTGCAGCCCCCGCGTTCGGTTACCCCTTGCGCCTCGCCTGCCCGCGAGTCCATCGGCGGCTCAGGATCCAGCGCGTGCTCAGCCGGGAGAATCCCGCCCCAAGGAGCACCGCCCAAAAGATGCTGAAGAAGGTGAACCAGGCCGTCCCCTCGGAAGCGCCGGCGATGAGCCCCATGTACAGCCCGACAAAGCCGCCCAGGGCGAACGCAAAATAGACCGGGAAGGTGCGCCACTTCCACTCCGGCAGGGGCAGCGGCCTGGGCGCTGCCGGCGCCGGTGGTGCGCCCGCCTGGGGAGCGCCCTGGTGGCTCCGTCGCCGTCGTCGCGCCGCGCTCACGAAGGCACCCCGTAGCGCAGGCGGAACGCCATGTCGCACCGGCGGCAGAGCGGAACGACGTCTCTCCCGAGCAGCTCACGAAAGCCGATCACGTGAACCCCGCATTCGCGCCCCCGTTCGCCCACCCGGGCATCGGGGAAATGAAATAGCTGCCCGCAATCCGCGCAGACCAGCGCACTCGCGCAGCCGATGGGCAGTTTACACTCGCAGCAGCGAGCCGCACTCATGCCCGCCGCGCGACGCCACCGGGCAGGTCGCCCCGGCGGAACAGCAGCACCCCGCTCGCCGTCTTGCGATACCGCACCTGGCCCGCCGCTACCAGGGCCTCGAGGGCGGCGGGCGACATCCCCGCCGCAGCCGCCGCCTCCAGCAGGTCCAGCACGTCGTCCAGCGTCCCCGGCTCGGCTGGCGGCGCCAGGCACACGTTGCAGGCAAACTCCAGCCCGAGGTGCTCTTCGTTGATCCACACCTGGCCGCAGTCATCGCCCGGCAGGTCGGCCCGCGAATTCAGGTGGTACAGGTTCCCGCACCAGTTGCACCATGCCTCCATGTGGGGAGCCACGGCCCCCGCACACACGTGACACTGCTTCACCTCGATGCCGTCCATACCATCCCCGAGGATACGGCACGCCTTGACTCGCCGTGAACCCGGTCCCTATGATCATAGCGCTTTAGCATTTTCCCGCCGTCGCGGCGGCCGCCCGGGCTCACCTCCCGGGCCGGAGGGGATGTGGGACAACCGCCACCGGGAGACCGCGCCGAGCTCCTCGCCCGCCTGGGCCTTTCCTCCCTGCGCCCCGACCTCCTCGAACAGGCCCTCACCCACGCCTCGTATCTCAACGAAAACCCGGCAGTCACCGCCTCGAACGAGCGCCTGGAGTTCCTCGGCGATGCGGTGCTCGGTCTGGTCGTCGCCCGCATCCTGTTCGAACATTTCCCATCGGCCGGCGAGGGCGACCTCACCCGGACGCGCGCCGAGGTGGTCCGCGGCAGCACCCTCGCGCGGGCGGCCCTGCGGCTTGATCTCGGTCGATACCTCGTCCTCGGCCGCGGCGAGGAAGCCGCCGGCGGTCGCACCCGCGACCGCAACCTGGCCGGCGCCCTCGAGGCCCTGGTCGGCGCCGTCTACCTCGATCGTGGCTACCGGGCCGCTGCCGCGCTCGTCCGTCGGCTCCTGCGCGATGAAATCGCCCAGGTCCTCCGCGAGGGGGTACGGCCCGATGCGAAGAGCTCCCTCCAGCACCTTGCGCAGGCCCGCTGGCACGAAGCCCCGGAATATGTAACGGTGGAGGACACCCTCGAGGCCTTGGGCCGACGCTTCGTCGTCGAGGTGAAGGTGGCCGGGCAGCCCCTCGGCCGCGGCGAGGGGCGCAGCAAGCGCGAGGCCCAGCAGCGTGCGGCCCAGGTCGCACTCGAGGGGCTCCGGCGGCAGGAGGGCGCGGCGTGTACCTGAAACGCCTCTCCATCCACGGCTTCAAGAGCTTCGCGAATACCACCACCTTCGACTTCGGCCCCGGCATCACCGCCATCGTCGGCCCCAACGGCTCCGGAAAGAGCAACGTTGCCGACGCCATCCGCTGGGTGCTCGGCGAACAGAGCGCCCGCCTCCTGCGCACCAAGCGCCAGGAAGATGTCATCTTCGCCGGCACCGGCAACCGCGCTGCCGTCGGGATGGCTGAAGTCAGCCTGACCCTGGACAACGCCGAGCGCTGGCTGCCGCTCGACTTCGCTGAGGTCGAAATCGCCCGCCGCCTCTACCGCAACGGCGAAAGCGAGTACCTCCTCAACGGCTCCCGTGTCCGCCTGCGCGACATCATCGACCTGCTCATGAAGGGCGACGTGGGCCAGAACTCCTACTCCATCATGGGCCAGGGCCTGGTCGATGAGGTCCTCTCCATGTCCCCCGAGGAGCGCCGCGCCTTCCTCGATGAGGCCGCAGACGTCAAGCGATTCCGGCTCAAGATCAGAGAGGCCCAGGATCGTCTCGCCGCGACCAGCGACAACATCGAACGTGTCGCCCTCGTCATCCAGGAGATCGAGCCGCGCCTTAGCCAGCTCAGCCGCCAGGCCGAACGCGCCGCCGAACACCGGCGCCTCTCCGCCGAGCTCGCCGACCTCCTCCGCCGCTACTACGGCCATCTCTGGGCCGAAGCCCAGAACGCGGTGGTCCGGGTGCGCGCCTCGCTCGACCAGGCCGTGGCCGAAAACGAGGCCGCCGCGCGCCGTGTCCAGCAGCTTCGCGAGCAGCTCCGCACCCTCTCGGATGAGATACGGAAGCGCCGGGAGGCGATCGCTCGCCGCGATTCCCGCAGTGCCGAGATCGAGGCGCGCATTGCAGCCGCCGAGCAGGCCATCGCCCTCGACCGCGAGCGACGGTCCATGGCCGCAGCCCGGCGCGAAGAGCTCCAGCGCGAAATCGAAGCCCTCGAAGCAGAACGCATCTCCCTGGCGAGTACCGATGTCGACGAAGGGCGCCGCGACCTCGAAATCGCAGGCCAGGTCGACCAGATCCGGGAGGAGATGGCGCGCACCCGGGCCGAGCTCGATGCCGCCGAACGCGAATACTCCCGCCTGCGCGGTCGGGTGCAGGAGCTGCGCGACAGCGCCGAGGGTGACCAGCGGCGCGCCGCAGCATTCCGCGCCGACATCGAGGTCGCCGAGCGACGCATCGCCGAACTCGACCGCGAACTCGAACAGCTCATTGCGCGCCGAAAGGCCACGATCGTCGAACTCCTCGGCAGCCGGCGTCGGATCGCCGAAGCGCGGCTCGCGGTGGAAGAAGGCGAAGCTCGCCTCGCCCGGGCCCGGGAAGAAGCAGATGCTGCCCGCGAGCAGCTGCAGCGCGTCCAGGAAGAGGTCCGCGAGTACGAGGCCGCCGGTAACCAGGATCTGCGCGAGCTCGACCACCTCGAGGGTCGGCTCGACGCTCTCCGCAGGGTCCAGGCCGAGCACGATGGTGTCGCGGCAGGCACCCGGCAGGTCCTCATCATGGGCCAGGCGCTCATCGAAGAGTTCGAACCCGGCAGTCTCGGTGAGCCCCCAGAGCTTCCCGGAGTCGTTGGTCTCCTCTCCCGCCAGTTGCGCGTGCCGCCCGGGCTCGAGCTCGCCATCAACGCCGCACTCGAGCACCGCCTCCACGCGGTCATCGTCGAAAACGAAAACGTCGCCCTCGAAGCCATCGCCATCCTCCAGCGCCGCCGCCAGGGTCGCGCCCAGTTCCTGCCCCTCGATGCTGTTCGCCACGTCTACCCGCTTAACCTTCAGAAGGAGCGCGGCGTCGTCGGGGTGGCCGCCAAGCTCGTCCGCTGCGAGCAGCGCATCCGGCCGCTCGTCGATACGTTGCTCGGGCGCGTCATCATCGTTGAGGACATCCAGGCGGCCCTACGCATGATCCGGCGCGGGCTTGGCTCGGTCGTCACCGTCGATGGCGTCTACATCGAACCCAGTGGCGTCATTGCTGGCGGCGCGACCGGGGCCGACGGCGGCGAATTCATCCGCCAGCGCGAGCTGGAGGAGCTACCCGCACGCATCGCTGAGCTGCGCAAGCGCACCGAAGTTGCCGCCGACCGCATTGCCCAGGCACGCCTCGCCATCGAACAGGTCGCCCGGCGTTCCCACGAGGCCGAGGCCAACTACGAAATGCTGCGCCGGGCCCTCGATGGCGCACGCTACGACCTCGAGCGTGAGCGCGAACGCCGTCACCGCATCCGCCGCGACGCCGACGCCCTCCGCTCCAAGCGCGCCGATATCCTCCGCGAGCGGGCCGGCCGCCAGCAGCAGATCGAGCAGGCCGGCCGCGCCCTCGGCGCCCTCGAACAAAAGGCCGAGGAGCGCCGGGCCGAGCTTGCAGCGCTCGAGGACGACCTCGCCCTCGCCACGGCCCGCAGGGAGGCTGCCCTCGCGGCCGTCACCGAGGTCTCCGGCAAGCTCGCCGCCGTCGAAGGCGAACGGCGCACCCTGGTGGCCATGCGCGAGCAGCACGAGAAGGCCATCCAGCGACTCGAGAGCCAGCTTCAGGCACGCCGTCTGCAGGCGCGCAACCTCGACCTCGAAGCTGCCGTCATTGAGGAGCGCCTCGAGCGCCTGGCGCGCGAGCTCGAGGCGGCCCGCGCCGACCAGCGCCGCTTTGCCGAGGACGCCGCGCCCGATCGCGACGAGCTCCACCGCCTCGAGAACCATGAGCGTGCGGTCCAGGACGAGTACGCAGCCGCACAGGAAAAGCTCCTCGCCATCGACCGTCGCCGCCTCGACCTCGAGGCCGAGCTCGGACGCGCCCACGAGCGCCTTCAATCACTCCGCCACGAGATGGAGCGCGAAGGGCTCGCTCCCGACCCCGCCGGCGAGATTGTCCCGATCGAGGAGCTCGATCGGCTTACTCCTGCCGACCAGCCGGCCGCGCCCCGCATCCAGGGGGGTGCCCCTATCGACGTCGAAGCTACCCGCGCCCGGATCGACGAGCTTCGGCGCCAGATTCGCCGGCTCGGCGCCATCAACGAAGAGGCGCCCGGGGACTACCACGAGCTGAAAGAACGACACGAATTCCTCACAACCCAGCTGGCCGACCTCACCGACGCTGCCGACCAGCTCCGTACGGCCATCGCCGAACTCAACGAAGAGATCCGTACCCGGTTCTCCGTGACCTTCGACACCGTCAACCGCGCCTTCGGCGACTATTTCCAGGCCTTCTTCGGCGGCGGCACAGCAAGCCTTTCCCTCACCGATCCCGAGCGCCCTGCCGACGCCGGCATCGAAATCGAGGCGCAGCCGCCGGGCAAGCGCATCCGCAGCCTCTCGCTGCTCTCAGGCGGCGAACGCTCGCTTACCGCGGTGGCGCTCCTCTTCGCCCTTCTGACCGCCAACCCGGCACCGTTTTGCGTGCTCGATGAAGTCGATGCCGCCCTTGACGAGGCGAACGTTGGCCGATTCACCGCCGCTCTCAAGCGCCTCAGCGAGAAAACGCAGTTCATCGTCGTCACCCACAACCGCCGCACCATCGAGGTGGCAGATGCCATCTACGGCGTCTCGATGGGCCGCGACGGGGTCTCCAAGGTGCTCAGCCTGCGCCTCGCCGACGTCCCGCTCGAATGACGCTGTTCCCTAACCCCCGCACCAGTACCATCGCCCTCAGGCCACCAAGAGGAGACCACCCGTGAGGTTTTGGCGCCGCAAGCCTGCCGAGGCGTCCCCGGCCCCCGATACCGGCTCCGCCGTCCTCGCCGAGCCGACCGCAGAAGAGCGGGCCGAAATCCACGAGCAGACGGACCGCGCCGTCGAACGCACCCGGCGTGGCTTTTTCGGGCGGCTCGGCGCCATCTTCGAGCGCCCCGACTTCGACGACGCCATTTGGGACGAACTCGAGGAGATCCTCCTCGGTGCCGACGCCGGCCTCGAAACGACCACGCGCATCCTCGATCGTGTCCGCCAGCGTGTGAAGAAGGAGGGCGTCAAGCAGTCGGCACGCGTCCGGGAGCTCCTCCGCGAGGAGCTCATCGCGACCCTGCGCGAACCCGGCGACTCCCCGCCTGCCTGGACGCGCCAGGACATCGCGCCTCCCCTCGTCATCCTCGTCGTCGGCGTCAACGGCGCCGGCAAGACAACGACCATCGCCAAGATGGCCCACGCATTCAAGCGCGACGGCGCGACGGTCATCCTCGGCGCCGCCGATACGTTCCGTGCCGCCGCCACCGACCAGCTGAAAGTCTGGGGCGACCGGATCGGCGTGCGCGTCGTGGCGCACCAGCCGGGCGCCGACCCCGGGGCTGTCGCCTTCGACACCCTGGCCGCTGCCGAATCCGCCCGGGCCGACATCGTCATCATCGATACCGCCGGGCGCCTCCACACCAAGTCCAACCTCATGGAGGAGCTCAAGAAGGTCGACCGCGTCATCAAGCGGAAGGACCCGACGGCCCCGCACGAGACCCTCCTTGTACTTGACGCCACAACGGGACAGAACGGCCTCATGCAGGCCCGCACCTTCACCGATGCCGTAGGGGTCACCGGCATCGTCCTCGCCAAGCTCGATGGCACCGCCAAGGGCGGCATCGCCTTCGCCATCGCACATGAACTCGGCATCCCGGTCCGCTTTATCGGCACCGGCGAACGCATGGACGACCTCGCCCCCTTCGATCCCACCGAGTTCGTCGACTCCCTCCTCGCCTGACCGACATGGAGGCCGTTGTTGCTGCCTGGCTGGCGTCCCTCGTCATCGGTGCCGTCGGGTGGCCCTTCGCCTGCGCCCTGGGTCGCCGCCTCCCCGATGCTGGCGCTGGCCTGGCGTTCCCCCTCGGTCTCCTCGCTGTGTCACTCCTGTACTACCTGCTCCGCGTCGCCGACGTCCTGCCAGCCGGGCGCGGCGGCTACCTCGTCGCCCTGCTGCTCGCGGGGGTAGGCGCCGCCGCCGTCGCCGGCCGCATCCGCCCACGTCGCCAGGAGCGTCGGCGAATGGTTGCGGGCCTGGTCGTTGCGGTCTGCGTCTTCACGTCTGGCTTCCTCCTGTACACCGCCTTTCGCTCGTACAACCCGGAGATCGCCGGCACCGAGCAGCCCATGGACCTCCTCCTCCTCAACGCAACGCTGGTCTCGCCCGGGTACCCGCCGCATGACCCGTGGCTCGCCGGCGAACCGGTGAGCTACTACTACCTCGGCTATGTCCAGGTCGGGGTGCTCATGGCGATTGCCGGCCTGCCTGCCTCCGTGGGCTACAACCTCGGCCTCGCCTGGACCTTCGCCGCGACGGCCGCGGGCCTCGTCTCGGTGAGCGTGGCGCTCGCGTGCTGGGCCCTGGGCACCCGCCGCCGTCGCTTCGTGTCCATCGCACCCGCCGCGACGCTCACGCTCGTCCTGCTTGTTGGCTCGCTCTCCGCGATCTTCGAGTGGGCCGCCGCCCACGAGCTGTACAGCGACACGCTCTACCGGGCGTTCGGGGTCGAGCAGCTCCTCCCATGCGAGGAAGGTGCCGCGGGAGCCGGCTGCTTTACGGCTTCCGCCTCGCCTCGGACCTCCGCCTGGTATCCCACGGAGTACTGGTTTTGGTGGCGTGGCTCTCGGGTGATCCCCGGCACCATCACGGAATTCCCCTTCTTTAGCTTCCTCCTCGGCGACCTCCATCCCCACCTGATGGCGCTCCCGCTCGGCGTCGGTGCCATCGGCCTCTCCCTCGCGGTGTGGCGTGGCCGCGGGCGCCTTGGCCTCAGGCGTGCAGTGCAGCGCCCGTGGGAAACGGCCGCGTTCGCGGCCGTGTTCGGTGCCCTGGCCTTCCAGAACGCGTGGGACGTCATCACCTTCTCCGGCCTGCTGGTGCTCGCGGCAGCCGCCCGCAACTGGCGCATCGACCCACCGGGTCGTGCCATCCTCGGATCGCTCGGCTGGCTGCTCCCTGTGGCCCTCGTTGCGCTGGCCGTGTATGCGCCGTGGTGGCTGACCTTCAGCTCCCAGGCGAGCGGCATCCTTCCCTACATTGGCGAGGGCACCCGACCGCCGCACGCCTTCCTCCAGTTCGGCGTGCCCGTCCTCCTGGCGCTCCTTCTGCTCGGCGCCGGCCGCCTTCCCGGTCTCGCGAATGGGGCCACTATCACCGCTGCCTGGGTAGCCGTGCTCCCGTTCATCGCCTGGGTTGGATACGCAGCACTGCGCGGCGAACTCTCCGCGGCCGCCGATGCCCGGGGCGCCTCGGCCTGGCTCACACTCGCCGCGTACGCGTTCGGCTGCTTTGCGCTCCTGGCTTCCGCGCTGCGGCTCGCCGCCGTGCGCCGTGCTGCAGCCCCGGCCGCGGCGCTTGGCGCTTGTGGTCTCCTGTTGCTTTACGGCGCAGAGTTGTTCTTCGTGCGTGACGTGTTCGCTGGCTCGGTGCCGCGCCTCAACACCGTCTTCAAGCTGAGCTACCAGGCATGGCTCCTGCTTGGCATCGCGGGTGGGACGGGCGTGGCGATGACGGCTGCCGCCGCCTGGCCGCGCCCGGGCCCCGCACGTGGTGCGTTCGCGAACCGCGCCGCTCAATTTGCCCTCCCCGGGGTCGCGCTGCTCGTCGCCGCCGGGCTGGTCTACCCACTGCTCGCCGCGTTCAACCGGACGGAAGGATTCAGCCGCCCGCCGGGCCTCGATGGCCTCGCCTGGGTCCGTGCCACCGACGCCGCCGAGGCTGCGCTGACAGACTGGATCGCCACCAACACCAACCCGGGAGCCGTCATCATCGAAGCCACGGGCCGCCGCTGGGTGCTCGATGCGACTGGCGCGCCCATCCTTCGGGATGCAGGCGTCGACTACACCGAGGCCGGTCGCATCGCCTCGCGGACAGGCCGGCAGACGCCGATCGGCTGGTACTTCCACGAGATCCAGTGGCGCGGCGACACCGAGGCGAACCGTGCGCGATTCACCGCGCGCCAGGATGCCGTCGATGCGGCCTACCTCGCCACCGATCCCGGCCGGGTTGTCGAGGTCATGCGCCAGTTCGGAGCCGAGTACCTCGTCGTCGGCCGACTGGAGCTCGCCGCCTACCCGGGAGCTCGCATCGACCTCGCCGGGTTCCTCGATGTCGTCTTCGAGGACGGCCGGTACCGGGTCTACCGGCTTCCCACCTTCCAGCCGGTGAGCGCGCCATGACGGCGCCGACGCCCGGCCGGCACCGGCTCCACCCCGCGGTCACCGTGGAGGCGCTCGCCTGGGCGGCCGCAGTGGCCGCGTACGTCGGGATGCGGCTGATCGCGGTCGTTTCTGTTCCTGTTGGCGGCCTCGAGCTGTGGAGCCTGTCCGGCGCCTGGCAGGCCCAGGCCGGCCTCGACGACGGCCGCTACATGCCCACCGCAGCCCAGGCGGTTACCTCGGCGCTCCTCGCCGCACGCGACGACGACGTGCTGCCCAGGCTCGCCGCCTTCGGCGCGTCGCTCGCCGTCCCAGTCCTCCTGTTCTTCCTTCGCGATCGTCTTGGCCGGGCACCGGCGCTGCTCGCCCTCCTGCTCCTCGCCTTCGACCCCATCCAGGTCGCCACTGGTGCCACCGCCACCGCCGCGGCCTTCGACCTTCCCATCGCGCTGGGGCTGGTCCTCCTCCGCCGATTCCTCCCCCGCCGACCGCTCCTCCTCGCTCTGGCCGGCTTGGCCGTCGCGGTCAGCGGCCCCCTGCCGTTCCTCGTGGTCGCTGCCCTCCTCGGACTGGCGCTCGCGCGCGGCGCCCGGGTGAAATATCGAGGAGCGGGAGCCGCCGCCCTTGGCGCTGCTGCCGGAATCCTCCTTGCCAGCTTCGGCTTCGGCGCCGGCTGGCAGGGGGTGACGGTGCCTGCGTTCGACCTCGTAGCCGCCGGTGCCACAGCCCCGTGGTCGACCGAGTCGACGCGTCGCCTGTTTCTTCTCTACGCCTGGGCGCCCACCCTCGTGGCCGCCGCCGGGCTTGCGTGGGCAGCCGCTCGCGCCCTGCTTGGCCGACCTGCCCGGCCTGGGCGCGCGCTCGATGGCTCACTGGCGGCGTGGTTCCTTCTCG
>FWPU01012769.1_pt1 | contig 10955 bp, 10 predicted proteins | sample 2228361 | NCBI WGS metagenome assembly FWPU01 (sample SAMEA103939777, study PRJEB20133) | metagenome | reverse complement strand
GGCCAGGTCGCGCAACGCCGCCGCCAGCCGTCCCAGCTCGCCGGGCATGTCCGCGATCTCGACCCGGTAGTCGCCCTGCCGGATGCGCTGGACAGCATCGACCAGCTGCCGGACAGGCCGGATGCTCCTGCGTCTGACGGAGGTAGGCGACTCCTTCAACTTCTCCCTCCCTCTTGGCTCCAATCAACGCACAATGTGTTTCAGAAAAGAGGATACTCATGATAACATGTAAATGCATACACGGCACGGCGGCACGGGTGGGGACGCCGGGTTTCACCCTCGCAGAGGCCGCCGCGACGATCCGCATCCGGCAGGACGGGCACGTGTTATCGTACTATAACAGACTCGTTAGGCCGGGGCGCGAAACAGGACCTGTCAGCAAAGGAGCAATGGGCCGTGGACTCTATTGAAATGCTCGACAAGCGCAACCTCTACCGGATGCCGTGGTCAATGAACGACAACCCGATTGGCTGGCTGGAAACGACGGACAAGTGCAACATCTACTGTCTGGGCTGCTACCGCCAGCAGATCGCCGGGCATAAGCCGCTTGAGGAGCTGAAAGAGGATGTGCTGTTCTTGAAGCGGTGGCGCAACGTGCACAATATCAGCATTGCCGGGGGCGAGCCGCTCCTGCACCCCAACATTGTAGAGATCGTCGCCTTCATCCGCGAGCAAGGCATGGAGCCGCTGATCCTGACCAACGGGCACGCCCTGACACGCGAGCTACTGGTCGAGTTGAAGCAGGCCGGGGCGATGGGCATCGCCTTCCACATCGACAGCCTGCAAAAGCGCAGCCCGCGCTGGAACGGCAAGAACGAAGCCGAGCTGAACGAGTTGCGCGAGGAAATGATGGAGCTTGTTGCCTCGGTGCCGGGCATGTACTGCAATTTCGGCATGACGGTCTACCGCTCCAACTTCGATCAGATCACGGAGGTGGTGCGCTGGGCACAGCAGCATATTGACAAGGTGCACGGCTTGGTCATGATCACGTTCCGTGCAGCGGGGCTGGATACCGGCGTCGAGTACTTCACACCTTCAGGCGAAAGGGTCGAGCCGGAGGAGCTAGGCTACGCCGCCCGGCGGGAAATCTACGAGGATGCGGGCGTGACGTCGGAGGACGTGTGGCGCAAGCTGCGCGCCGAGTTCCCGCACTACGACGCATCGTCGTACCTCAACGGCACACAGCGTCACGACTCGATCAAGTGGCTGCTGGGGGTGACGATTGGCTTGGCGGGCGGGCATATGCTGGGGTCGGTCGGGCCGCGCCTGGCGGAGGCGGCAGAAGTGTGGCATCACTGGACCAAGGGGACGTACTTCGCGCACCGGCGCAGCCACCGCACCGGGAAGAAAATCTTCCTGGCGGCCTTGTTCGATGAGAAGGTGCGCGCTGCGTGGCGGAACTACCTGCGCACTGTGGCCCGCAAGCCCCGCCTCCTGTTCTCGCCGGTCTACACCCAGGCCATCGGCATCATCCAGGCCCCCGACCTGCTCGACGACGGGCGCACCGATATGTGCGACGCCTGCCCGGATATGTGCGTGCACGAGGGGACGCTGGTGCATTCCTGCCGCTGGGACGAGTGGCGGCTGTACGGTGGCTACCTGCTCCCCCACCTGCGCACTGGCGCCGACCTGGGCGAGATCGTCGAGGAGGAGCGGGAAGGAGCGCTTGAAAAAGCGTGACAGAGCACGCGCCCCGGACGGCAGGCCGGAGCGCAAAGGCTGATGCAGGGTTGCAGGGGCGAAGCTGGCGCCGGGCCGCCAGTGTCGCCCCTTTCATTGTCTCCGGTTTGGCAGGCAACGCATTCAGGGGGTTGGCGTCACGCCGGCGGCCGGGGTGGTAGGCGCTGATGGAATGAGGGCGCAGACGCCGTCCTGCCTCACATCAAAGGCGACGGTGTTTGTCTCGGTTGAGATATCAACGTTGGACACATTGACCGCCGACCACTGCGCATCGGCAGTCAGGCAGAAGACCTCCACATTGGGGAAGAAGGGCATACAAGCTGGGAACTCCTCCACCCGGAAGACCCGATAGCCCCAGCCCACTTCACCCAGACCGCAGGGCATCGATCCGTTGGGGGCGGGGATTGCCATCTCGGCTCGGTCAGCCGGGAGCGGCGCGATAAAGACGTTCACCTCCTCGGTCGGCTCGGCCTTCCCGCCGCAGCCAGTGGTGAGCAAGGCGACGAAGGCGAGACTCGCCAACACGATAACGTAGAGCGGCTTGTTCGTCAGTCTCATTCCGTTTTCCTTCCCTCGGTTGTATGGGTTCCAAAGAGTCATTGGAGGGCGATCTTCAGAGGAAATCCCCTGATCGGCCAGACACAGTGCCTAAGTGTAAGCTATCCGGCGCAGAATGTCCAGAATCGAGGGGGGAGCTGGATTGTTCATTGCGGGGACTCCTCCATCAGCGCGATCGCATCACCCGTCAGCTCACAGACCTGATAGGCCAGCGCATTGAGTTCCGTCTCCAGAGGCCGACCGGGGCCGGCGGGCCGCCCTGCCCCCTACAGTCCCCGGAATACCCAGCGGCTGCCCGCCAGCGTCGAGACGCCGAGCACGATCAACGCCAGCGAGATGACCAGCGCAACCAGTGCGTTGCGGTGGCGCGCCAGATCGGGCTGGCCCTTCCAGCGGGCGGGTAGGTGAGCAACCGCCGCTGCGATAACCATTGCGACCAGATGCTCGATCTGCGGGAGGGGAAAGGCCGGACCGCCGGCTGCCTGGCTGGCGGCAGTGAAGCCCCGCCAGCCGACGGCGAGTTGCACAATACCGATCAACACTTGGAGGTCCATCAGCCCGCTGTAAGCCGAGAGCAAGCCTCCCGTCAGGCGGTCGAAGGCGCGCCGCCCGGCCAGCCCGACAGCCAGTTTGATGAGCGCAGCGGCAGCCACCAGCAGGATGATCCAGCGCAGCCATGAGTGGACATAGAGCAGCACCTGTTGCATGAAGCCATGACTCCTGTAGATGAGACAGCCAGAATGGACAGCCAGACCGACTGGTCGGCACTGATTGTATTGGCCACCAAGGCGGGAGTCAAGCTTCCGGAGACCCTGGCGCTGGGGCAAGGCGGAGGATCGTTACACCAGGTCAACCAGGCTGGCTACCCGGCGCATCGCCCGGCTGCCCCAGCCGCGCGCTTGGCCGTAAAGCTCCCGTATCGCCTGCTGTCCAGGCGCCACCCACTTGCGGCGCACCGAGAAGAACCACCAGGCAGCGCCCAGCAGCAAGCCGAGCGCCACGATGATCGCGCCGCGCAGGACCAGCACAGCCGCGCCACGACCCGCACGCCCGGCCAGGCCGGGCGTCTCGTCGTCCAGTCCATTGATCATCATCTCGCTGCTCGTGTCCTCCTCTGGCCTGCCGTCCGTCATAAGCCTATACGCACCTCTCTGCCCGGCGTTGCGCGGGCTGTCTCTTGTGAGGGTTTGGGCGGCAACAAGTGACATTTGGCACTTCAGATCGCGCCTGCCCCTCCCCTATACTGAAGCTACAAGTGAGCGACGAGGACCTCGCCAACTCATTTGCGACCGTTCAGCGCCTTCTATCACACCGACGGCACGCTACCCACCACAAGCCCGCGACAGCTCGGTTGGTACCGACCGTTTTGCCCCGGGAGCAGGCACCCGGCCAGCGACCGACACTTTCGGTGGTAGCCAATGGATCAGCTGACCAAGCTCTACGTCGAAATTACCACCGTATGCAACCTGAACTGCCGGATGTGCGTCCGGCATGCCTGGCGGGATATCAGCGGCACGATGCCGTCCGAGACCTTCCGCCTGCTGATCGATCAGGTGGGCGCTCTGCCGGAGCCACCCACCATCCATCTGGGCGGGTTCGGCGAGCCGACCGTCCACCCGGACTTTCTGGAGTTTGTGCAGTTGGCCAAGACGGCTGGCGCGCGCGTCGAGCTGACGACCAACGGCAGCCTGCTCAACCGGATCATTGCCTCAGCGCTCATCGACCTCCAGCTCGACCGGCTGGTTGTGTCCATCGACGGTGTGTCGCCGGAGCACCACGAGGATATCCGGGCGGGCAGCAGCTACCAGCATGTCATCGAGAGCATGCGCGACCTATGGCGGATGAAGCTGCGGCGGGGCAGCAAGCACAGCAACCCCCAGATCGGCATCGCCTTCGTCGCCATGAAGCGCAACGTGGCCGACCTGCCGCGCCTGACCCAACTGGCGACGTACGTCGGGGCAAGCGAGATCATCGTCTCGAACGTGGTGGCCCACACGCCAGAGATGGAGGCCGAGGTCCTGTACCGGCGCGCACTCCGCGCCCCGACCTACCGCGACTCGCCCGACAGCCCCAACATCAGCCTGCCCAAGCTCGACGCCAACGGACACACCGCCGCTCCGCTGATCGGGGTCTTCAACACCCGCGCCAGCGTCAGCTTGCTGGATGTCAACCTGAGCGGGCGCGACAACTATTGCCGCTTCTGCCAGGAGGGTTACGCCGCCGTGCGCTGGGATGGCGGAGTCAGCCCGTGCCTCTCGCTCCTGCACGATCACCCCGAATACCTGCACGGCAGGCGGCGCGACGTGAGGGAGTACATCGTCGGCAACATACACGATACTCCCCTGAGCGAGATATGGCAGTCGCCCCGGTACGTCGCTTTTCGCGAGCGGCTGCGCGCCTTCCCCTTCTCCCCGTGCACCACCTGCGGAGGCTGCGAGCGCTTTCCGACGAACTTCACCGACTGCCGGGAAAACACCTTTCCAGTTTGCGGAGCCTGCCTGTGGGCGCAGGGCTTCGTGCAGTGTCCTTAGCCTCGGGTGTTTCACCGGAGAGGCGGCTGGGAACACGCCTGTGGTGAAACCTGTCGAGAAAGGAGGTCACCAACCAGTTGCCGCGAGCAGCCGGAGACAAAAACAAGGAGCAGCAGAGTCGCTGCGAGGAAATTCGATCTGTATCCTGCCAGGGTTCCGGGCTTTTTCTCGGGTAGGGAGAGCGCCCGGAGGGCAATCGAGCTAACAGAGGAGCAAGAACATGGCACTCGGAGGATACGCCAATAAACTGGCGCGGATTAACCTGAGCAAAGGCACGGTGACCTACGAACCGCTCAATGAGGAGTGGGCGCGCAAGTACATCGGCGGGCGCGGCCTGGGCGTGCGCTACGTGCTGGAAGCCGGGCCACAGGTTGACCCGCTGGGGCCTGACAACCTGTTGTGCTTCATGATCGGGCCACTGACTGGCACACGCGCCAACATGAGCGGGCGCATGGCCATCGTGACCAAAAGCCCGCTGACCGGCACTGTGACCGACAGCCACCACGGTGGATGGTCGGCGGCGCGCCTGCGCTGGGCGGGTTTTGACGGCCTGCTCGTTGAGGGCGCGTCCGACAAGCCGGTGTACCTGTACGTCGAGGACGGCAAGGTGTCCATCGAGGACGCCAGCGACGTATGGGGCAAGGGTGTACACGAGACGGTTGAGTACTTCCAGGACAAGTACAAGGAGCGGAAAAACCTGAGCGTGATCGCCATCGGCCCCGCCGGCGAGCACCTGGTCCGCTTCGGCAACTGGGTCAACGAGATGGACCGCGCCTCAGGGCGGGGCGGCACCGGCGCGGTGGGCGGCAGCAAGAAGCTCAAGGCCATCGTCATCAAGGCCCACACCGCCATGCCCACGCCCGCCGACAAGGACGCCTTCAAGAAGGCGCACGATGCCGCGCTGGACAAGCTGACGGCTGAGGGAGCCTTCACGCAGCCCAAGAAGGGCGGCTTGAGCGTGTTTGGCACCAACATCCTGACCGCCATCACCAGCGGCATCGGTGCGCTGCCGACGCGCAACGGTCAACTGGCCAGCTTCGGCGACAAGGCCGAGGCACTCAGCGCGGAGCGGGTCAACGAGACGATCCTGGTCGATAACCCGACTTGCCATGCCTGCCCGGTCGCCTGCAAGAAGGAAGTCGAAGTTGATTACGACGGCCAGCACCTGCGCATGGAGAGCATGGAGTACGAATCGGTCTGGTCATTCGGCGCTATGTGCGACAACGACAGCGCTGCCGCCGTCGCCTGGCTGATCAACCTCTGCAACGACCTCGGCTTGGACACCATTGAGATGGGCGTTGTCCTGGCCACCTATATGGAGGTCTGCCAGCATGGCTGGAACGGCCAGGACCCGCTGCTGTGGGGCGACCATGCCCGGATGATCGAGTTCGTGCGCAAGACGGCCTACCGGGAGGGCGTCGGCAACATCCTGGCCGAGGGCACGCGGGGCGTGGCGGTGCACTACGGCCACCCCGAGATCGGCATGGAAGTGCGCGGTCAGGGCATCCCGGCCTACGACCCGCGCGGCCTGAAGGGCATGGGCTTGGGCTTTGCCACCAGCAACCGCGGCGCGTGCCACCTGCGCGGCTATACACCCGCCAGCGAGCTGGGCGTCATCCCCTGGAAGACCGACCCGCTCGACTGGGAGAGCAAGCCCGAACTACTCAAGGCGCTGCAGGACCTGTTTGCCTTCACCGACTCGCTCGACCTGTGCAAGTTCAGCTCGTTCGTCGAGGACGCCGACAACTACGCCGCGCAGTACGCCACGATGGTCGGCCTGGACAACTTCACCGCCGATGACGTATGGAAGACCGGCGAGCGCATCTACAACCTGGAGCGCTACTACAACCAGTTGGCGGGCGAGAAGCCCGGCTCGGACACGCTGCCCAAGCGCTTCACCGAGGAGCCGAGCACGGCCAAAGGCTCGGAGGGGCACGTCTGCGAGCTAGATAAGATGCTGCCCAAGTACTACGAGCTGCGCGGCTGGGAGCCGGGTGGCGTCGTGCCCGAGTCTAAGCTCAAGGAGCTTGGTATCCTATAGAACGTTCTGAGGCGGGGCGCGGGGCGCGCCCACACCTCTAGTTGACACAGGCAGCCCGGTGAGCCGATCGCCGGGCTGCTGCTTTGCTGAGACTGCCATCCGGCGGGATGGGGGGCAAAAAAGCGGCCCCAGATCGCTAATTTTGCCTTATGATATAGTTGAAGCAGGCAGAATAACGCTCAGTGCCCGTCATCCGTTCTACCGCCCGTCACCTCCCACCCCGGCCCGAGAGCCTGGTGAGCCTTGGAAGAACAGAGAACCAACCATGTTGGAGCAGCTCTTTTCGGGGCTACCTGTGCCCCTTAATATCGTCCTTGCCCTAGGCGCGCTGTACGTCGTCACCCGCTCAGCGCACCACATGGTGGACGGTGCGGTGCATCTGGCACACGAACTGCGCATCAGCCCGCTGGTGATCGGCGCAACGGTGATCGCCATGGGGACCACCTCGGCAGAGCTGGCCGTCAACCTGTCCATCGTGTTCACAGGCGGCGACACGTCCGCCATCATCGGGAACATCCTCGGCTCCAACCTGGTGAACTTTGGTCTGGGACTGGGCATCCCGGCCCTGATGGCGGGACTGATCGTCGTGCCCCGCGCCGTTTTCGAGAGCAATGTGCCCCTGTATCTGGCAGCGACCGGCCTGGCGACAGCCTTCCTGTTTGACCGGCAGATCGGGCGGCTGGAAGCCGGGCTGCTGCTCGTGACGTTTGCAGCCGTCCTCTACCTGATCGTCCAGCAGGCTCGCGCCCGGCACAAGAGGAGCCTGCTGCTCGTCGAGGTAACGGAAATCGAGGCGATCTCGCATCCGGCGGCGCTGCATATGACCCGCACGCAGGCGCTGCTGGCCCTGTTCGGCGGGCTGGCGGTGCTGGTGGCCGCCTCACGGCTGCTTGTCCTGAACACGGCGGCGCTGGCTGCGGCGCTGCACGTGCCGCAGTTCGCCATCGGGCTGATCATCATCGGTCCGGGGACATCGGTGCCCGAAATTGCCTCGGCCATCCAGGCCACGCGGCGGGGACATCCGGAGCTGGTACTCGGCGCGGCGGTCGGGGCTAACCTGCTCAACCTGTCATCCGGCCTGGGCGTGCCCGCCCTTATCCGCCCCCTCGACGCCGGGCAGACGGCTGTTGTAACCTTCGCCTTCCTGAATTTCCTCAACCTGTCGCTCCTTGTCTTGCTCCTGCTCGACCTGAAATGGCTGGGCGAGTCCCGGACGCTGAACCGGGTGATCGGCGCTTATCTGGTCGCCGCCTATGCGGGCTTCATGGCCTTCGAGACGGTCATCGCGGCCGGCGGGACGCTCGTCGAGGGGGAGATGGCCATCGCGGTGGTAGCTGCGCTTGGGGGGCTGCTGCTTGTGGCGCGGAAGGCAGTCGCCAGGGTGGTCAGGCCCACGCCCCCCACCGGGGAAGCCGTCGAGACAGGCGGCCGGGTGCTGTGCGCGACGCGCGGAGGGAAAGCCAGCCAGCCGACCCACAGGGAGGCCATCGCGATTGCCAAGGAGCTGGGCGCCGAACTGCTGTTCCTGTATGTATTTGACCGCAGCATCCTGCAGCGGGTCGCCACCCCGATCGTGATCAACGTCGAGGAACAGGTCAAGCACATGCTGGCCTACCTCCAGCGGACGGCCCAGGAGCAGGCTCAGCAGGCCGGGGTGCAGGCGAGCGTGCTGGTGCGGACGGGCAGCCTGCGCGACGAGATCCAGGCAGTAGCCAGCGAGCGGGAGATCACGCTGATCGTGCTGGGCCGCTCCGGCAAGGGGAGCCTCACTTTCGTGGATGGGGCGCTGGAAGGGCTGGCCGCCGAAGTGGAGGAGGCCACTGGCATCCCCGTCCTTGTTGTGGAAGGGCGCAGGGCTGTGCCAGCCGGGCGGCGCCCGGCGCTGTCCGCCGAAGAGCGAGAGCCATCCGGCCGGTAAAGGCCGGACGGGGTCGCCAAGCATTAGAGGAGGCTGAGGGAATACCATCTTAAGGAGGGAGACCATGACCGATGGGGTGCGCGTCGGCGAGGTGACGCATTTCTTCAACCGGCTGTGCGTGGCGGTCGTGCGCGCCAGCCAGGACATCAAGGTGGGCGACGTGGTACACTTCCTGGGGCACAGCACCGACTTTCACCAGACCATCACGTCGATGGAGATCGACCACCAGCCCGTGACCGAGGTCAAGGCGGGGCAGGAAGTGGCGATCAAGGTCGAGCGGCGCGTGCGGGGCGGCGACGCGGTCTTCCGCCTGAGCGGGGAGGAGTGAGCGGCCCGCCTCCCGCACCGGACGCTTCACAGTGTGAGATTTTTGAGTACAATATCGCTTGGGGCACGCGTGTGCTCCCTTCGTCATGGGGGACAGCGTTGACAGGAGGCAGGCCGGGCGGCCTGCCTCGCGCCCACTTCCCCGCTTGTGACGTTTGATACTAGCCCCGCACCGGGCATAGCCCTATACTTAGGTTAGGGTCTGATCTAATGGCCGGAGCAGTCGTCTGACCGCCCGCCGGGCGACCGCCCGCCGGGTGGGTTTCAGCGTGTGGGACCCGGCCCCCATATCCTACCACCACTCATTCAACCAAAGGAGGGAGTTGCCAGATGAGAAGGCTGCGTCTGCGTTCCCTTCCGGCTGCCGGACTCGCCCCGGCGCTGGCCGGGCTTCTCCTCGTGCTGGCCGCGCTCGCCTGCGGCACGTTCCCGCCCCGTAGCAAGCCCACGCCTGTGCCTGTTACGGCTGCCCCCCCTTCGCCACCGGGAGCTACCCAGACTGAAACCGGCGCCGAGCCTATCGTCCCCCCACCGCCTGAGCAGCGCACCACGCTTGACGACATACCGCCCTACCCCGGCGCAACCCGGCAGTTTGAGCAGGAGGCGGGTTGGAATGCGGTCGATCCGCAGACGGGCCAGGCCTTTACGGGCGATCTGCGGGTCTACACAACGGGCGACCTTCCCACCGACGTGTTGGGGTTCTACGAGGCGGAACTCACCGCCGCCGGGTGGAGCCAGCTCTTCGAGGGAACAGCCGACGAAGGCGGCTTTGTGGTGTGGGAGCGTCCCGATGGCACGGGTGGCAGCCTCCAGCTAACCGTCATTGTGAGCGCTTCTGATCAGGGCGAGACAACCATCGTCCTGCTGCTGGCTGGGGGCGGCCAGACCGGCGGCCAGGCCACCCCTCAGGCGGGCGGTGAGATATCGGGCTGGCTGGTTACGCCCGCCGCCGACGGCAGCACCCAACCGCCGAGCGGCATGGGCCTGCTGCCCACTCCTTCGCTCTCAATGGGAATCGAGGGCTGGGAGCAGTGGCTCCAGGGAGGCAGCCGCTCGGAGGGCCGTAACACCCTGCAGATGGTGCAGGACCCGATGTTCGGGCAGGTAGTGCAGTTCTCGCGCTCAGATGATGCCAACGATGGGGGCGCGGTGGGCATCTACCAGCCGCTCAGCCTAGACGTAACCGGCTTCCAGCATGTGTATGTGTGGCTGGTGGGCAAGGTAATTGGGGAGCGGGGGGGCAACATTGCCAACCCCAACCCACAGTGGTTCCCGGAAGGCGCGGTGCAGGTGCGGGTCAAGTACGTGGCGGCCAGCGGCCAGGAAGCCGAGTGGTATCACGGCTTTTACGTCGCGCCCGTAACCGGAGCCGACACAGTGCACTTCACACAGGTGCCGCACGACGAGTGGTTCCGCTATGCCGCCGACCTGATGGCACTGCCCGACCCCCCCAGCCGCATCACCGAGTTTCGTGTATACGGCTTCGGGTGGGAATTTCTGGGACAGGTGGCCGAGGCCGACCTGATCGGCGCGACCGAGTAGCAGGACGGAGCGGCATGGCATCCGGCGGGGCGGGGCACGCCTCACCCCGCCGGATTGGGTTCCCCGGCCCGATCACCCCCGGCGGCGGGTGGGATCAGGTGCACCTGTGCGCCGGGCTGGATAACCGTATCGAGGTCTTGCAGCCACACCACATTGCGCCCGTCCACCATGACGTTCGCAAGACCGGTCAGCCTGCCATCCGGCCCGACTAGCCTGTCGGCCAGCTTGGGGTAGGTCTTCCGGATCGCCTCTATCAGCTCGCGCACAGTGCCGCCGTACTCAAACGGCACCTCGATGCACTTCTGCCCGGCGATCTCGCGCAGGTTGGCATACAGCTTGATCGTGATCATGTTCCTGG
>FWPU01012768.1_pt1 | contig 10956 bp, 8 predicted proteins | sample 2228361 | NCBI WGS metagenome assembly FWPU01 (sample SAMEA103939777, study PRJEB20133) | metagenome | reverse complement strand
AGATCCGCCGCTTCCTGTCGACTGGCCTACGCCTGCGGACTGCCTGTGATCTGGAGCTGGTGGAAGATATTCGCGTGGTCCGGCCTCAGGACGGCTTTCAGCTGCCCGATGAAAGCGAACTGTTGGACGCGTGCTCCAGTTTGATCGCGTCGTGTAAGAAGGCGGGCCTGTTTGCCGAACCGCCTGTGACGGAAGTGAAATGGCAGAAGTAAAGTCCGGCCCTCTGGCTTTTGAGGAAACTCGCCATGATCGCCATCGCATTGCGTTTCCCGACCGGCCAGTTTCACGCGACGCCCTGGGGTCGTCATGTCAACGAAGGCGTGCCGGAGTGGCCTCCGTCGCCCTGGCGCCTGTTGCGATCTCTGGTAGCCGTCTGGAAGATCAAGGCTCCGGACCTGGAAGAGGCTGCCGTACGCCGCGTGCTGGAGCAACTGGCGACCGGACCCCTGTTTCATTTGCCGCAGGCCACCACGGGACACAGCCGCCATTACATGCGCTGGTACAAAAAAGGCCCTGCCGACCAGACGCTGGTCTTCGACGCCTTCGTCTGCATCCGCCCAGAAGATGAAGTTGTTGCTGTCTGGCCTGAGGCGGCGCTGGAGCCGGCCGGTATGTCGGTCCTTCGAAGGCTCGTTGAGAATTTCGGCTATTTCGGACGTGCCGAGTCATGGTGCGAGGCTCGGCTTCTGAGCGAACCAGAAGCTGAAGAACTAGTCTGGCGGACGGGTTTTCTTAACTGCCGGCCCCTGAACGGGTCTGCCCTAGAGGCGAACGAAGAGACCGTGCGGGTGTTGTGCGTTGATCCGGCGACCGCATTTCAAGACGACTGCGTGACGGAGGGAGCCGCCAAGAGGGGTCGCGGAAAAAAAGATTCAAGATCTCGCTACGATCCCGCCTGGAACCTCTGCATCGAGACCGCTCAACTCCACGCCGAAGGGTGGTCTGACCCGCCCGGCTCGAAGTGGGTCACCTATGTCCGGCCGGCCGACTGTTTCGATCCGCCGCCCCGGGCACATGCTCGCCCCAAGCCCAAAACTTCGGCTATCCAAGTAGCCCGCTACGCCCTGGATTCGACGGTTCTGCCGCTGGTCACCGAAACGTTGCCCCTGGCCGAGCAGGTGCGATTTAAGCTAATGGGCATCTACGGGCGGCTGACCGAGCGGGAGGGGCTCAGAGGCAAATCGCCTATCTTCTCCGGCAAAGACTTCGAAGGGAACAAACTGGCCGGGCACGGACACGCTCATTACCTGCCTACGGACGAAGACGGCGATGGGCGACTGGATCACTTGACCATTGTGGCTGAGGACGGGTTTGACCGCGATGAGCTGAGGGCGATCGATCGGCTGCGCTCATTGAAACGAAGCGAGGATGTGCCAGAGGTGCGGCTGCTGTTACTCGGGTTGGGACGACGCAACGAGTTTGTTCCCGCGCCGCTGCGGCCAGCTCGACAATGGGTCTCAGCCACGCCGTTCCTCGTCACGCGCCATCCGAAGAAGAGCGGTCGAAAACGTGACCCGCGCGAGCTGCTCGAGAACCCGCACGCTTTCATTATGCAGGTGCTGCGCGAAGAGCTGGAGCGGCTGATCGAACGGAGCGGCTGGCCTTTTGCCGCGGATGCCGTCAGCATTGAACCGATTTACGATCCGCCCGGAGTCTTCCGGATCCGACCGTGCCTCTGGACGCCTGGTGCCACCGGCCCAAGCTTGCGGCCGATCCAGTTTAAGCGGTTCCGTCAGAAGCGTGCCGATGATGGGGGACGACGCTGCTCCGGTGCCTTCCGGCTTGTGTTCCCTGAGCCGGTTCCCGGCCCCATCGCGCTGGGCCATTCAGCCCATTTCGGCCTCGGGCTGTTCCTGCCGGCCTGGCAGTGACAAACTCAGCACGCAGTGCTCCGACGCTTGCTGCGGGAATGAGCAACACACGGGACTGCCGAGGTGATCGAATGGGAGTTGCAGATTCCATTTGGCGCGGTGGTACTCGGCCAGGAAGTCGACGCCGTCGGTATGGAACGGCCGGAGAATGGCCCCTCTGGGTTTGGACTTGGTAATCGAGCGGGATCGGACAATTCCGGTCGCCGAATGGTGAATCGCCGGCTGCGGCTGGCTCGGTGACGTCCTCCGCCACGAACAGCGAGACAGAAACGGACACTGCTGAAAGGAGAGGCCCACATGACCGGCTGGCAAACTCTCGGACTGGCTGACTTGGAACCTTCGCTGGAAAGGACTGCGGCGGCTTTTCGATGCGTGACGGAATACGAGCCGACCGGCGGGCCGGACGCGGCTATTTTTCCGCCGACTTACGAAGGCGGGCGGTATGCGTTGGTCGGGTTCAGGCGGGTCAGGCCGCAGGACGCCGAGGAGGCGGACATTCTCGTGGCCGATCGTGTGCTGATCGATTCGGTTCAATCACAGGCGAATCGCATGGAGCTGGCTTTGCTCCGCGCGTGGCAGGACAAGAAGATTTCGCTGCCGGTCATCACGGTCGATTTCGCGGGCAACAATCTGCCAAAGGTGCTGCGGATCACCACCTGGAGGCACCGCACCGCATCGCCGACGCCCTGCTCCGCGATAGTCTTTACAACGGCGCTAAGTTCCGGGAGTCGGAGATCGGCAAGCGGCTGAACCACGTGGACCTGCGCAACGCCACGCCGCTTTTTGAGCTCTGTCCGCCCTCGCTGGTTTTCGGCATGTGGGATTCGACCGGGCCGCGTGGCGGGCTCGGGGCCAAATTTCAGCGGGCGCTGGTCTCGGAAGTCATCGGTATCGGCGTGCAAATCGGCAAGAGGACGAGCAGCCGGATCGATCCGGCGGAGATTCTGCTGCATGCCGGCCCCCTGTACTTGACTAACGACGGCGGTTGGACCCTGGATGAATCCAGAGCGAAGCGGGACAAGAAAGGTCCGGTCAAGCTTGGCAAGGACGGCCGGCCTTCCGAGGCGAACCTCGGCAACGTCACGCCCACTATTGCCGACGGCGGCGTGTACGTGCAGCGGATCGTGCAGACGACGGTGCTGTCGTTGGCTGCGTTGCGTCGGCTGCGGTTCCCGATCGACGGCAAGTACGATCAGAAGGCGGAGAACGCCGCTCGGACCGCCCTGGCCGCAGTTGGGCTCTGCGCCGCCGCCCTGGCCCAGCTTGACGGCGACCTGCGCTCACGCTGCCAGCTCGTCCCGAAGACGCCCTTCGTCTGGGAACTGCTCGATCGGCCGGGCGAGGAGCCACAACGGTTCGCGCTGCCACCCGATGCAGCCATAGCCCTTTACAAGCAAGCGATCGAACAAGCCAAACAGGCCGGGTTACCGTGGATGGATAGAGAGCTCATACTGAAACCGTCGCCCGAGCTGGCCGCGCTGGTCCGCAAGAGCCAGGAGCTGGCCGCAACGGTCACTGGAGGTGAGGAGGCATGAGCCTGGTCATCGGCGTACGATTTCTGCTTGGCCGGGCAGTGGCCACGCACGTAGCAAGCCGCGAGCAGGCCGAATAGCCCGTGCACCCGGACCGGCTGTTCCTGGCCTTGGCGGCCGCATACTTCGAGACCGACCAGGCCGAGGACGAGCGGGCCGCCCTGGAATGGCTCGAACGCCAGCCGCCGCCCCGCGTCGCCTGTGCCAACGGGCAGTTCCAGGATGCGGTGAGCGTGTACGTGCCGGTCAACGACACAGCGGCACCCCGTGTGCGCGCGGGCAGGGAGCTGTCTGAGGCTCAGCTTAAGCAAGGACTGCAATTGCTGCCCGAGAACCGCAGCCGCCAACCGCGGCACTTTCCCACGATCGTGCCCCGCCGCGATACGGTCTACTTTCAATGGTCAGCCGATCCGCCGCCTATCCAGGCTGCAGGCCTGGAATCGCTATGCCGCAAGATCACCTACGTCGGACATTCTTCGTCGCTGGTCCAAGCTTGGGTCGCGGACGGACTGCCCACTGAAGTTTTCTCGGCCGAGGCGTCAGCTCATGGGCAGCCGGATCAAGGTACGTCGTGGCTGCTGCTGGAGCCGCGAGCGGACGGCCTGGGCCGATTCCGGCTACGCGTGCCCTACGAAGGCCGGCTGGCCCAACTGGCCGAATTTTACCGGCGCGAGCAGCGACCGCCCCTTGCAATCGCCGTCGGGTACGACAAGAGAGAGGAGCGGCCACAGGAGCCTGAAGTGGCCGCGTCGCACTTCTCGCCGGACTTGATCGTGCTGGGTCAGACGGACGGGCCACGCTTCCCGCTCGAAGCGACGCAGCTGCTGACGCACCACTTGCGCGACATGATCATGTCCGCCTGCCCGGTGCAGCCAGTGCCGGAATGGCTGAGCGGCCATCGGCCGGACCGTGGGGCCAGCGAGCGCGAAGGCGGGCACATGGCGTTGATGCCGCTGGCCCACGTCGGACGCGAACACGCCGACGGCCATCTGCTCGGGCTGAGCATCGTGGTGCCCCAGGACGTGTCGCAGCGCGATGCCGCGGCTTGTCTGAATAAACTGCTCTTCGATGAGCAAGGCTGGCCACGCACGATCGAGCTACGTCTCGGCCCGGCGGGCGAATGCCGTCTGCAGCTCGACGACGGCACCGAGTATCGGCAGGCTTTGCGACCGAGCACATGGACCGGGCCAGCAACTCGTTGGGCCACCGTCACGCCCATCTGCCTGGACCGGCATCCGAAGACGAAGGACCAAGCGTATTGGCGGGAAATCGAGGAACGAATCGCGGCAGCGTGCGAGCGGATCGGTTTGCCCCGGCCCGCTCAGGTTGTCGCGACGCCCTCACCGCTCTTTACCGGCTCGCCGCATGCCCGGCAGATGCCGAAACTCGCGCGCAAGCATGACGGCAGCCCCATCCAGCACAGGCACGCGATCATCCTGTTCGACCAGCCGGTGCGCGGTCCCGTCCTGCTCGGTGCCGGCCGCTACCGCGGCTACGGGCTATGCCGCCTGCTCGAGGTGCCTAGCAGCCGCACGCGATGATCTTTTATCTCCTCGCAGGGAAGGATCCGTCGTGGCAAGACGACGAAAAAAGTCCGAGATGGAGCAAGCGGACGCTGCAACGTTTGCAAAACTCAAGCCGGCGCGTAAACCCACCGGTTAGGTGTGCGTCCTGGCCGGGCTCACGCAGGTGATCGCCGAGTTGCGTCGCCGAGCCCTGATAGCCGTTAACCGGGAACTGGTGCTGCTCTACTGGCACATCGGCTCGGTGATCCTGCGGCAGCAGGAGCGGGCCAAATGGGGCGACGCCGTGGTCGAACAGCTCGCCGCCGACCTGCGCGCCGAGTTTCCGGATATGAAGGGGCTGACGGGAGACAACCTTTTCAGGATGCGCCAGTTTGTCTTGTCCTGCCGCGAGATTGACGAGTGGCTCGATCCTTGGCCGGTCAAGCCGGCTGTTCCCGGTGGCAAACCAGCCTCATCCGAAATTGTCGGGACAGTGTCCCGACAATTCCCGCAGGACGATTTGCAAAGTGTCGAAACACTGTCCTCACAATTGCGTTCAACGGAGCTGAGCACCTGCGTGACAGGCTTATCGTGGTCACATCACTGCGCGATCGTCGGCCGCTGCGACTCCCCGCCGAACGCTACTTCTACATGGCCATGGCCGTGCGCGAGCGGTGGTCGGTGCGCGAGCTGCGCCGGCAGATCGATTCAGCCCTTTTCACGCGCTACATGTCGGTGCGCGAGCAGCCGGAGAAATGCCTGCCGGCCGACGCGGAGGCGGGCGAGCTGCTGCCGTTCAAAGACCACTACGTGCTCGAGTTCCTGGGGCTGCAAGAGGAGCACAGCGAGCGCCAACTGCGGAAGGCGATCCTCGCCAACCTGCGCGACTTTTTCCTGGAGTTCGGCCGCGACTGGACCTTCGTCGGCGAAGAGTATCCGCTGCAAGTGGGCGACGAGACGTTTGCGCTGGACTTGCTGTTCTTCCACCGCCGGCTGCAGGTGCTGATCGTCGTGGAGCTCAAGATCGGCGGTTTCAAGCCGGAGTACGTGGGCAAGTGCCAGTTCTACTGTGCGGCCTTGGACGAACAGGTGCGGCTCTCGCACGAAAAGCCGACGATTGGCCTGGTACTCTGCAAGTCGGCCGACCGCGTCCAGGTGCGTCTGGCCCTGACCGCCGCGGCGAACCGCATTGGCGTCGCGACTTATCAAACGGCCCTGCCCGATCCGAAGCTGATCCGGCAACGACTGAAACAACTCCCGCACGTGGCCGCAAACTAAGGCGCGTCGCGCCAGCAACGGCGTGAAGATGTTACGCAACAAGAACACCACACAAGAAGGAACATGAGCGGGGAAGGAACGCATGACCGTTGGCCCTGACCAATTCGGCGAATTCTTTCGCGAAGTATATCGCGATCCGGAAACGGGCGAGGCGTTCGATCCGTTTCCCTGGCAGGTGCGGCTGGCCGAGCGTGTTTGTGCGGCGGGCCATAGCGAAGACGGAAGCGGCCCCGCTGCCTGGCCGGATGCGTTGGCCCTGCCGACCGGCAGCGGCAAAACGACATGCATCGATATTGCCGTCTTCGCCCTCGCTTGCCAAGCGGATCGATCGACGGGCGAGCGGGCCGCGCCGCGGCGGATTCTGTTCGTTGTCGATCGCCGTGTGATCGTGGACGAAGCGTTCCAGCACGCGCTGCAGCTGGCCAAGCGGCTACAGGAAGCCACTGGCGGTATTCTGAAAGCGGTGGCTGACCCGCTGCGCAGCATCGCCGGCTCCGACACGCCGCTCACCTGCCATCAGCTCCGCGGCGGCATGTACCGCGACGACGCCTGGGCCCGTTCGCCCGCTCAACCCTGTGTGATCGCCAGCACCGTTGACCAGATCGGTTCCCGGCTGCTCTTTCGTGCTTACGGTCGATCGTTCAAGTCCTGGCCCGTCCACGCGGGGTTGGCCGGTAACGACGCGCTCATCCTGCTTGATGAAGCACATTGTGCCAATCCGTTTCTGCAAACTGTACGAGCAGTTGCTCGCTATCGCTGTTCGCCTTGGGCGCAGACACCGCTACGCAACCCGTTTCATGTCGTCGTCGTGTCGGCCACTCCGCCAGCTGACTGCGACGAAGTATTCACTGTACAGGAAGATGATTGCAACCACCCCGTTCTGAAGCGGCGTCTGAACGGCGTCGAAGTCAACAGGCTCGGCCGCCTTGCGCGAACTGGCCGTTGTGCTTGTCGAGCAAGCCGTCGAGTTGGTTTCAGAGCAGCGAGCGGCCATCGCGATTCTTGTGAACCGTGTGCAAACCGCCCGGCTGGTCGACGAGCTTCTCGCAGCACTCCTCGACAACGACGACCGTGGCAGCCAACTCGATAACCGCATCGTCAAACGCCTCCGCAAGAGTTTGTCGCAGAAAGGTGTGAAGGATTTCGACCACGTGCTGATGACCGGGCGCATGCGGCCCAATGACCGGCAGAAGGTGGTGGACGAGTGGCTCAAGCGGCTCGACGCCCGCCGCACCGTCAACCGGCAGCTTGACCGTCCCGTTTTCGTCACGGCTAGCCAGTGTCTGGAAGTCGGCGCCAATCTCGACTTCGACGCCATGGTCAGTGAATGTGCTAGCCTGGACGCGCTGCGGCAGCGTTTCGGTCGGCTCAACCGCACCGGACGCGACATCGAAGCGGCCGGCGCGATCGTCATCCGGCAGGATCAGGTGGAGCCGAAGGAGCCGGATCCGATCTACGGCGATGCCCTAGCCGCAACCTGGAAGCAACTGAAGAAGTGGTCGGCCGAGGGCGTGGTGGACTTCGGGGTCGCGGCGATGGAGACTCGCTGGAAAGAACTTCCACCCAGAGTGCAATCGGAGCTCGTGCCGCCCGCTCCCGACGCACCAATCCTCTTGCCCGCCCACGTCGATTGCTGGGTCCAGAGCTCACCGGAACCAGAGCCGACCCCGGATGTGTCTATCTTCCTGCACGGCCCGCAGCGTGGTGCGCCGGAAATACAGGTCTGCTGGCGAGCGGACCTGCCCGAGCACAGCAGATGGCCGTGGTCCGGCGACGCAGCCGCCGAGTTCGAACGCGCGCTCATCGACGCCGTTTCGCTCTGCCCACCCACGACGCTCGAATGCCTGGCTATGCCGCGACACCTGTTCCTGCGCTGGTGGATCGAGATGACCGACGAGGTGGCCGACGAACTGACCGATGTGGAATCGTCGGGCGCTGAGACGGAACTCGGCCAGCGGCGGCCGGAGCGAGCCGTCGGGCTCGTCTGGCGCGGACCGCGCGACAGCTGCCTGCTACGCGACCCGCAAGAGCTGCGGCCGGGCGATACCGTTGTGCTACCCAGCAGCCTCGGTGGCTGGAACGTGCTCGGCCATGTGCCACTTGAGCCGGGCGAGTCGATCGACGTAGCCGACTGCTGTCATTGGCAGGCACGGCGCAAGGCGGTCCTGCGACTCCGAACCGATTGGCTTGACCGTTGGCCGGAGAGCGAAACCGGCTCGCGTGAGGCGATCAAAGACGCCCTCGAACAGTTCGCCGACGACCCGGACTGCATGCCCGACCGTAAGCAACTGCTCGAATGGCTGCACGACCTCGCCGCTCAAGATGCCGCACCCGCCTGGCTCCGCGAGGCGCTCCTGCAGGGCCTGCCTCGAGGCTCTCGACCAGAACTGCAGCCTCACCCGCTCGGCGGGCTGGTCGTTCGCGGCCGCATTCGAGTGCTCCCGGCGGAGCGCACACTGACGGCATCGGAAACGTTTAGCACCGAAGACGACACGGCCTCGGCAACCGAGCAAGTCACTCTGCAGCGGCACGGCCGCGCGGTGGCTGAACGAGCGGGCCGTTACGCGAAGCTTTGCGGCCTGGATCGGCGCCTCGCCGCGACCCTCGAGCTGGCCGGCCGGCTGCACGACCTGGGCAAGGCGGACCGCCGCTATCAGGCATTCCTTTTCGGCGGCAACCGCCGGGTGGCCGATCTGGCTGGTGATGTTTACGCCAAGTCGGCCGGCTTGCCTGACAACCGTCGCGGCTACGACGAGGCGTGGACCGCCGCCGGCTTGCCCGATAACTTCCGCCACGAAATGCTGTCCCTGCAGCTCGTCGAACACTGCTCGAAGGTGATCGAGCCGTTGGTCGGCAGGCCGCGTGCGTCTGGCGACGCCGCTGCCGAGCCGCTCGATGCCAATGCGGCAGACAGCGAAACAGGTGAGGCAATAGACCCCGACCTGCTGCTGCATCTGATCGCCATGCACCACGGTTACGGCCGACCGCTTCCGCCGGTCGCGTTCGATGACGCCGATGACGACGAACTGACCCTCTGGCTGCCTGCCGGCACGGACCAGATCCAAGTGTCCGGATCGGACCGTCGACGCTGGCCGCCGCCGTACCGGCTCGACAGCGACGTTGCTGAACGCTTCTGGCGCCTGGTGCGCCGCTACGGCTGGTGGGGCCTGGCCTGGCTGGAGGCGATCTTCGTCCTGGCCGACCACCGCAGCAGCGAAGCCGAAGCCCAAAGCACAATGCAACAAGAGCAACGGGATCCGGCGGTACGTCGACAGACTGCGGGAGTTCGCTGATGAGCACGAAAACCGGTCGCGAGTTAGAACTGTCCGGGCTAAGGGGCAGCAACCCATTGGCGTTTCTGGCTGCCGTGGGAACGTTGCGCACTCTCTCCGTCGCCTGGCCGAAAGAGGCTGTGCGAATGTATTGGAAACGCAAGGCCGGCTGGTGCCCGGTCGTCGTTGCCGAGCGACCGCTCGAGGAAGACACGCGCGGAGCCGCCTTGCACGACCGGCTCCGTAAAATGCATGACCATCGAGCGTTCTCGGTCGACGACGACCTGAGAATCCCGCCCGATCGGTTCCGCCGGTACGCTGCCGAGGCTCGTGATCAGGCGCAGCGCACAGGCGACCGCGCCTGGGCCGATTTCGCCGCCGCCTTCGGTTCCGACGCCCTCTCGAAAGACGGGGTGATTCAGGACACCGCGTTCCGGACGATGAGCGGAGCTGGCCACCAGCATTTCCTCAAGACCATGCGCGAGTTGGTCGACATGACGGAACCGGATCACTTGGTAAATGCCCTCTTCCGTCCGTGGACTTACGAAGATGGTCGACCCAGCCTGCGGTGGGATCCGGAAGACGACCGTCGGTACGCGCTGCGCTGGAGCGATCCGAGCGGTGAACCGATCCGCACGGTCCGCGGAGCGAACCGGCTAGCCGTTGAAGCGTTGCCGCTGTTCCCGACCGCGTCGGTCGGTTCGGCGCTGCAGACGACCGGGTTCCGCACCGGAGGCAGTCGTGACACGTTCTTCACTTGGCCCATTTGGGATTGCCCGCTTCCGGTCGACGTGGTTCGCACGCTGCTGGGACTGCGAGAACTCCAGGAAGACCGTCCCGACCGCCGATTACTTCGCGCACGAGGCGTCGTCGAAGTGTACCGTTGCCAGCGAATGACGGTCGGCAAGTACCGGAACTTCGGCCCAGCCACAACAGTGTAGAACACTGTCGATATTCGGTGCGTCGTGAAGCAAATGTGATGCAAGCTTCTTGCCAGCGCCGGCGAAATACTCGGGGCCGAATGTAATCTGTGGTGACGTCACTCGTCGCTGGCTTCGCGACCATTGCGAAGCGCGTTCCTTGGTTGCCGATCGAGATCGCCTTGGCGAAACGGAACCACGAACCGTGCCTCAACTCGCCGCAAAACCACACGGCCATGCTTGCATAGGCCGTCGAAAACGGTGTCGATGATCACCTGAACTACGCATGGCCCGAAGCATCCCGAAACGTGCCTTTGTGCTTTCCGGCACGATGGGAAGGCCAAACGATGGCCATAGAGAAGAGCAAGACGGAGAAAACACCATCGAGGAAGGAACCCGACCGCGACTCACGCAGCGGACGGCTCCGCTAGGCGCTTGCCAAGCAATAGAAGAGCCAACTGGTCGAATGGCTACTCGAGTTCGCGACTCGCAACAAGAGGACTCTGAACGAATTAGAAACCAGGCTCCGCGTCCAACCCGCTGACGAAGATTTGGTCGCTTCAAATCGCCAGGCCATT
>FWPU01012767.1_pt1 | contig 10957 bp, 9 predicted proteins | sample 2228361 | NCBI WGS metagenome assembly FWPU01 (sample SAMEA103939777, study PRJEB20133) | metagenome | reverse complement strand
TCGCGCCGCTTGCCCCCGGCAGCAGGCGGCGCTAGGGGGCGGTCATGAGCATCCCCGTCGCGGGCGAGCGGCTCCGCGCGGCGCTCGACGAGCGCGGGCCCGGCGCCTACCTGATCACCGTCGCCGACGACGGCCGGCCGCACGCGGTGCACGTCACGCTTCGCTGGTCGGGCGACGCGCTCGAGGCGAAGGTCGGCAAGCGGACGGCGGCGAACGCCGCCGCGCGCCCCGCGGCCGTGTCGCTGCTCTACCCGCTCTGCAGCGCCGACGACTACAGCCTGATCGTCGACGGCACGGCGGTCGTGGCGCCCGCGGCGGGGACGGACGGCGAGCCGCGGGTGCGCATCACGCCGCAGCGGGCCGTCCTGCACCGGCCGCCAAGCGCACCGGTCGAGGACGCGTCAAGCTGCGGCTCGGACTGCGTGCCGCTCCTCGAGCCGGGAGAGCGCACGCGGTAGCCGGTCGATGGACCTGCTCCGCATCCTGCGCTGGATGGTGCGCGCCGAGTGGCCGGTGCGGCTGCTCTCGCCGGCGATCGGACGCTACAACCCCTTCCACCCCGCGTTCCGCCGCGACCCCTACCCGGTCTACCGCCGGCTGCAGGCCGAGGCGCCGGTCTACCGGAGCCGCGCGCTGCGGGGCTGGATCCTGTCAAGACACGAGGACGTCGTGCGCACGCTCGCCGACCCGCGGATGATCTGCGACCGCCGCCAGGCGCGCATCTCGCAGGACCTCGCGATCTTCGAGTCGATGCGCCCCGACCTCGCGCAGGCTGTGGTGCGGAGCCTCCTGCTCCTCGATCCACCGGACCACACGCGCGTGCGGCGGCTCGTGAGCCGGGCCTTCACGCCGCGGGTCGTCGAGCGACTGGCGGACGACATCGCGCGGCGCGTCTCGAGCCTCCTCGACGCGATGGAGCGGCAGCCCGACCCGGACGTGATCCGCGACCTCGCCGACCCGCTCCCGGTCGCCGTGATCGCGGACCTGCTCGGGATCTCGGAGGAGGACCGCGCCGACCTCAAGGCCTGGTCGAACGACTTCGTCGGGCTCCTCGACCTGATCCAGTCCGAAGCCGACATCGGCACGATGGAGCGGGCGTTCGACGGGCTCCTCTCCGTCCTGCACCGGGTGTTCGAGGCGCGGCGGCGCGAGCCGCGCGACGACCTGATCTCGGGGCTCGTCCGTGCCGAGGAGCAGGGCGACATGCTTTCCGAGGCCGAGCTCGACTCGCTGTGCCTCCTGCTCCTGGTCGCGGGCAACGAGACGACGACCAACCTGATCGGCAACGCGACGCTCGCGCTGCTCGCGCACCCCGAGCAGCGGCGCGTGCTCCTCGAGGGGCCCGAGGCGGCGCGCCGCGCGGTCGAGGAGCTGCTGCGTTTCGAGAGCCCGATCCAGGCGACGGACCGGGTTGCGGCCGAGGACGTCGAGATCCACGGCCACCGGGTGCGCAAGGGCGAGGTCGTCGGCCTGCTGATCGGAGCCGCGAACCGCGACCCCGCGGTGTTCGACCGGCCCGACGTCCTCGACCTGACCCGCGAGGAGAACCCGCACCTCGCGTTCGGTCACGGCATCCACTTCTGCCTGGGCGCACAGCTCGCGCGGCTCGAGGGGCGGCTCGCGCTCTGCGGGCTGCTCGAGCGCTTCCCGGACCTCGCCGCGCGCGGCCCGGCGGGCCCGTGGAAGCGGTCGCTCGTGCTGCGCGGCATGTGCTCGCTGCCCGTACGGCTCGGCGCGCAATCCGTGGCCGCGTAGGCGCCTGCGCCTGACGAGCGCGCGGCAGGCTTGCGCCGGCGCCGCCCGTATGATCCCGCGCTTGAGCGCAGCTTCCCGCGCCCCCCTCCGAGGAGAACGAGAGATGCCCGAGTTCCAGTTTCAGGAGATGTTCCCGCACGGCCCCGACACGACCCCCTACCGCCGCATCGAGGGCGACTTCGTCGGCGTCGACCGCTTCCGCGGCGAGCCGATCCTCGTGGTCGAGGGCGACGCGCTCACCCGCCTCACCGCCGAGGCGATCCGCGACGTGAGCCACCTGTTCCGCCCCGGGCACCTCCAGCAGCTCCGCCGGATCCTCGACGACCCGGAGGCGTCGGCGAACGACCGCTTCGTCGCGCTCAACATGCTGCGCAACGCGTGCGTCTCCGCGGGCATGATCCTGCCCTCGTGCCAGGACACGGGCACGGCGACCGCGATCGGCAAGAAGGGCCAGCGCGTCTGGACCACGGGCAACGACGAGGAGGCGATCGCGCGCGGCGTCTACCAGACCTACACCGAGACCAACCTGCGCTACTCGCAGCTCTCGCCGCTCAACCTGTTCGACGAGGTCAACACCGGCACCAACCTGCCGGCGCAGATCGAGCTCTACGTGACGCCGGGCGACGAGTACCACTTCCTGTTCATCACCAAGGGCGGCGGCTCGGCGAACAAGTCGCTCCTCTTCCAGGAGACCAAGGCGCTGCTCAACCGCAAGTCGCTGCTCGAGTTCCTCGACCAGAAGATCCGCGCGCTCGGCACCGCCGCGTGCCCGCCCTACCACCTGGCGATCGTGATCGGCGGGACATCGGCCGAGATGACGCTCAAGACCGTCAAGCTCGCGAGCACCCGCTACCTCGACGACCTGCCGACCCAGGGCAGCGACCTCGGCCACGCGATCCGCGACCCGGAGTTCGAGGAGGAGGTCTGGAAGCTCACCCAGCGCATGGGGATCGGCGCGCAGTTCGGCGGCAAGTACTTCTGCCACGACGTGCGCGTGATCCGTCTGCCGCGCCACGGCGCGAGCTGTCCCATCGGCATCGGCGTATCGTGCTCGGCCGACCGTCAAGCCAAAGCCAAGATCACCCGCGACGGCGTCTTCCTCGAGCAGCTCGAGACCAACCCCGCGCAGTACCTGCCCGACATCGACCCGAAGAAGCTCTCGGACGAGGTCGTGCGCATCGACCTCCGGCGTCCGATGAGCGAGATCCGCGCGGAGCTGAGCAAGTACCCGATCAAGACGCGGCTCGCGCTCACGGGTCCGATGGTCGTCGCGCGCGACATCGCGCACGCGAAGCTCAAGGAGCGGATCGACCGCGGCGAGGGGCTACCGCAGTACGTGAAGGACCACCCGATCTACTACGCGGGCCCGGCGAAGACGCCCGCCGGCTACGCGTCGGGCTCCTTCGGCCCGACGACCGCCGGGCGCATGGACTCGTACGTCGACCTCTTCATGCAGCACGGCGGCAGCTTCGTCACGCTCGCCAAGGGCAACCGCTCGCCGGTCGTCGCCGAGGCGTGCAAGAAGTACGGCGGCTTCTACCTGGGCTCGATCGGCGGCCCGGCCGCGATCCTCGCCCAGGAGAACATCCGCAAGGTCGAGCTCCTCGAGTACCCCGAGCTCGGGATGGAAGCGGTGTGGAAGATCGAGGTCGAGGACTTCCCCGCGTTCATCGTGATCGACGACAAGGGGAACGACTTCTTCGGCAGGCTCTGACGGCGCGACGCCGCCGCTCAGGCGCGGCGCCGCCGGACGAGGAGCACGTCGACCGGGATCCGGGGCAGCAGGCGCTCCGCGACGCTGCCGAGCAGCAGCTTCTTGAGCCCGCCTCGCCCCTCCGTCCCGAGCGCGACGAGGTCGACGTTGCGCGCGACGACGAGCTCCGGGAGCAGCGCCGCGGGGTCGCCGTACTCGCAGAGCGTCGCGATCTGGCGATCCTGCGCGGCGGGCGTCGCCGCGAGGAAGGCGTCGCACTCCGCGCGCGCCCGCCGCGCCGCATCCTCGCGCGCCGCCATCTTGTCGGAGACGAAGCCCTCGAGCGGGACGTCGTAGGCGTGGAACAGGGTCACCTCCGCGCCGGGCGCGACCTCGAGAGCCGCCTCGAGCGCGTCGCGCGAGCCGTCGGAGAAGTCCGTCGCGACGACGACGCGCCCGTAGGGACGCCGCGGCCGCGACTTGACGACGAGGAGCGGCACGCCTGATGCGCGCGCGAGGCGATCGACCGTGCCGCCGACGACCAGGCGGCCGAGCAGCTCGTCGCGCGCCACGCCGGTCACGACCAGCTCGCAGCCGTAGCGCTCGACCGTCTCGAGGATCACCGCCGCCGGCTCGCCACGCTCGACGACGACCTCGACCTGGAGATCCCGCCCCGCCTCGCCCAGGTCGCGCCGTACCCGCTCGAGCGCCGCGGCGCGCGGATCGGCGGGCCGCCGCCAGGAGGGCGCGTCGGTGACCGGGGACGGCTCCTCGAGCACGTGCAGGACGACGAGGGGCGCCCTCCACGCGCCGGCGAGCATCGCCGCACGGTCGAGGGCCCGGTCGCAGCGGCAGCTCAGGTCCGTCGCGAGGAGGATCGAGGTCGGTGCAATCAGCGGCTCACGACCGCGGCGGCGACTCGAACTTCACGCTTCCGGCGTAGGTCACCATCCACTGGACGCCGAAGCGGTCGGTGCACGAGCCGTGTTTCTCGGCCCACGGCGTGGGCTGGAGCGGCATCTCGACCCGGCCGCCCGCGGAGAGCGCCTCGAACACCCGCTCCGCCTCCTCGGCCGACTCCGGGCCGAGCTGGATGTAGAAGTTGTTCCCCACGGTCACGGAGTGGCCTTGCGAGGGCGCGGAGTCGCTCGCCATCAGCATGTTGGTCCGGCCGAGCGGCAGCGCGACATGCGCGACGCGCTCGAGCTCCGCGGGGCTCGCGCCCGGCGGGCCGCCGCCCATGTCCTTGAACCGGACGAAGACGGGAAAGTCCCCGCCGAACACCGACTTGTAGAAGTTGAACGCCTCCTCGGCGCTGCCGTCGAAGATGAGGTAGGGGTTCGCTGCTTCCATGCTCGTCCTCCCGTGGGCCGCTCGTGCGCGGCCCTCACCCCATCGTCGATCGGCGGCACGCCGGATCGACAACGCAGCCGGCGAGACGGAGGCTAGGCAAGGATCTCGCTGACCGTGCGCCCGCTGCGCATCGAGCCCGTGCCCCACTCCTCGACCGGCAGCCCCATCGCCTGCTGCACCGTGAGGCCGATCCGGGTCACCGGGTCGCCGTTGCCGCGCACGTGGAGCCCGGAGACGACGCGACCGCCCGCCCGGCCGGCGAGCATCACCGGGAGGCCCACCACCGAGTGCGACTTGGCGAACGAGCTCTCCGAGTGGCCGAGCACGAGGCAGCTGTCGAGCAGCGACCCGGCCCCCTCGGGGGTCTCGGCCAGCCGGCGGACGAAGTAGCCCCACTCGGCGAGCGACGCGACGGCGTACTCGGTCGCGCGCGGCTGGTAGCCGAGCTGCGGGTCGACCATCTCGTCGTGCGTGAGCTGGTGGTGTGCCGTGTCGGTGCCCTGCTTGCGCAGCTCGGACGTGCCCCAGGAGAAGAGCATGTTGAACACGCGCGTCTGGTCGCAGAGCAGCGCGAACACCGTGAGCTCGGTCATCAGACGGTGCGTCGCGACCGCGCGCTCGAGGTCGCTGCCGATGTCCTCACCCGCGGGCGGATCGGGCTTCTCGCACGCCTCGAGGTTCGGCGGCGTGAGCGACACCTCGATCTGCTGCTCGAGCTGGCGGAGCGACGTCAAATACTGATCCAGACGCTGCTTGTCGTGGCTGCCGAGCTGGCGCTCGAGCCGCGCCGCGTCCTCGAGCACGGCAGACAATGCGCTGCGCCGCAGGAGCGTGCGCGGGTCGGGCGTGAACGGCCCCTCGTTCGGGTCGGCGAAGCCCGGGCCGAAGATCCGCGTGTAGAGCTCGAGCGGCGAGACCGTGCTCGCGTTCACCACGCTCGTCCCCTCGCGGCTGTAGCTCTGACCCGGGATGCCGGTCGCCGACATCTCGATCGAGCGGAAGCGCGTCCCGGAGCCGATGGCGCGCGCGATCAGGATGTCGAGGGTCGGCGCGTCGACGTCGAACTCGCGCGCCGGGACGGCGCCCGTGAGCGTCGCCATGACGCCCGTCCAGTGCGGGATGTTGGCGCGCCCGTCGAGCGTCACGCCGAAGCCGGAGAGCACGCTCACGTGCTCGCTCACGCCGTCGAGCGCCGCCGCGAGCTCGACCGGCAGGTCGTAGCCCGGGCCTTCCTTCGTCGGCACCCAGCGATCGGGGTTCATGCCGCAGCCCCAGAACCAGGTGCCGAAGCGGACCGGCAGCGCGCCGCCGTCGGCGAGCGCCGTGCCGTTGTCGTTCAGCATGATCTCGAGTAGCGGCAGACCGATCGACACGGCGAAGCCGCCCACCATGCCGCGCAGCACCGTGCGGCGGCTCAGAGTGCGCTTGCTCACGATGCACCTCTCGTTGCCGCAACCTCCCGCGGTCCCGACGTCCTGCGGAACGCGTCGCTCAGCACGACGAGCCGCATGAGGTCGCGCAGCCGGTAGCCGGACTCGGCGAAGCGGTCCTGCAGCCAGGTGAGAAGCTCGCGCTCGCCCGGCACGGGCTCGCGGCCGACTGCGTACTTGACGAGGCTCTCGACGAGGCAGGGGACGAGCCGCTGGTGCTGCGCGATCGCCCGCCCGAGCCCCGGCGCGTCGTCGTACGGCGTCCCGTCGAGCTCGCCCGAGGGGTCGATCGGCGAGCCGTTCTCGGTCTCACGCTCGGTGCCGATGCCGTCCATGTTCTCGAGCGCGAGCCCGATCGGGTCCATCAGGTTGTGGCAGCCCGCGCAGGCCGGGCTCGCGACGTGCGCCTCGAGCCGGCCCCGCGCGGTGCTCCGGTTCTGCGCCGCGTCGTCGGCGAACATCGAGAAGTCGATGTTGCCGGGCGGCGGCGGGACGTCCTGGCAGAGGATCGCCTCGCGGATGAACTTCCCGCGCAGGGTCGGCGAGCTGCGCCCGGGGTGCGAGTGGAGGGCCAGGAGGCTCGCGTGCGTGAGGATGCCGGCGCGCCGGCTGTCCTCGGGGAACTCGAACGGCTCCCAGCCGTCGGCGGTACGGACCGGCACCCGGTAGACGAGCCCGAGCCGGCGCGTCATGAACGAGCGCCGCGTGGTGAAGAGCTCGCGGTAGTCGCCGTCCTCGGCGAGCAGGTGCTCGATCACGACACGCAGCGTCTGCTCCTTCGCGTCGAGGATCAGGTCCTGGCTGAAGGCGGGGAAGATCACCGGATCCTTGCGCACGAGCCCCTCGTCGATCGCGTCGAAGCCGTAGACGTCGGAGAAGAACTCGCGCACGCTGGTCTCGACGCGCGGCGAGGCGAGCAGCCTGTCGACCTGCGCCGCGAGGAGCTCGTCGTCGACCAGATCGCCCCGCTCGGCGGCCGCGAGCAGCTCCTCGTCGGGCGCCGTGTTCCACAGGAAGTAGGAGAGCCGCGACGCCATCGCGATGCTCGTCAAGCGCTCGCCGCCGCTTACCGGGTCGTGCTCGGACGTCTCGACGCGGAAGAGGAACTCGGGCGCGACGAGCAGCGTCGCGAGCGCGACCTCGAGCCCCGCGTGAAAGCTTCCCAGCTCCGACGCCGCGTCGCGCGCGATCGCGACCCACGGCTCGAGCTCGGAGTCCGCGAGCGGGCGGCGGAAGAGCCGCCGGCCGACCGTGCGCACGAACGCGGCGGCGCACGCGTCGTCCGTCGTGTCGGTGGGCGTGCACGGGACGAGCGTCGCGCGGTGCTCCGCGTCGAGCGCCTGCGCGGCGACGCCGCGCGCGATCGACTCGTACTGCTCGAAGCCCGAGGGCGTCACGCTCACGTGCGACGTGCCGACCGCGAGCAGCCCCGCGACGCGGCTGTCGGGCTCGAAGCGCCCCGCGACGACCAGGTCCTCGCCGAGCACGTCGGCGATCGTCGCCCGGTACTGGGCCTCGGTGAGACGGCGCATCGCGATCGGCCCCGGCTCGATGACCGGCGGATCGGGCACCGGACCCGGCGGCTCGCCCGGCGGCGGCACGGCGGGCGGGGCGTCCGGCGGCGCACCCGGCGGAGCGCCGGTCGAGCCGCCCGAGCCCGAGCCGCCGCACGACGCGAGCACGGCGAGCAGCAGCCCGAGCGCTGCGGGAACGAGAGCGGACCTGGATTTCATGCCGTCACCTCACCGTGCGACGAAGGCCGGGATGCCGAAGAGCCGGTAGGAGGCCGACAGCGACGTGCACGTGCCGGTCGCCGGATCGAAGTGCCCGTCAGCCTGGCTCACGAGCGCCGCGTGGAGGCCCGAGCACGAGTAGCCGAGGGCTTCCTTGCCGCCGATCGTGCCCGCCTGGCGGCCGAAGATCTCGTAGACGTCGTCGATCGGCGCAAACCCGTGGATCCCGCCCTGCGCGGTTCCGTCCTCCGCGAGCACGAGGCGCACGAACGCGTCGCGGAAGGTGAGCTCGCCGACGACGATCTGGATGTTGAGCCGCAGGCGGATGTCCATCGGACCCGCGGTCACGACGCCGTCGACGATCCGCCCGCGTCCGACCGTGCTGTGGAAGCGCGGGTCGGGGTCGACGCTCAGCGTGCCGTACGGCAGCACGCTGCCGTCGGCGCCGATCGGCGGCGCGTCGCGGCTCGAGAAGAGCTGCACCTCGACGTCGTCGTCGTTGCGCGGGTCGTCGACGCCGCGCACCTCGACCAGGATCGTCATCGAGCCGTCGCGCACCGCCCCCTCGACCACGCCGTCGACCGCGTCGTTCGGCTGGAAGCCGCGGATGCAGCCGATCGCGCGCCAGAGCTGGTTGTCGAAGCCCGTCTCGCCGGCGGGGCCCGAGAAGTCGTCGTGCGCGCACTCGCCGGGGGCGGGCGCGAGCTTCGTCGAGCTCAGGCCGTCGATGTCGAAGCCGGCGAGCGTCGCGGGGCCGTCCATCGTGCGGAACTCCGGGTCGCCGTCCGCGCCCGGTGCCGCGCAGTCCTCGGCGAGCGGCGGAAGCCCGGCCGCCGCCCGCTCGACCGGCCCGCGGCTGAAGCCCGCGGGGCACGCGGCGGCGCCGCTCGGCTCGGGGAAGACGAAGCCGAACGACGAGAGGACGAGGCCGAGCGCGTCGTCGAAGCCCGGCGTCGGCGACGGCGCGGGCGTCGGCGTGGGCCCCGCCGAAGGAGCGCCGTCGTCGCCGCCCGAGCCGCACGCGGCCGCGAGCAGGATCCCGAGGACGACGAGCGGAGCGCGTGCGGTGCGGGCGCGGTGCATCGTGCTCAGGGCTCCTGGCGGTAGAGAACCTGGATCCCGTCGAACGCGTCCGCGACGCCGGGGTCGAGCCCGACCGGGCGCGCGTCCTCGCCGAACGCGACCCGGAGCTGCGCCACGGTGAAGTGCTGCGCGACGCGCCAGAACTCGGCCGGCGCCAGGTTCTCCGCACGGCAGCCGTCGATCGCCAGGTCGAGCAGGCGCTCCGGGATCGGGAAGCCCGCCTCGACCAGCCGCTCGAGGAAGTTGTTGCCGCCGTGGATGATCGCGCACTGGTCGGTGAAGCTGTTGTGCCCGGCGCGGCCGACGGAGACGAAGCGCTTGGGCGGCGGCAGCTCGTCGTACGACCGCTCGAGCGAGTCGGCGCCGCCGTCCTCCGCGCCGACCAGCAGCAGCACCGCCTTGCCCGGACCCGCAGCGCCGCTCCCGGTCGCATAGCCGATCATCGCCTTGACCTCGGGCCGGTCGGGCAGCGCGAACGCGGCGCGCCCGCCCGCCGAGTGGCCGGCCGTCCCGACGCGCGACGTGTCGACCGCGCCCGCGAGCGGCGTCCCGGGAGCGGCGCTCAGCTCGCCGAGGCGCGCCAGCGTCGCGAGCACGAGCTCGCCGGGATCGCGGTCGATGCCTTCGGGCAAGAGCCCAACCTGCGCGAGGAGCCCCCACTCGAGGTGGTCGAGCGACGCGACGACGATCCCGTGCGACGCAATCCCGATCAGGAACCCCGAGTAGGCGTGGCGGAAGCCGCCCGCGCCGTGGCTGAGCGTCAAGACAGGAAACGGACCCTCCGGGCTCGCGGCGACGTCCCGGTACGCGTCGAGCTGCACGACGATGTTCAGGTCGGGCGGCAAAATCTGCTGAATCGCGTCCGGCAGAACCTCGAACGAGGCGTAGCTCGCGGTCGCGAGCCCTTCGACGCTCGCCGGATCGACCGGGTAGAAGACCTCGGCCTGGCGATCGCCGAGGTCGATGGTGGTGACGCCGACCGCGAACGGCCCGCGGTCCGCGTACTGCGGCGCGGCGCTCCCCGAGCCGCCGTCGCTGCAGGTGAGAAGCCCGATCGGAAGGAGAAGGAGGAGAAAGCTACTCAGCTTCGGACGGCGTCGGGTGGCAGCCACGCGACGCGCCTATCCCAGTCGCCGAGCCGCTGGCAAGAGCGTTCGCGACACCTTGCGCCGCACGGCGTCGTGACGGCGCGCGAGGAGGGCAGCCCTCACCCGCCCTGGACACGCATCCGCTCGCTCGGCCCGCCCTCGTCCACCTGCCACGTCACGGGGAAGTTCGGGTCCTCCTCGTAGCAGCAGATCCGTCCCGCCTTGACGCTGGTCGAGAGGTGGTGCGCGAGCCGCGCGCACTCGGTCGCGATCCGCTCGATCGCCTTGCGGATGGTGCGCGTCGCGTTCAGCCGGGCGCGCTCGGCGAGCGAGCCGGCGCGGCGGGCCCGGCCGCCGAGGCCAACGACGCGGCCGAGCTCCTCGGCGAGCGCCTCGATCTCGGCACGCAGCCGCTCCGCACGACCGACGTCGTTGCACTCCGTGGCCTCGTCGAGCTCGGCACGGAGATCAACCAGGCGCGCGCGGTAGGCGCGGCGCGCCGCGGGGTCGGCGAGCTCGCCCGCGTCGGCGTCACCCTCGAGGTCGCTGCCGACCACGTCGAGCGCGTGCAGCTCGCGGCCGGGCTCACGCAGGAGCTTCGCGAGGTAGTGAATGCCCTTCATGTCGCGGAGCCGCATCGCCGCGGCGCCGTGCGCGACGAGCCAGACGTCGCCCTCGCGGCGGAGCGTCGCGACGCTCGGCGCAGGCGCGCGCGCGCCGTGCGCAGCCGCGGCCGAGGCTGCGGCATCCGAGGTGGGCTCTGCCGCGCCGGCGCTCGCCTCGCGCTCGAGGAGCGCCGCGAGCCCGAGCTCGCGCGCCGCG
>FWPU01012765.1_pt1 | contig 10960 bp, 10 predicted proteins | sample 2228361 | NCBI WGS metagenome assembly FWPU01 (sample SAMEA103939777, study PRJEB20133) | metagenome | reverse complement strand
GCATTACTGCGGCGGGTGACCTCCGCCGACCAGCGGCGACCGCCCCGGCGTGCACGCTTGGGCATGGACGACTCTCTTCGCAGTCGCCAGGCCGGTAATCGAACCGGCACTGTTTTTGCGTTCCGGCATTTTGGCACTGCCCTGGAGGAGGCGCGAGGTGGGGTTGCGCGGCGGGAATGACTGCGGCTCTCGCCACGCTTTCATCGTCTCCGGCGGTCGCTTATGATGCGGCACTGCGCCCTGGCGCGAGGAGACAGCGATGCCGGTCAAATCAATGAACCACTTCACGCTGCTGACCAGGGACGTGGCCGCCACCGAAGAGTTTTATGGCGATCTGCTGGGGCTCAAACCGGGCTATCGCCCGCCCATCAGCCGCCCGGGTGTCTGGCTCTACGCCGGCAACCAGCCGATTCTGCATGTGATCGATCCGATCAAAATGCCGGAGCAGCCGCACGGCGTGCTCGATCATATGGCCTTCACCGCCACCGGCCTGAAAGAGATCGTCGCCAAGCTCAGGCGCCGCGGTATCGGCTACGACCTTCGCCAACAGGGCGAGACCGCCGCCTGGCAGCTTTTCTTTCATGATCCAAACGGCGCCAAAGTCGAGCTCGATTTTGCCAAGGACGAGCCGGAGGCCGCAGCGCTAGCAATGTCCTGAATTCACGACCCCTGACCACGGAGTACCGCAATGACCGTCGTCGCCAAGCAAATGCACCAGACCAAAATCCCGTTCGACGCCGCGCTGCTCGACCGCCTGATGGACGAAGCGGGCATGGACGTGCTGCTCGCGACCTCCAAGCACAATGTGCAATATCTGCTGGGCGGCCACCGCGCCTTCTTCTTCGATTACATGGACGCGATGGGTTTGAGTCGCTATCTGCCGGTGCTCGTCTATCCGAAGGGTGCCCCGGAAAAGGCCGGTTTTTTCGGCCATCGGCTTGAAGGCTATCAGCGCGAGATCAAGCCCTTCTGGACGCCGGAGCAGCAGACCAACTCGTCGGGCTCGGTCGACGTGATGCAGAAGGCGACCGACTATCTGCGCAAGGCGGGCGTCAAGGCCAAGACCATCGGCGTGGAGACGGCGTTTCTTCCGTTCGATTCGAGCAGTACGCTGCGCAAGGCGTTTCCCGACAGCGAGATCAAGGATGCCCTGTTCGTGCTCGAGCGGCTGCGTGCGCGCAAGACGCCGGAAGAGCTCGCCAAGCTGAGGGTCGCGTCGGAAAAGGTCATCGAGTCCATGCAGGCGGTGATTGCAAAGCACGGGCCCGGCACGACCAAGGCCGAGCTGGTCGAGGCGCTGCGCCGCGAGGAAACCAGCCGCGGGCTGCATTTCGAGTATTGCCTCATCACCGCCGGCACCAGCCTCAACCGCGCGCCGTCCGACCAGCGCTGGGAAAAGGGCGACATCCTCTCGCTCGACTCCGGCGGCAACTACGAGGGCTACATCGGCGACGTGTGCCGCATGGCGATCCTCGGCGAGCCGGATGCCGAGCTCGAAGACATGCTGGCGGAGATCGAAGCGATCCAGCGCGCGGCGATGAAGGTGTGCCGGCCGGGCGTCATGGGCAGCGAAGTCTATGCCGCCGGCGAAGGACTGCTTGCGAAGTCCAAGTACCACAATCACATGCACTTTCTCGCCCACGGCATGGGCTTGGTGAGCCACGAAGCCCCGCGTCTCACCGCCTCGGGACCGGTGCCATACGACGACTATGACGCCAAGCGGCCGCTCGAGGCCGGCATGGTGGTTTCCGTCGAGACCACGCTGCAGCATCCGGTGCGCGGCTTCATCAAGCTCGAGGATACCGTCGCGATCACCGAGCAGGGGCCCGTGATCTTCGGCGAAGGCGCGCGCGGCTGGAACCGGGGCGGTACGGCGCTCTGAGCGAGCCTAGGTTAATCAAAATTAACGACGGTAAGGGCTCGGCTCCTTGGCCGAGCCCGTTTTGCAAAACGATGATCTCTGCATATCGCGCTTATCCGCAAAGCAAGCGGTGTTTGATTGTTCCAGCGATGTCGTGTTGCGCTGCGCCTCAGGGGCTCGGCATCAACGATGCTTCGCGGTAATCATTAAATTACACCAACATTTAGGGTTTCTGTTGCGTTAACGCCGCAGGCCGAATAGGCACGGGCGCATCGCAGGGCGACGTCACGTGTCATATGCGGCGGGGCCTGACTGCGTCAAATCCAAGTGTGACAGGAGTTGGTCAAATGACGAAGACCCTGAATGCAATTAAGCGCTTTGCCGCTGACGAGGAAGGCACCGCGCTGATGGAGTACACCATTCTTCTCGGCATTCTGGTGGTCGCGGTGATCGCGATCATCGGCGGAATCGGCGGCTGGATCAGCAACAAGTGGGCGTGCCTGGCGAAGAACCTCGGCACCACAACCAGCACCGCGACCTGCACCTAAGGCGCTGAGCTGTATCAAACTGACGCGGTGTGGTGGTCAGTCATAGAGGCGGATCACCACACCCTAAGTTTTTTGTGGGCAAGCGATCCGCCCAATTCTCTTTGGGCTGCTTGGTTTCTGCGCAACACGTGTCGGCGCAAACTGCCCATCCTACGCGGCAACCATTAAATTACACCAAGAATTAGGGTTTTCATTGCGTTAACGCCGCGCGCCCAATAGTCAGGACAAATGGCAGCGCGAGGATGACGTGTCATCCGCTGCGGGGCCTGCACTGACGCCTTAGCTGTGTGACGGGAGTATCTCAAAATGACGAAGACCCTGACTGCGATCAAGCGCTTTGTCGCTGACGAGGAAGGCACCGCGCTGATGGAGTACACGATCCTGCTTGGTATTCTGGTGGTTGCGGTGATCGTGATCATCGGCGGAGTCGGCGACTGGATCGCCAACAAGTGGGCGTGCCTGGCGAAGAACCTCGGCACGACTACGAGCACGGTGACCTGTTCGTAAGCTTCTGAGCTGATCGAACGCGACAGGAGTTTGGCGATCCCAATAGGGGATCGCCATACCCTGCGCTCTGCGCTGTCGCCTGCATCCGAGCGCTGCAACAGGCGCATGACGACCACATCCCGATGATCGTTGCGGTCGCGATGATCATCGTCGCGCGGCGCGACTTGCGTCTCAACAGTGGTAGCGGGGCCGCGATGAACTGCGGCATCGCCTTTGCCGTGCTGGCGGTAAGGATTTGTCAAGCTTTCGGACGCTTCGGCTCGGCATCGTGGAGCGTTGCGGAATTGCATTTTTGGTAAATTAACTTGAATAAGAAATTCTTTGTGAACTTGGCTACGAAACACCTAATTGTCGGGTACGATGTGCAAGGCGTGACGACCGAGCGGACTTGAGCTCACTCACCGGGAACCAGCACTGTGCGCACAAGCAATCTTCTGATTCTCGCCGCGGCCATCGTGATGGGCGCAATCGCCGCGTTCATGGCGCGCGCTGTGATCCAAGGCCAGACCCAGGCCGCTCCGCCGCCGATGACGATTGTCGTTGCCGCAGCGCCGTTGGAGATTGGTGTCGCGATTCCGGAAGCGAAGATCATGGAGATCCCTTGGGCGGCCAGCAATCTCCCGGACGGCGCATTTGCCACCAAGAAGGACTTTCTCAAGGATGGTCCGCGCATCGCGCTTGCGCCGATCGCGCGGCATGAGCCGCTGCTGCGCTCGAAAGTCGGCGTCGCGGGGCAGGGCGGTCTGCTCTCCACCCTGCTTGACAAGGATAAGCGCGCCGTCACCGTGCGTGTCGATGACGTCAGCGGCGTGGCCGGGTTTGTGCAACCCAACAGCCGTGTCGACATTGCGCTTATTCGGAGCGAGGCCAACGGCGAGAGCTACTCGAACATCATCCTTGAGAATGTGAAGGTCCTCGCCATCGACCAGATCACCGGCGTGGTGACCGATCGCGCCGCCATGGTGGCGCGCGCGGTGACCATCGAAGTGACCGCTGAAGAGGCACAGAAGGTTCTCCTGGCGGAAAAAATCGGCCGCTTGTCGCTGATTCTCCGGCAGCCCGGCGAGGCTGGCAGCGGAACCACCCGCCGCATTACCGAGCGCGACCTGACCGACCTGCCGGTGGCGCCTGCCAAGGCCGAACCCGTGCAGGTCCCGGCGCCAGCGCCGCGGTCGGACAATACCACCGTGATTATCGTGAGGGGGTCGAAACCTGAGGAGTATTTGGTGAAAAGTGCTACCGAGCGGTAGCATTTGCCGAGGGGTGATGATAAGCCGGTTCAATTGCTGATCGAGGAGGCCTAAGCGCAACGACCGGCAAGATGACGCGCGGGAAAAATCCCGGGCGCAAATAAGATCCGGCGCACAGCCGGCGACAGTGGGGGTATAAATGTCGATCAGGTTGGGCGTTCGCGCCGTCCGCGAACGAGCGGCGCGGCGAGGGCGGGGAGCGTGGGTGGGCGGCCCAAACTTGGTTTCCGCCTTGGCCGCTGCGGCCGCTGTCGGCGCGCTATTCTTCACCGCATTCATTGAGTCGGGTCCGGCTTCCGCGCAGTCGCGCGCGCACACGCAGTGGCCGGTGCTGGCGCAAACCTCCGCGCAAGCGCAGGCGCGCCGCGCGCAGCTGCAAGCCCAGGCGCAAACCGAGCAGGACCTGATTCGCCGTGTCACGGTGATCGTCAACAAGTCGCGCACGATTCGCTTCGACCAGCCGTTCGAGAAGGCTGTGGTCGGTGCCCCCGACATCGTCGATGCCCTGCCGACCAACAACCAGACCCTCTATGTGCAGGGCAAAAAGGCGGGCACGACCAACGTGTCAGTGTTTGACTCGACCGGCCGGCTGATCGAGGTGCTCGACATCGACGTCACCGTCGATACCGCTTATGTGCAAAGCAAGATTCGCGCCGGCACCGGCAGCGGCGGCATCACAGTGTCGAGCAGCGGCGAGCAGATCGTGCTGGGCGGAGTCGCGGCTGACGCGGTCGCCGCCGACCGCGCGGTGCAGATCGCGCAGGCCCTCTATCCGAAAACGCCCGTCGTGAACACCATGCGGATCGCCGCGGTCTCCAGTCAGCAGGTCATGCTGAAGGTTCAGTTTCTGGAGGTGAGCCGCGATGCCGCACGCAATCTCGGCATCAACATCTACGCCGCCAGTCCGCCCGGAGCGAGCCGAGGGTTCAACACCGGCGTCGACAGGCCTGCGCCGCCGACCACAGTTGCAGGTGTGCCGATTTTCACCACGGCGGCGGGCGCCGCCGGGGCCGCCGCTCCCTTCGGTGTGTTTCTCGCCAACGTCGTCAATCAGGGGACGCGCGTTGACGTGATGGTCACCGCGTTGGAGACCCAAGGCCTGATTCGCCGCCTAGCCGAGCCTACGTTGATTGCCTTGTCCGGCGATTCGGCAAGCTTCCATGCCGGCGGCGAGTTCCCGGTACCGGTTCCGCAACCCGGGGCCGCCGGTGGCGCTGCGACCTTCACCATCGAATTCAAGCGGTTCGGTGTGGAGCTGGCGTTCACGCCGACTGTCCTGGCGAACGGGAAGATCAACCTGCGGCTGGTGCCGTCGGTGAGCGAAATCGACTTCACCACGGGGGTGACTATTTTGGGAACCAGCGTGCCCGGTCTGGTCAGCCGGGAGGCGCGCACCACCGTGGAGTTGCGCGACGGCCAGAGCTTCGCCATTGCGGGCCTGCTCTCCACCAGAGGCCGACGCAATGTCTCGCAGTTGCCCTGGATCGGCTCGGTGCCCGTGCTCGGCACGCTGTTCCGCAGCGCCCAGTTCCAGGAGAACGAGACCGATCTCGTGGTGATCGTGACACCGCACCTGGTGGCGCCGGCAACACCCGAGCAGCGCCTGGCCACGCCGTTTGACCAGCGTCTGCCGAGCAACGACCTCGATTTCTTTCTGCTCGGACAGATGGAGCTGCGCAAGCGCTACACCGATTACGTCTCCAGCGGCGGCAACTTGACCGGCCCTTACGGCCACATGATCCGCGCCGAACCGCCAACCGGCGGCCCGCAACCGCAGAGGTAATTTGACGATGACAACCATCGGCCGCCTGACCCGACTGATCGTCCTGCCGGCACTCGCGGCAGGCCTCGCCGGGTGCATTCACCTCGAAGACTCAATCACCCAGTACGCCGAGCGCAGCGATAGGATTGTCCTCAGCAGCGGCAACGCCAAGGACGCCAACCTGGTGATGCACATGATCGATCCGTGGCCTCGCTACTCGGCGGACCGCCGCATCCCGGCGGACGGCCAGCGCATGGCTGCCGGCGTCGAGCGTTACCGGAACGTCGAAAAGCAGCTGACGACCGCGCCGCGGATTCTGCCTGTGCAGGTGCAGACGCCAAGCTCGACGAGCTCAGGCAGCGCAAGCGGCACTTCGAAGTAACATCGCAACGAAATCCGACCAGCGGCTTCCGGTCCGCAGTGCGGGCAACCCGGCATTGCGCCGAGTGGGCGCGGGCGCTGTTGGAGCTCCGGTGGAATCGAGCTCGGCAGTGCGGCGGAAGACTCGAGCGCGCTGGTCCGTGGCCGACGTGTCGCCTGCCTTTAGGGGCAGGCGATTTCCTTGCGCATGGTGACGCTGGCGGTCAACGTGCCGCCGGTGAACACACCCAAGTAGTTCGTGAGGGAGGCGGCCGCCGCGTCCACGCTCACCTGCACGGTGACGTCCTGAGCCTTGGGCGCGCTGTTGCAGTGGTCGGTGGCGACGCAGGCAAACGTCTGTCCGTTGCCGGCAAGGTATTGCTGCGCAATGTTGCAGGCTTGCTGCGCGGTCATGGTTCCGGGCTGTTGCACGGCCCACGTGCGCGCAGCTTCGCGTGCCGCATTGACCATGTTGTTCCGCAGATAGAAGATCGAGCCAAATTCGATGGTTGCAAACAGGATCAAAAAAAACAGCGGCGCGAGAATCGTGAACTCAAGCAGCGCACCGCCGCTGTCGCCTTGGTCCAGTGACGGATCAGGCTCGACATGCCGACGCACTGAAAGCTTCGCGAACAGGGACATCGCTGTGGCCCGATCGTCTCATACCGATTGGTTATCAATATCTAAAGTATTTCCGCCCATTCTTGCTTTGTCAAACAAATGCGCCTCGCGCGACGGGGCGGACTGCATCACTGGTTAATCCGTCATTATAAATTTCAATTTTGCAACTCGTTAACCAGAAGAACTCCCCGAGCAAAGCGATGATCGCCCGCCCGGACATCGCCCTTGCGAGCCGAAACTTCTGCGAGTCCGATTCCGCGGGTTTCAATCTTCAATGCAACGCCTCAGGTGTGAATGCGCGGGTGCGAAGGCGCTGGTGCAGCGGTTGGCGGGGAAGGCTTGCCATCTTCGCTCTTCGCCGGCTGCGATTGCTGCGCAGCCGCAGAATCGCCGTTTGCGTTGCTGATTCCGCTCGGAGTTTGGTCCGGTCTGCCGGCCGGCGCGATCCCGGTCATGCGCACTCGGCAGCGTAACCAATCGGCAGGGCTGTCGTGGTAGACCAAATGCACATGCAAACACCTGAATTTACGCCGGCGGGTTAACTCTTGTGCGTTCTTGTCCTCGCTTGATGAGGTTTTTCCTGTTACCGAGGCTTGATGCGGTGCCTCGTCGCCTGTCGGCGAGCGTGTCAGGACCGCGCGACGGGATGTCCCGCTCCAGCAAATTGAAGTCACATGCGGTAACGCAATGCCGACCTATTTCTTGAGTACCCATCCGGTTTCCGATCAGAGTTCGCTGATCGAGAAGCGCATTCGGGCGGCAGTGCCTGATCTGGTCAGGATTGCCCGGCTTGAAGACATTGCCGCCGGCGCTGTCGAGCGGGCCAAGGAACCCCCCTACATTCTCGTCGTCGGCCCTGCTGACAACGACGCCTACCTCGATCGTTTCATCGAGATTGCCACCCAGTATCGCGACCAGTTTTTCTTCATTCTTATCAGCGACGACATTTCCACCAACAATTACAAACGGTTGGTCCGCACCGGCAGCGCCGACTGGGTGTCGATTGCCGGCGCGCCGCAGGAAATCGCCGAGATTTTTGCCAAGCGTCGGATCGGCCCATTGAGCGCGCCGCCCGGCGATGCATCGCAATTCGATGCCTCCACGGTCGCATTCCTGCCCGCCGCCGGCGGCGTCGGCAACACCACCTTGGTTGCCGAAATCGGCGTCGGCCTGAAGCTGCAGAAGGCTACGCGCGAACGTAAGATCTGCGTCGTCGATCTGGACTTTCAGACCAGCCACATCTGCGACTATCTCGACATCGAGCCCCGCCTGCAGATCCAGGAAATTTCCGACAATCCGGAGCGGCTGGATAAGCAGCTGTTTGAGATGTTTGTCTCGCGTCATTCCAGCGGTCTTGATGTGTTCGCAGCACCTCGCAACAAGCGTGATTTTTCGACGCTCGATGTCGTCGCACTCGACTCCCTTTTCGAGATGATCGCCCGCTACTACGAGCTGATCATGATCGATCTGCCCGTGACGTGGTACGCCTGGACAGCCGATATCATTGCCAATTCGGACGCGGTGGTGGCGACCGGCATCAACACCGTGCCCTGCCTCCGCCAATTGTCTCAGACGCTGGCAGCCGTTCGCGAGGTCCGCCCGGCCGGCAATCCAGAGTCGGTCGCTGTTGTCATCAACCGCTGCGACCGCACGCTTCTCGGCGGAGTGGAGCGCCGTCAACACGTGCAAAGCGTGTTGGCTAACGAGCAGGTGTTCTACGTCAGCAACGATCCGACGGCCGTGTTGGAAAGCAGCAATACCGGCATTCCGCTCGCCGCGAGCGCCAACACGCGCAGAATCTCCAAGGAGATCGCCGCGGTTGCCGCATTTTGCTCCGCCGTGAAAGCCGCAAAGGTTAAGGCGGCGTGATCTTCGCCGCGCACGCTTTGGCAAAAATTAAGATTACTCGAGCGTTGTTAGCGAGGCCGGTAAGTAATTAAGTGTGAATGAAGTTATTTCTCTACAGCAGTTGCCTTCCGCGCTAGAGTTCTTGAGCAAATGTAGTGCGGCAATCCTTAACTCGTTTGCGGCATCTACAGAAATTCGCTCCGCAATTCCGCAGGCTTTGACGGGGCCAGGGTGGGCATCTGGACGATGTTTTGCGAGGCCAATCGGGGACTGAGCTCATGAGCTTTTTGTTCAGCAGCACGAAATCGTCGCCGCGCGCGCCGCAGGCTGTCCCGGCCGCGGTGGACGGCGCGGCCGCGGACGCCACCGGTTTCTATCGCGATTTGATCGACCGCCGGCCGGCGTTGCTCGACGAGCGGTTGAAGCTGCATGCGCGGATCATCGATGAATTCAATCTGGCGCTCCTGGAAAAGATGCCGAAGGAGGAGCTTTTCAAACACGTCCGCGCCTACGTTGCCGACTATGTCCATGCCGAGAAGATCTCGCTCAACCAGAAAGAGCTCAGCATCTTCACCGAAGAGATCATCAACGAGATGACCGGCTTTGGGCCGATCGAGCCGCTGCTCAAGGACCCGACCATCAACGACATTTTGATCAACACCCACAAGCAATGCTTTGTCGAGCGCTTCGGCAAACTGTACCAGACCACGGTGCACTTCAAGGATGAGGCGCACCTTCTCCGCATCATCAACCGCATCGTTGCCGGCATCGGCCGTCGCGTGGACGAGTCCTCGCCCATGGTCGATGCACGCTTGCCCGACGGCTCGCGCGTCAACATCGCGATCCGGCCGATCGCCGTGGACGGCCCGCTGGTGTCGATCCGCAAGTTTTCGGACAAGCCGTTCTCGATGGACCGCCTGCTTGAAGTCGGCACCTTGCGCCCGCCGATGGTGGACCTGCTGCGCGCCGCCGCGGTCGGCAAGATTTCGCTCATCATCAGCGGCGGGACCGGCAGCGGCAAGACAACGCTGTTGAACGCGATATCCGGATACATTCCCGACGGTGAGCGGCTGATCACCATCGAGGACGCCGCCGAACTGCAGCTGCAGCAGCCGCACATCTGCCGTCTTGAGACGCGTCCCGCCAATGCGGAGGGCAAGGGCGAAGTGCGCCAGCGCGAATTGGTCAAGAATGCGCTGCGCATGCGCCCTGACCGCATCATCATCGGCGAATGCCGCGGCGACGAGGCCTTCGACATGCTGCAGGCCATGAATACCGGCCATGAGGGCTCGCTGACCACCATCCATGCCAACAGCCCGCGTGACGCGCTCAAGCGTCTCGAGCAGATGGTGAGCATGGCCGGAATGCCCATGACGATCGCCGCCATCCGCAGCCAGATTGCCTCGGCCATCCGACTGGTGATCCAGCTGCAGCGGCTGCCGGACGGTAAGCGGCGCGTGACCAGCATCAGCGAAATCACGGGCATGGAAGGCGACGTGATACAGATGCATGAGATCTATCGGTTTGTGAAAGAGCACACCGACGAAAAGGGCAACATTCACGGCAGCTTCCGCGCCACCGGCATCAGGCCGCATTTTCTCAATGAGTTGAAGGCGTACGGCATCGAACTGCCGGCCAGCCATTTCGACTCATCGAAGCCATTGTGAGGGAGTTGGCAATTTGAGTGAGATGTGGGTGATCTATGCGTTGATCGTCGGCGCCGTCCTGCTTGGCGTTCAGGGCGCCGTGCTGATGTTCCGCACGCGCAAGACCGAAGCCGCGGTGAACCGCCGGCTGACGCTGACCGCGCAGGGCGCAAGCCCGAGCGCGGTGCTCGAGACGCTGCGCCGCGAGCGCGGGTTTGGCGATTTCGATCGGCCGTTTTTGCGCAAGCTCAGCGACTTCTGGACGCAGACCGGACTGCGCTTCGATATCAACAAGCTGGCCCTTGCCGTGTTTGCGCTCAGCCTGGCCTTTTTCCTGATTTTTACGCTCGTGCTGGGCTTCGGCGTCGTTGCGCTTCTGCTTGGGGTTGTCTGCGCGGTTGGCAGCGTCTTTCTGTTTTTGGCGGCGGTTCGCCGCAAGCGCATTGCGCAGTTTACCGAGCAGCTGCCCAACGCCATTGAGGTGATCGTGCGCGGCGTGAAGGTCGGCTACCCGTTCTCCAGCGCGCTGACGCTGGTCGCGCGGGAAATGCCTGATC
>FWPU01008767.1_pt1 | contig 10960 bp, 9 predicted proteins | sample 2228361 | NCBI WGS metagenome assembly FWPU01 (sample SAMEA103939777, study PRJEB20133) | metagenome | reverse complement strand
TAAAAGGAACCGATCCTGCTTCTTTTCAAGTTCGCCACGTTCGATCCGCTGGCAGGCGAGCCGGCTATGCCGGCCAGCCTGCACCTGACAGCCTACCCTGACGACGGTCAGGGGGCCTACATCGTCCAGTTCAAAGGGCCGGTGCAGGAAGCGTGGAAGGAGCAGGTGCGGTCGCTGGGGGGGCGGGTGATGGACTATATCCCCGATTATGCCTTCCTGGTGTGGATGGACGGGGCGGCGCGGGCCCAAGTGGAGGCGTTGGACACCGTGCGCTGGGTGGGGTTGTACCAGCCGGCCTACAAGTTCGACCCCGACCTGAATCCTGAAAAGCCGATCTACCGCGTCATCCTCTTCCCTGGTTCTGACCTGAAAGCAGTCGAAGCGCGCCTGAAAAGCCTGAACACACCCACGACTCAGGTCCCCGGCGAGCGATTTACGCTGTTCCTGCCGGACCGGGACGTCGCCGATGTGGCGGCCTGGCCGGAAGTGCTGTGGATCGAAGAAAAGCCTTTCTACAAGGTGATGAACGACGTGGCCACCGGGATCATGGGCGGTGGCAGCGCGTGGGGGTCGGGCCTGAACGGCTCGGGCATGATTGTCACGGTGGCCGACACCGGCATTGACAGTGGCACCGACAACACCAGCGTCCCTGGCGACATCCACCCCGACTTTGACAACCGCCTGGCGGCCATCGCCAGTTGGCCGGTGCAGGATGACGGTTGCAGCGGTTGCTGCTTCACCAACATCGGCGCCGACGATGGTGCGCGCGACCTGGAATCGGGCCACGGCACCCATGTCCTGGGGTCGGTGGCGGGCAACGGCGCCGCCTCCAGCGGCCAGATCAAGGGCCTGGCCTACCAGGCCACGCTGACCTTCCAGGCGGTCGAACAGATGACGAGCTTTACCGCACTGTGTGGGGGAGGCAGTGGCTACGCTCTGACCGGCATTCCTGACGACCTGAACACCCTGTTCCAGCAGGCTTATAGCTGGGGTTCGCGGGTGCACTCTAACAGTTGGGGCTCGGCCAAGGCGGGTCAATACACCAGTGACTCCCAGACGGTGGACCAGTTCATCTGGAACCACCCCGACATGATCATCCTCTTTTCCGCCGGGAACGAAGGGGTGGATGCCAACGCCAATGGCTATGTGGACGAAGACTCGATCGGCTCGCCGGGGACGGCCAAGAACTGCATCACCTCCGGCGCGTCGGACAACGAGCGAGAGACGGGCGGCTACAACCCCGGCGGGCCATGCTGGACCTGGTACGGATGCTGGGGCAGTGATTATCCGACCAACCCCACCCGCGACGACCGCATCTCCGACAGCCGGCAAGAGCTGGCCGCCTTCTCCAGCCGGGGGCCGACCGACGACGGCCGCATCAAGCCCGACGTCGTCGCCCCGGGGACCAACATCCTCTCCACGCGCTCGCAATACGCCTCAGAGACCGGCTGGGGCACCTATCCCAACAACTATTACATGTACATGGGCGGCACCTCGATGTCCAACCCGCTGATCGCCGGTGCGGCCACCCTGGTGCGCGAGTATTACGTCGAGAAAAAGGGGCACACCCCCTCTGCAGCGCTGGTCAAGGCGGCGCTCATCAACTCGGCCACCGACATCACCGGCTATGGCAACAGCAGCCAGGAGGCCGGGCGACCGATCCCCAACAACCATGAAGGCTGGGGGTTGGTCAACGTCGGGGCGGCCACGTCGGCGACCTGTGCCTTCCACGACGGGGATACGGTCACGACCGGCTCGAATCGGACTTATAGCTACTCGGTGGGCAGCTCCGCCCAGCCCTTCAAGGTCACACTGGTGTGGAGTGACTACCCCGGCTCGCCGACGACGGGGGGTCTGGTGAACAACCTGAACCTGGTGGTCACTGGCCCCGGCGGCACCACCTACTATGGCAATCAGTTCAGCGGTGGCTGGTCGGTGCCCGGGGGCACGGCCGATAGTGTGAACAACGTAGAAAGCGTCTATATCCAGAACCAGACCGTCGGCACGTGGACCGTGCGGGTGGATGGCGTCAACGTGCCCCAGGGGCCGCAGCCCTTTGCCCTGGTGGCCAGGGGGTCATGCGGGGCACCGCCTTCCCACTGGGTCTACCTGCCGATCGTGCTCCGGTCGTATGGCGGCGGAGGGGCCCCTGCCGGGCCGAGGCCCGGTTTCTGGCAGGAGGATAACACCTACGACTGTCTGGGCTGCTCGGAATTCTATGTGACGTCCGACAGCGCCTCCGTGGACGACTTTGCCATCTATATCTCCGTATCGGGCTGCGGCAACTACAAGATCACCCACACCGTGCCAGAGCCGATCGTGAGCAACTACTTCTCGTTCGGCACCACCTACTACGCCAACGGCACCTTTAGCAGCTCGACCACCTGCAGCGGCACGTATGGTCTGTCCAGCTTCTACATCCCCGGCTGCGGCTATGTGAGCGGCGGTCCGTGGAACTATCGGTCGGTTTGGCAACACTCGGAGATGGCGGCCGGTCCCGCCGGCCCTGGCCCGGTTGTGGTGGAAAAGGTGGAGGATGGCGCCGTCCATCACTTCCTGACGGCCACGCCGGACTCGGATAGCCGCTAGGTGGCTGCCGAAAAAAAACTGGAGCTTTACTGCAGAGGCGCTGAGAACGCAGAGCCTGATAGCAACTTTGCGTCTCTGATCTGAAAATACACTTGTAGGACAACTGCTAAGCAGTTGTCCTACTCACTGGCCGCACTGGATTTTCATGCTTTATGGTGCCCGAAGGGGCATGGTAAACTGTGGTTGAAACAAGGCTTCTTCCAATGCGAAAGGTGCCTGGCACTTTTACAGGTGCCAGGCACCTGATCCATCACCTTTGAGCGATGAAGCGTTTTTCACGGTTTGGGAGGTTGTTCCTGGTGCTGGCCGGGTTGCTGTTCATGGCAACCGGTTGTGGGCTGCCGCTCGTGCGCCCCACGCCCACCCCTGCCCCCACCGCCACACCCAAGCTACCCCTGGCCGATGAGGTGGCCTTTGCCTTCCTCCAGGCCTGGCAGCGCGACGACTATCCGGCCATGTACAGCCTGCTGTCTCTTACAGCTCAGGAAACATACTCCGAGACATTGTTCGTGGATACTTACCGGCAGGTCAACGCCGAGGCCACGATCTTGAGTGTGGAACCGCGCATCCTGGCTGCGTATCAGCCCGACACTCACGCCGAAGTGGCCTTTTCCGTCACCTTTCACACGGCACTGGTCGGCGACTTTCAGGTGCAGAACCAGATGTCCCTTACCTTTGAGGAAGACAAATGGGGCGTGAACTGGTCGCCGGCGCTGATCTTTCCCCAGCTGAGCGCCGAGACCGTGGTCCGGCTGACCCCCCGCTCGCCGTCGCGGGGCAATATCTACGACCGCAACGGGCTGGGCCTGGCCGTCGAGGGCGAACGGGTGGAGGTAGGGGTGGTGCCGGGCCAGATCCAGGATGAGCCAGCGCTGTTGTCGTTGCTCAGCACCATCCTGGGGGAATCGCCGGCCAAGCTCCACGCGCGCTACGCCGAGGCCCGGCCCGACTGGTATGTCCCTCTGGGGCAGCTCAGCGTCGAGGCCGGGCGGCGCTACTACGAGGCCCTCAGCACCACGCCGGGGGTGGTCCTGCGCGAAGCGTGGACCCGCTCCTACCGCTCGGAGATCATTGCTCCCCATGTGGTTGGCTTTGTCGGCCCCATCCCCCGCGAAGAGGTAGACCGGTGGCGGGCGCAGGGCTACAGCGGCGACGAAATGGTCGGCCAGGCCGGCCTGGAACGGTGGGGCGAGCCCTACCTGGCCGGCGGGCGAGGCGGGCGGCTGGAGATCCTGACCCTCAAGGGGCAGCAGGTGGCCGTCTTGGCCGACAAGCCGGCGCGCGAAAGCAGCAGCCTGTACACCACCTTTGACCGCGAGTTTCAAAAAAAGGTCCAGGAGATCCTTGGCCGGCGACTGGGGGCTATCGTCGTGCTGGAAGCCCAGACCGGCCGGGTGCTGGCGCTGGTCACGTATCCCCTCTTTGATCCGAACCCCTTTGCCACCGGCATCAGCGCCTACCAGTGGCAGAACCTTCAGGCCGACCCCCGCCGGCCCCTGGTCAACCGGGCGACCCAGGGCACCTATCCGGCCGGCAGTGTGTTCAAGATCGTCACCATGGCCGCCGGAATGGAAGCCGGCGGCCTGACGGCCCGCAGCAACTTTCTCTGCCGGGGCACCTGGACCGGCCTGGGGGCGGAGTGGGCCAAGACCTGCTGGCTCAAGAGCGGGCATGGCAACATCTCCCTGGACAAGGCTCTGACCGTGTCGTGCGACATTACGTTCTACCAGGTGGGGCTGATGTTGAACGGGATTGACCAGGATCTGCTGCCCGACTATGCGCGGTGGTTCGGCCTGGGGGCACTGACCGGCATCGAGATCGAAGAAAATGCCGGCCTGGTGCCCGATCGGGCGTGGAAAATCCAGGCCAGGGGGGAGGGCTGGGCGCCAGGCGATGCCGTCAACCTGGCGATTGGCCAGGGAGAGCTGCTGGTCACGCCGCTGCAGATCGCGACGATGCTGGCCGCGGTGGGCAACGGCGGCACGATCTACCGCCCCCAGGTGGTAGAGATGATCGCCGCCGACCCGGCCAAGCCAGAATGGACCTTCCAGCCGGTGGCCGTGGCCAGGCTACCGGTCAGCGCGGAAAACCTGGCGGTGATCCAGGAGAGCCTGCACCAGGTGACGGCGGCCTCGTATGGCACGGCCTATCAGGCGTTCGAGGGGCTGAGCTTGCCGGTGGCAGGTAAGACGGGTACGGCTGAGAGCGGCCAGCCCAAGCCTCATGCCTGGTTTGCGGGCTATGCCCCGGCCGAAAACCCCGAAATCGCCATCGCGGTCATCGTTGAGAACAGCGGCGAGGGCTCGACCTACGCTGCCCCCCTCTTCCGGCAAGTGGTCGAAGCCTACTTTAATATCCAGCCGGCCCCAACCCCGACGCCGACGGCAGCACCGTAGTACTTTTACGTTTCGGATTTGCCCCGCGAGCGGAACACCATCTTGAGCGGGGTGCCCAGATACCTGTATCGCTGCCGGATCTGATTTTCCAGGAAACGGCGGTAGGTAAAGTGGACCAGGCGGGGATCGTTGACGAAAAAGACAAAGGTGGGTGGGTCCACGCTGGCCTGGGTGGCGTACAGGAATTTGAGCTGCTTGCCCTTGTGGGGGGCCGGGTGGCGGAGGGTGGCCTCTTCTATCAGGCGGTTTAGCTCGCCGGTGGGGATGCGCACCAACCGCTCCTGATAGACCTGCTGGGCCAACGGCAGGACCTGATGCACCCGCTGGCCGGTCAGCGCCGAGATGTAGAGCACGGGGACATAGTCCAGGAACTTGAGTTCGGCGCGGATGCGTTTGGTGTACGCATCCATAGTAGAGCTATCTTTTTCAATCAGGTCCCACTTGTTCACCACGACAATGACGCTGCGCATCTCCTCCAGGATGTAGCCGGCCACGTGGGCATCCTGGGCGGTGACCAGGTCATGGGCGTCCAGCAGCAGCAGGACCACGTCGGCGCGGGCGATGGCCTTCATGGCCCGCAGGACGCTGTACTTTTCCACCCCCTGCTCGATGCGTCCCCGGCGGCGGATGCCAGCGGTATCAATCAGGAGCACCGGCTGCCCTTCCCAGGTCAGGTAGGTGTCCAGGGTGTCGCGGGTTGTGCCGGGGATAGGGCTGACGATGGCCCGCTCCTCGCCCAACAGCCGGTTGAGCAGCGACGACTTGCCGACGTTGGGCCGGCCTACGATGGCGATCTTGAGCGCTTCTGGGGCCTCCTCCTCTTCGACGACCGGCAAGGAGGCCACGATCCGGTCCAGCAGATCGCCGGTGCCGGTGCCGTGCAGGGCAGAGATGGGGAATACCTCGCCCAGGCCCAGGGCGTAGAACTCCAGGGCGGCCTGGCGGCGCGCTTCGCTGTCGGCTTTGTTGGCGGCCACCAATACCGGCTTGGCGGTCCGGCGCAGCACGTCGGCTACATCCTCGTCGGCGGGGGTCAGGCCGTCTATGGCATCCACCAGCATGACGATCACGTCCGCCTCGGCGATGGCCAGCTCGGCCTGCTGGCGGATCTCTTGCAAAAAGCAGGCCGAGGCGCTGGCCAGCGGCCTTTCTCTGTCCGCGATCTCTAGCCCGCCGGTATCCACGACGGTAAAGGGCACGCCGTTCCACTCGGCATCGCCGTAGAGCCGGTCGCGGGTGGTGCCGGGGGTGTCCTCGACAATGGCCCGCCGCTGGCCGATGAGGCGGTTGAACAGGGTGGACTTGCCCACGTTGGGCCGTCCGACCAGGGCAACAATCGGTTTGAGCATCGCGGATATTTCTCCACCACGAACGATAACCGAAGGGGCCGACAGGGAATAGGAACTTTAGTCGCGCACAAAGCCCATCCGTTCGGTGTGGGGCTCGAACCCTTGGTCAGGCGTTTTGATCTCGCCAAACTTTTCTTCGAACTTGTCCAGGTTTTCGCCCAGTGCCCGGTGGAGGAGCTTGGCGTTCATCGGCGTCATGACGATGCGGGCATAGACCTTGGCTTTGGGCACATTCGGCAGCACGCGGGCAAAATCCAAGATCAGCTCCGACGGCGAGTGGGTGATCAGGACAAAATTGGAATAGGTGGCCTCCAGGTCGGCCGGCAGCTCGATCTGCAGCGAGCGCTGGGCGACGGGCGGCGGTTGTTTGGCACTGCTCATGGTCAACCTCCTGGTGTATCAAGCGTTTGTGATCTGCCTGGTTAGTGTCTGTTGTGCCTGGCGTTTCGCGTTTCAGGCAAATACGGGCGTCGTTCATCGCAGCGGACGAACGACGCCCGGTGGATACCTGAGGCGGGTGAGAAGGCTAGAAGGGCAATGTATCTTCTTCGTAGCCCTCGGGTGGCATTTCGCCAACGGGCGGCCCGCCGGCCCCTTCCTCCCGCGTGCTCAGCATCTTGATCGTCCGGGCCGTGATTTCGTAATTGGCCGCCCGGACGGTGCCGTCGTTGGCGGTATAGGTGCGCGGCCACTGTTGACCATCCCTGGCATCGCCCGTGACTTCGCCTTCGACAAAGACCAGCATTCCTTTGTGGATGTACTGGTTGACCGTCTCGGCCAATTGCCGCCAGCAGGTCACGCGCCACCAGGTGGTCAGTTCCCAATACTTGCCGTTAAAAGAGTCCTTCCAGCCAGAAGGACAGGGACGCTCGCCACCGGTGGGCAACGTTTTGCCCATCCGGGAGGTGGTTGCCACGCTAAGGCTGGTGACGGGCACGCCGTCGGGGGTGTAGCGCATCTGTGGGTCCTGGCCCACTCGCCCAATGAGTGTCACTCGGTGAAACATGGTTCTACTCCTTTCTTCCTTATTTTGAGATGCGCCCGAGGGCGCTTGTGAGGTTTTGCTAAACAGTATTTTACTGCAAATCAGGCGAAATGTCAACTTGAGTTCGTAAATCTTACTAGCTTTCGGCCTCGTTCAACGCCGTCAGGCAGAAATCAACGGCCTGGTGATAGCTTTCCTCTGCTTCGGCCCAGAAGCGGAGGAACGATGCATCCCTGTGGCCGCCGGAGACAAAAAAGGATAGGGCTCCCAGATAGGTTCGCCACTGCATCGAGCTGCCGCGCAGCCGGCCATCGGGCCCCACCAGCCGGAAGGGATGCTCCGGACTGGCGATGATAAATTCGCCCGGCAGGTCAAACGCCGCTGCCTGCAGCATGGCCTGCAGGAGGGCGGTGTCCTCGTCGTCGGTCAACAGCCGGGTGACGTCAAAGCCGGCTGCCTCCAAGGCTGAGGGCCGCAGGGCAAACCCCCAGCGCCGCACGGCATAGATACAACCCAGCTCCCCGATCCGGATGGGCGGGCAGGCGTCGGCCAACCCGGCCGGCACGCGCACCACCACCCGCCGCGCGGTGAGCGCACCCCGGTGGCTCACGTCGAAATAGGTGACCTCCCACTCTTCGGTGGGGTAGGCCCCGCCGGAGTTGTCCACGACTGTGGCCGTCGGCAGGGCCGTGCTCGGGCGGAGGGAATCGCCTCTTGGGGATTTGACAGTAGGCATTGGATATTGGATGTCAGGTAGAGGATGTTGGTCCTTCGTCATCGGGCATTTGTCCCTGGCCGTCCTTGCCGTAGCGGAGGATTGCCTCGGCGATGTGCAACGCCACTTGCAGGCGGAACACCCAACGGTGGGGGTCGGCGCTCATCTGCTCTTCCCAGCGGCTGTAGCCGCCCGCCGCCTCGATCTCGGGGCCAAAGCGGTCGGCCGTCTCGAACTCCAACCCCTCGCAGGGCCGATATCCCAGGTGAAAGCCATCCCGCTGCAGCAGGAGTAGGGGCCACTCGGCATCTACTCCTACTGTCCGCTCTTGCGAAATCTCCAGCAGCGTCTCCGCTGCCCGCCGCGACAGCCCCCGCGACCCGGCTCCCACGTCCCACGGCAGCCCGGTGACCAGGGCAAAGACGCGATTGAACAGCGGCTCGGTTTCGGCCTGGTAAGGGGGGTGGGTAGCCCAGGCGCGCTCGGTGCGGCCCAGCACCAGCAGGTCGTAGCGGGTAATGTCGGCGATGACCTCTTCCAGCTCTTGTGGGTAGTGGGCGGCCCAGTGCAATGCCCGATCAAAGTCGCACAACTGTAGGTGCGATGTGCCGGCTAACAGGCCGGCGCGCACCGCTTCGCGCCGCACTTCGCCGATGCGGTGGATGCCGGCAGTCTGGCTATCCACATGGGTCGCAACCCCGTGGCGGCGGAACAGATCGAGCAGGGCCGGCCGAGTTTCCCGTGAGCAGTAGGCAACGACGGCGGCGTAGCGTGCTGTGAGGGCCGGCAGCAGGGCCTTGCTCAGGCCGACCAGCCGCTCATCCGGTTCGTGGACAGTAACGGCCAGGGCAACGGTTAGGTCTGCCGGCGCAGCCGGGTGGTGATTTCTCGCCGATATATTGGTCATGGTGTTATTATAGCACAGCGCGGCGCAGCCGCAACTTGCAGTGTATTCCCGTTCAACGACTATTGAACGAATAAACGAACGGGTCTGCTCGCTGCGTTCATTCGTTTATTCGCATCCCATTCGTGGACAAGTATTCTGGCAACATTGTAGTGCAGCCACAATCGGATAGGCCCTTCGATAGGAACCGAATGGGTCTTGGTGATAGCTTTTCACCTGGCCGTGATACAGGCGATGCCCACGGCACCAGGGCCGGCGTGGCTGGCGATGGTCACACCCGCCTGGCTGACCAGCCGCTCTCCGCCGGGCAAGAGGCCCAGAGCTTGCAGGCGGTCGGCCACCAGCTCTGCCCGGTCCGGGGTGTCGGCATAGAGGACAATGGCCCGCTCCAACGGCCCCAGCGCCCGGACCCGTTCCACCAGCCGGTCCAGGGAACGTTCCAGGGTGCGGGCCCGCTCCAGGAGTTGCACTTGGCTCTGCCGGACGGCGATGATCGGTTTGACGTGCAGCAAGGTGCCGAACAGCGCCTGGACCCAGCTCACGCGGCCGCCTCGATAGACAAAATCGAGGGTGTTTAGCATGGCCAACACCCAAGCGCGTCTCTTCATCTCTTCGACCAGAGCCACCACCTGGTTCAGCGTTGCCCCTTGTTGGGCGGCTTCGGCGGCGGCGACGGCCAGCCAGCCGTAGCCCATCGTCACCTGCTCCGAATCAATGACCGCAATCCGGGCTTCGGGCACATTCTCGGCCCCCTTGAAGGCCGAGCTGTACAGGGCGCTCAGGCGCGCTGCCAGATGGATGGAGACGATCTCGTCTGTTTCCTGGGCCAGCTGGCGGTAGACCTGCTCATAGACAGCCGGTGGGGGCGCGGCTGTGGTCGGGATCACCCCGGCGGTGGCCAATTTCTCGTAGAACTGCTCCCGTGAGAGGTCCACGCCGTCGCGGTAGGTCTCGGTGCCAAAGACGACGTAGCTGGGCACGACGGTAATGCCCAGCCGGATGACCATCTCGTCCGGGATGTCGGCGGTGCTATCGGTGACGATTTTGACCATGGTCGGCCCTGAGGGGCTACATCCTCTCGTACACGACCACGCCCAGCGCCTCTGGCCCCAGGTGGCAGGCCAGAACCGGGTCATATTCCATGACCGGGAACTTGTATCGGGGCAGGATCGTGCTCAGCTTTCCCCGCAGCTCTTCGATCAGCGGCTCGCGATCGGCCCCCAACGGGCCGCGCAGAATGGTGACCTGTTGGACGGCGGCAAACTCTTGCACAAAATCGGCCAGCTTGTCAATGGCCATCGGCTGGGTGCGGACCTTTTCCAGCGGGACGATCTCTCCGTCTTCGACGAGTAGCAGCGGCTTGATGTGCAGCATCGTGCCGAGCAGAGCCTGGGCCGGGCCGATTCGCCCCCGCCGTTCCAGGTAATCCAGCCGTTCGACAAAAAAGACCAGGTAGATGTGGGGCAGTATCCCCCGCACCAACCGGACAATGTCATCCGTCCCTCGCCCTTCCTGGGCCACTCTGGCAGCGGCTTCAACCACCAGGCCCAATCCCCGTGACGAGGTCATCGAGTCCACCACTGTGATGCGGCACCGGCCCAGAAGGGCACGGCTGGCCGTCTGGGCAGCGGCATAGGCGCGGCTCAGTTTGCTCGAATTGACAATGACCAGGATCTCGTCGGTGTACCGGCTCAATTGCTCATAGCTCTTTTGAAACAGGGCGGTCGGCACCGTCGCCTCGGCCGGCTGGGCTTCGCTTTTGGCCATCCGGGCATAGAGCTGGTCTGGACTGTCGCCGGGGCCCACCAAGAACCGGTCCGGGCCAAAGCGGATCTCCATCGGCACAACGGTAATCTGGTATCGTTCAATCACCTCTGGGGACAGTTGAGCCGTAATATCGGTGATGACATATGTTCTTGCCATAATGCTGCTTGCCTCCAGGTTGCCGATTTAGGGTGTAGGACAACTCCGCAGGAGTTGTCCTACTCTCTGAGGTGCTATTCTACGGACAGGATATATTGA
>FWPU01007901.1_pt1 | contig 10960 bp, 7 predicted proteins | sample 2228361 | NCBI WGS metagenome assembly FWPU01 (sample SAMEA103939777, study PRJEB20133) | metagenome | reverse complement strand
TATTATTGCCTCTGAAAGATTTAACTTTACATTACAGGAAAGAATTTTTTTATCAGATACCAATGTGCATATCATTCAAAATGTAAAAGAGGCAGAAAAAAAATCTGATGGCACAGAAATTATCAAGAGCTATGATAAAACAATACCCATTGCCGAAGAGGCTGATTATCGCTATAAACAAGTAGAGCCACTTTTGGATATTAAAAATCCTAAAAAAGTTGTACCTATCGTAAAAAATACTGAAATGCGTGTATTCTGGTCGGAGGCGATGAGTCTGCTAAAAAATGTGCTTTTGTTCAAGTTCAATGCAGATACCCGCCGAAGTTGGAACAGACTGCTACAACCTTCTAACCTAATTATGCTTATTTCCATAGAAACACTTTTTTGTGCCTTATTTTTCCTTTCCGTGATAGCTTCTCGTTTGCGTTATACCAAAATGACCGAAGAGATTGATAACTTGGTGCGTTTGGCTCGTAATTTCAACGAAAAAGAAGAGGAAGTACACAATCTTATTTTGCAGGGTTTGGGTGATGATAGTATTCAAGGCAACTTGCGTAGGCGTTTGCAAAGTTTGAGCCTGAAAATCAATCAGTATGTAGATAGAGCCAATGACCTTATGGAAAAAGCTCGCCCTATACTTGTGTATATGAGTTTGTTTAGAAATTTGGGGGTAATCACTTTCATTTTCATTCTCATTACAAGTTGTATATTCTTTTCCGAAACGCTTGCATTTATTTTCTTGCTCTTTTCTATTGTGGCTTACGTGTACGAATACATTGATATAAAGCTCAGAATGAAAGGCAAACAAGCATAGCACAATTTTTGCGGGGCTAATCAGAAAAAGAAAAAAATGAGAATTCCTTTTGTCGTTTTATTATGTTGGGGCTTGTTCCTTACTGCTTTTGCCCAAGAAAAAGAAGATAACCTTCTGGAAACAGATACTATTCCCGATTTGCGGATTAAACTGCCCAAAGAAAAAAAAGAGCAAAAGGAGAAAAAAGAGCCCAAAAATGTCTATTATGGCAAAAAAGTTCGTAAAAGTTTTATTAAAAAAACAAGCTCTAATGTAACCATTGAGGTTTTTCATTATCTTAAAGTACAAGACCGAGGGCTGGTGAATAAATACATTGAGGAAATTTATGCCTTTCACCCGCAGAAAAAAAGAATTATCGTGAGTACCTACGACAAAATGCCTTGGGACGAAGTGAAAATCTTACACGGACCTTACAAAAAAACAGAAAATAACCGAGTAGTAGAAGAAGGATTTTTTTACTTTGGTGTCAAGCACGGCAGGTGGGAAAAATATGGCAAAGATGCTCTTGATAGAGATTTTGTGCTACTGGAAAAAACTAAATATTACCGAGGATTCTTGAAAGAGTCCAAAATTTCGTATCACGACGAAATGCAGAAAAAACTAAAAGAAGTTATCCCCATCAAAAATGGCAAAAAAGAAGGCACTTATCTTCGCTTTCACCCCAACGGAAATCTTGCTGAAAAAGGAGTATTTCAGAATGATGTAAAAATTGGCTTGTGGGTAGAATATTATCCCAACGGCAAGCGTAAAAAAGAAACCTACTATCCCAAAATATGGTATGACGAAGAAACCGAAGTGCAAATTCGTGAATATGACGAAAATGGCAGAATAAAGCAAGACTAATCCATCACAACCTGCCCACGATTTTGTAATTTTTTTCAAAACCTTTCCTTAGTTCGGTTTTTCAAATATTTTTTTCCTATTTTTACGCAAAAATTTCAAAAAGCTTTGTATGCAAGGATTAAGCTATCACGTAGATATTGTACTTTGTATTGATGCCACAGGCTCTATGTCGCCGATTATTGACAAAGTAAAAGAAAATGCTCTCAAATTTTATGATGACCTTTCGGTACAAATGAGGCAAAAATCCAAGCATATTGATAAGTTGCGTGTGAAAGTTATTACCTTTCGCGATTATTATGTAGATGGCGATATGGCTATGCAGGTTTCTCCTTTTTTTACTTTACCCGATGAAAAATCATCATTTCAGGCATTTGTAAGTCGTATCCAAGCCGATGGCGGCGGAGATGAACCCGAAAATGGCTTGGAGGCTCTGGCTCTTGCTATTCAATCTGATTGGAGCAAAGAAGGTGATAAACGCAGGCAAATTATTGTACTATGGACAGATGCCAGCACGCACCCTTTGGAATTTAAAGCGGATAGCAAGCCACAAAACTACCCAACAACTCAAATTCCTAAAAATTTTGATGACCTCACCGACCTTTGGGACGGGCAAACTATGAATCGTGCCGCCAAACGTCTCATTTTATACTCCCCTGATGCTTACGCTTGGACTGATATTGCCAACCACTGGGAAAATACTATTCAGTACCCTTCCAAAGCAGGTGAAGGACTGAGTGAAATTGATTATCAGACCATTTTAGATGCTATTGCCAATAGCGTCTGACCTTTTTGTTTTTTGTGAAATCCATATTTCTGAACTCTAATATTTGGTGTCTAAATTTCGTATCTAAAACCTATAAAAATGCAGTATTTCAAGAAACTCAATAACTTATTTGGCTGGATTATCTTTTTGATTGCAACAGCTGTTTATTTGCTCACACTTGAACCTACCGCAAGTTTTTGGGATTGTGGCGAATTTATTGCCTGTTCGGCGAAATTACAAGTACCCCACCCTCCGGGTACGCCTTTTTTCTTGCTTGTCAATAGAATGTTCGCAATGCTTGCCCTTGAACCTTCTCAAATTGCCTTTATGGTGAATGTTTCATCGGCATTGTGTAGCGGTTTTACCATACTTTTTTTGTTTTGGTCAATTAGTTTGCTGGCAATTAAGTTTTTCAATCAAAGAAAACAAGATTTTGAGCCTACCAAAGCTCAAACGCACAGCATAATGCTTGCCAGCAGTGTTGGAGCTTTGGCTTATACCTTTTCAGATTCGTTTTGGTTTTCTGCCGTAGAAGCCGAAGTGTATGCGATGTCCTCTTTTCTGACAGGCTTTATTTTTTGGGCAATGCTCAAATGGGATACTCTGCAAGATACCCAAAGTGAGTATCGTTGGCTCTTGCTTATTGCCTATCTGATTGGGCTTTCTATTGGCGTACACCCACTCAATTTGCTTACCATTCCTGCCCTTGCAATGATTTATTATTTCAAGAAAGCACTCAAAGTTACCCCCGAGGGTATCATATATGCGATTATGGCAGGTTCAGGTATTTTGCTGTTTCTGATTTGGCTTATTCCGGGGCTTCCTACATTTGCCAAGAGCATTGAAGTATTTTTTGTAAATGTTTTGGGCTTGCCTTTCAATTCGGGAATTATCTTTCTGATTTTACTGATTGTAGCAGGACTTACTTGGGGAATTTTGTTTGCTATAAAAAAACAAAAACCGCTTCTGAATACAATTTTGTTGGGTGTTTCTTTGGTACTCGTAGGGTATGCTTCTTATGGAATTATCTTGATACGCTCTGCTTACAATCCGCCTATTGATGAAAACAATCCCGAAGATTTGGTTTCGCTTATTTCTTACCTAAACCGAGAGCAGTATGGCAGTCGTCCTTTGCTTTTTGGACCTATCTACACTGAAAAACCCGTAGATTACATCAATACCTCTCCCATTTACACCAAAGATAAGGAAAAAGGTAAATACGTGATTTATCGCTACAACCGCGAGCCCAAATATGATGAAAGTGCGAGAATGATGTTTTTCCCTCGTATATACAGTTCAGACCCCTATCACGTTTCGCTTTACGAAAGATATTTAGGACTTGAAAAAGGTCAAGACCCAAGTTTTGCCCATAATATTGCTTTCTTTTTCTCTTATCAATTGGGGCATATGTATTGGCGGTATTTTGGGTGGAATTTTATAGGCAGAGAAAGTGATATTAAGGACGCAGGCGTTTTGCTTTTTGGAAATGATACAGATGCCCCTGACTACATCAAAAACAACAAAGCTCGTAACCGATTTTATGGAATCCCTTTTATTTTGGGAATGTTGGGACTTGCCTTCAATATTATTCGTAATAAGCAAACAGCAGTAATGCTTGGATTACTCTTTTTCCTTACGGGCATTGCTCTAATTATTTACCTCAACTCTCCTCCCGTTGAGCCTCGTGAGCGTGATTATATCTATGTAGGTTCGTTTTATGTTTTTGCAATATGGATTGGCTTTGGCGTGCTTGCACTCATAGAACTTATTGAGTCGCTACTTGTTAAAAAAACGCAAACTTCGCCCTCTTACCAAAACCCTACCTCTTGGGGGGTAGCGAGTATTTTGGGCGTACTTTGCGTAGGGCTTATGGCTTGGCAAGGCTGGGACGACCACAATCGCTCTCATCGTTACTATTCCGTAGATTCAGCACGAAACTTATTAAGCTCTTGTGAGCCGAATGCCATTCTTTTTACAGGTGGCGATAACGATACTTTCCCGCTCTGGTATGTGCAAGAAGTGGAAGGTTTCCGAACCGATGTGAGAGTATGCAATACCAGTCTTTTGGGTACAGATTGGTACATCAGCCAAATGAAACAAGCCGCTTACGATTCTGACCCACTCCCCATTTCATTGAAAGAAGAGCATTACCGAATGGGAATGAATGATGTAGTTTTCATTACCAAACACCCTTTTATGCCCGATAAAGAAGCCAAAGAACTTTATGAGCAAGGTATAGAACTTCAACAATATATGAACTTGGTTGTACAAAATAACAGATACACCCAAATTCCTACTTCTGAAGAAGATGTTGAGAACTTTTTGCCTTCCCGAAAACTTATTCTGGATACTTCCAAAGATATAGACTACATCAAGAGTGCAGGCTTTTTGCCTAATGGAGCAGATACTTTGCTCAAATATGGAATGTATTGGGAACTACCCAAAAACAAGAACCGAATAGATAAAGATGAGTTTGTCATTCTCAATATCATTGCCAACAACCATTGGCGAAGACCTATTTACTTTGCTCCCAAGCTCAGCGACGAAGATTATGTAGGTCTGAAAGATTATATGCAAGTTGAAGGATTGGCTTATCGCCTGCTTCCTGTACCTGTGGGTTTACTTGCTCCCAATAAAGAGATTTTTGTGAATGCCGATTTGAGCTACGAGCTAATAATGAAAGAGAAAAAACACAATTTCAAGGGTAAAGAAATTGTAAGAAAAATGTATTGGCGAGGTTTGGATAATCCCAAGGTGTATCATAATGAAGACTATTTTGGCTTCATTTCGCAGGCTCGCGAGCATATTTACGAAGTAGCCAAAACACTCATTGAGGAAGGAACAAAGGAAAAAGCCAAAGAATTGATGTTGTTTTCACTGAAAAAAATACCCATAGAAAGCATACCTTACGATTTCTATGTGGCTCAATTAGTGCCTTTGCTCTATGAAGTGGGCGAAAATAGCCTCGCCGATAGCCTCTACAAACACATTACCGAGCAGGCAAAAGTAGTTATTGATTACGCTATGGATAATTACAGCCCTCGCAACGATTTCAAAATGAGGCAACAAATGTTTATTTTCTATCAATATTCCAAAGATTTGCAAAAGATAAAACCTGAAGAGGCGGCGAAATGCAAAGGACTTTATGAAAAATATGCCCGCAAGTTAAGTGCTAGTACAGAATCAGAGTTAGAGTAGCAAAAAACCTCATAGGCAAGAGAGTCTATGAGGTTTTGTTTTTTGTTTTGAAAAATTTTTACGCTAAATCAATTTTTCGGGTCAGATATACATCTTGTACGGCATTAAGCAACTCCACGCCCTCTTTCATAGGTCTTTGGAAGGCTTTGCGTCCCATAATCAAGCCCATACCTCCTGCACGTTTGTTGATAACCGCAGTAGTTACGGCTTCTGCCATATCCGATGCCCCTTTGGATTCGCCCCCTGAGTTGATAAGCCCGATTTTACCCATATAGCAGTTGGCAACTTGATAGCGGCACAAATCTATGGGGTGCGAAGTGGTTAGCTCTTCGTACATTTTTTTATGCGATTTACCGAAATTGAGAGCGGTAAAGCCACCATTATTTTCAGGAAGTTTTTGCTTAATAATATCTGCTTGAATAGTTACGCCTAAATGATTGGCTTGCCCTGTAATATCAGCCGCTACGTGGTAATCTACGCCATCTTTCTTAAATGCACTATTACGAGCATAGCACCAAAGCACCGTAGCCATACCCAATTCGTGAGCCATTTCAAAGGCTTCGGCTACTTCTACAATCTGACGAGAAGACTCTTCCGAGCCAAAGTAAATAGTTGCCCCTACGGCTACTGCTCCCAAGTTCCAAGCCTCACGCACCGAACCAAACATAATTTGGTCGTATTTGTTGGGGTAAGTCATCAGTTCGTTGTGGTTAATTTTAACCAAAAAAGGAATTTTGTGAGCATATTTGCGGGACATCAGGGCTAAATTCCCAAAAGTAGTTGCTACGGCACTGCAACCGCCTTCAATGGCAAGTTTAATGATATTTTCAGGGTCAAAATAAATAAGATTGGGTGCAAACGAAGCTCCTGCGGAGTGTTCTATGCCTTGGTCTACGGGTAAAATGGAAAGATACCCCGTACCTTTGAGCCTTCCGTGATTGAACATTGTTTGCAAGCTACGCAAAACCTGAGGGTTGCGATTAGACTTGGCATATACCTCATCTACAAAATTTTTGGAAGGTTTTTGGAGAAGTTTTTTATCAATAGTCTTACACTCGTGATTGAGCAACTTTTCGGCATTAGAGCCAAGAATTTCTACAATTTTGTCGTAATTTAGCATAATTTCAAGGGGTTTGGTGAAAATTTTGGGCAAATATACAAAGTTATGTTGAGGTGTAAAATGCTTTTACCGATTTTCGTAAGATTTGTTAAGATTGCGAAAAACTGCTATTATTGTGGTCAAGTCCTGCGGATAAATGAATTTATATCAAAATAGGTTTCGTTTCAAGGTAGCTATCATCATAGTTGCATTTCTGATAGGCTTTGTTTCGTTGTATTATACCAATACTTTGGTGAGCCAACTTATACAACGAGAAAAGGCTCAAATAACGCTTTTCAGCAAGGCTTTGCGATATTTGTGGGATAGGGAAAATGAGGAGTCTATGAAGTTTATTTTGGAAGAAATCATCAAAGCCAACACTTCTGTACCTACCATTGCCACTGACGAAAACGAAAATATCATCACGGAGCGTAATCTGGATACCAAAGGAATGAGTGAAGAGGCAAAACAACTTTATTTAGAAAAAGAGCTTGCCCGAATGAAAGAGGAGTTCCCGCCTATCAAAATCAATATTGGTAAAGACCGCTATCACCTTATTTATTATCGTAGCTCCGATTTGATTTATCAACTCAAATATTACCCTTACATACAACTTACCGTAATAGCTATTTTTGGCTTGCTTACCTATTTGGCATTTAGCTACTCTCGCCGAGCTGAACAAAACCGAGTATGGGTAGGGCTTGCCAAAGAAACGGCTCATCAGCTTGGTACGCCTATTTCTTCGTTACTGGCTTGGGTAGAATATCTGAAAACTAATGCTATGACAGAGGAAATCTTGGAAGAAATCAACAAAGATGTAAAGCGTTTGGAAATAGTAGCGGCTCGTTTTTCTAATATTGGTTCGCAAACGGCTCTTTTGCAAGAAGATATTACCAAAATTATTGAGGAAATGCTTGTGTATCTACGCCCACGCATTTCAACGAAAATTCAGCTTGAATACCATAATTTTTTACCACAAAATTTTTCTGTAAGGCTCAATAGGTATTTGTTTGAATGGGTGCTGGAAAATCTTATCAAAAACTCGGTAGATGCTATTCAGGCGGAAGGAAAAATAGTGGTAGAAACGCGTCTTTCGAGCAAAGATAAATTACTTTATATTGATATTAGCGACAATGGCAAAGGCATACCTCCTCGTAAAATTAAGCGAGTATTTGACCCCGGCTATACCACCAAAAAACGAGGTTGGGGACTTGGACTTACACTTGCCAAAAGAATTATTGAGGAATATCACAAAGGTAAAATCTTTGTAAAATACTCCGAAGTAGATAAAGGCACTAAATTCAGAATTATACTTAAAACGTAGTTTCGTAAAGCCAAACATTTATTTTGTAAAAAACAACTTGGTTCTGCACGAAAAAAAGTTCTAATTTGTACAAAAAAAAAATCTATGCAAAAACTAATGCTTACCATTGCATTGCTTACTTCGCTGGTAGCTTGTAAGCAATCCGCTCAAAACACAGATGAGCAGAAAAAAGATACTGCCAAAAAAGTTGAAAGCACTAACACTGCTACAGAAAAAAAGGCAGAAACTGAAAATGCTTCGCCGAAAGCGAATGATCAACTCCCCGATATTAGCTTGCAGGGGTCTTACTATAGCCCACAAAGCAAAGAAATGATGATAATTGACTGGAAAAGAGGAAAAATCTCTAAAATGATGTATGCTCCCAAAGGTTCTCAGAAGTTTTTAGAGGCTGAAATAGTTGAAAGCAAAGGTAGTATGGGTACAATGGATTATGAATTTACTTTCAAGGCAAATGGTAAAACTATGCGTGCAGTAGTGGGGGCAAGTCCTGCGGGGATAGGAATAGGCGTAAATGAAGTAGGGAAAGAAGGCGAATCCAAAGATTTTGGAGCGGCGAATGTAAAAACTACCACTGATGAAGCAAAATTTGGCGTAGCGGCACTCGTAAGAGAAATTTATTGGAACAACAAATTTGAAAATGAAGCCAACAAAGCAACACTTATTGCCGAAGATTCGCAAGAAGGTACAGCCGAAGGGCAACTGCTTCTGATGTACAAAGCCGCTGACGGAAAAGAAGAGCCTATTTCTGCCCAAGTAAATCCGAATACTCACGAGCTAACTTTTGATTCAAAGATGTTGGGAGGCAAAATTCGCTGTCAGTTGGATAATGAAATGAGATGGGTTTTGCGAGTGTATAAAGGCAATGCGAAAATTGCAGACTTCAAACAAGTAATGTCTGTGGCAGGAAATTAGAAAGTTGAAAAATTAATATCTCTACCTGAAATGTAAAGCCCTCTTTAAGCAAAAGAGGGCTTTGCTATTTTTAATTTGAAAAGAGGCTGATAGCTACATCATTGCTTGCTACGTGAGAATAATTTTTGATTATCCAGTCTGTTATCTAATACAATCAGGTTTTTTGTTTCTTTTTCTTGGCGGCAGGGAAAAGCACGTTGTTCAAGATGAGCCGATAGCCCGGCGAATTGGGGTGTAGATTAAGGTCGGTGGGTTCTTCGCCTACAAAGTGCTGATAGTCTTCGGGGTCGTGTCCGCCGTAGAATGTCCAAGTTCCTTTGCCTTGTATGCCGTGAATATAACGAGCCTCGTTGCAAACTTTATTTTCTGCCATTATTACAACTTCCGACTTGATGAGCCGATTTTTGAAAGCCGTTGTTTGTCCCATAAAGCCTTTGATGAGCGTTTCGTGGTTTTGGGTAAGCATTGTGGGTACAGGGTCCCATTTGGCTGAAAAAGTAAATAGCTGAAAGAAATCGGTTTTTTCATTTACACCTCTTTCGTGCTGTTGGTTATCAATATCGGAATATTCATACACATAAGGATTTTTTTCCAAGCGAAAATTTTTGAAGGCGAAGGTATTTTGGAAATTGAGTTTTTCTTGAGCTTGCGGGTCAGCACCATCACCATCGTACATACTTTCGCAAATATCTACGCCTTCGGCGGCAAGGGCAATATCAAAGGTATCGGTAGCCGAACACATTGCAAACATAAATCCGCCTCCAATCACATACTCACGTATGCGTTTTACTACGGCTAATTTGAGCTGAGAAACTTTGGGAAAGCCCCATTTTTTGGCAAGAGCTTCTAATTCCTTTTTTTCTTGTACATACCAAGCCTGATTGCGAGCCATTGCATAGAATTTTCCTTGTTGCCCTGTGAAATCTTCGTGATGTAAGTGTAACCAATCATAATCTATGAGTTTGCCTTGCATAATTTCATCATCATAAATGAGGTCGTAAGGAATTTCAGCATAAGTTAGTACCAACGTAACGGCATCGTCCCAAGGCTGTTTGGTTTTAGGCGAATAAACAGCTATTTTGGGGGCTTTTTCCAACTTCACCACGTCCATATTTGCCGAAGGGCTGGCAATTTCGGCAAGTATTTGGTTGTATTGAGCTGAAGAAACTACCTGAAAGCTCACCCCCCGAATGGTTAGTTCGTTTTGTATGCGAGGGTCAAACTTTGTTCCAAAACTTCCGCCTCTATAATTCAAGAGCCAATCCACCTCCTGACCGACTTTTTGCAATACCCAGTAGGCAATACCATAAGCCTTCAAATGATTTTTTTGGGCTTTATCCATAGGAATTAAGATATAATTGGCTTTTGCCACCCAAATACAAACCCAAAAAAAGCCTATCAGAACAAATTTTTTCATTGGAGCTTCGTTTACGTTCAAACAAAATGTTTTTAGAATTAGCCTTCCTGAAATCTTTGAAAACAAAAAAGTTAAACCCTGAAAATTCAGAATATCAATTTTACTGCAAATTTTGAACCACCTTATAGCAATTAAACATTTTTTTAGTGAAAATGTTTGCTTGATTTGAAAGTATTTATGTTTTGTTTGAGCAATATAGAAATAAAACAAGTACAAATGTAAATACAAAATAGCATATCTAATTTCTTTTGCAAATCATATTTATTTATTGCTAACTATAGTATGTAGATTTTTAGTTGTAATATTACTTACTTTGTAAGAAATGCCCTATTCAATAGGCAAACTCTCAAACGCTTATCAAATTTGGCCAGATTCTAAGAAAAAAAAGATTAGAAAGAAATCTTTCGCAAGAAGATTTTGCAGAGCTCGTTGGGGTACATCGTACCTATATTGGTATGTTGGAAAGAGCAGAAAAGAATATAACCTTACTGAATATAGAGAAGATAGCGAACGCCTTAAATGTCTCTATTGCGGAACTTTTAAAGGAACTCTAAATATGAAATCACCTTACTTGAATAAGCCTAAAAGTG
>FWPU01012763.1_pt1 | contig 10961 bp, 15 predicted proteins | sample 2228361 | NCBI WGS metagenome assembly FWPU01 (sample SAMEA103939777, study PRJEB20133) | metagenome | reverse complement strand
GGTGTCACTACGGGCTCTATGTCCCGTCGCCGCACCGCGAGATCTTCATCAACCCGAGGATCTTGAGGGGCGAGATCACCGACGCGGCGACCGACGATCTTGCCTACGACGTCGTGGCGCATGAGGTCGCCCACGCCATGATGGACGGCGGCGCTGAGGACCACGCTGACTGCATCGCTCAGGATTGGGGCGCGAAGTGGAAGCACTACAAGAGAGCTGGTTGTACGGCGGCTGAGGTGACAGCTGCTCTCGGTCAGCTGCCGAAGTGAGCGGGGCTGTGGTGTCGGGTCGTGGTCGCGCCTATGCGGCGGTTGTCGTCGCCGTCGTGGTGCTGCTGACGGCGGGCTGTTCGGGCGATGAGGTAGCGACGACGGCTTCAGGCGGCGAGGCGGCAGCGACCGCGAACACTTCCGCTCGTCGCGAGATCGTGGTCGCTGAGACTGGTTTCGCGAGCTACGACACGTTCGATCACACGCACTCTTCCTGGGCTGTGGTGATCGACAACCCGACTCTCGACGTCGCAGTGGACGTCACGTTGGAACTCACGTTCAAGGACGCCGAGGGCATCGTGATTGACGTCAAGACCGAACACATCCGGGCTATTCAGCCTGGCCGGTCGGCTTGGGCGCGTGAGCAGCCCGCTCGAACGCTCGGTCCTGGCGTGTGGGACGGTCCTGTTGCCAGCCTCGACACACGTGTGTCGGTGGGTGGATGGCAGCCACGCTACGATCAGGGTTCGCTCACCGCCACCGATGTGAGGTTCGTCGCGGGCAAGCCGACGGATATCGCCAAGGTCACGGGAACGGTGCGCTCAACCCACAATGACGAACAGCACGATGTCGCTGTTGTGGCGTTGGTGCGTGACGGGAATGGCAAGCTGCTTGGTGGTGCTCGCCGACGTGTCGATGTGGTGCCTCCGGGTCAGTCCACCATCGAGGTCGAAGAGTGGGAGCCGCTGCCAGGGGCTTCTTCGGCAGAGCTGTACTTGCTACCTGGCACCATGCTGTCGACGGACATCACTCCATGCGATCCACGTGAGTGTGGTTCATCGACAGCTGCGCCGAACACCACGGGGTGAGTTCGAGCGGCGTGTTGGCGCTCGCTGTGGCGTATGGTCTGGCCGTTCTCATAGCCCGCGACCCCCTCGACGGCGTCGACGGCACCACCACGGTCGCCAACGGGTACCACTACGCCGACAACGACCCACTCAACAAGACCGACCTGCTCGGGCTGAGGGCGCAGGACTGCAACTTCTCGCAGGACGGAACGTGCCCGGTTGTCGTGAACGATGTCGATCCCGGCCGTCGTGCGGCGACGATTGAGCGGGCCCCGATGAGTGGTCCAGCTGCTATGCGAGCGCTGGTTGGTGTCGGGTGGTCCAGGCTTGGGCGAACTCGCTGGGGGTGAGGTCGCCGTGGGCGCTGTGGGGTCGGTTGTTGTTGTCGTCGATGCGCGAGTCCTCGATGAGCGCCTGGGCTTCGAGGAGGCTGTCGAAGTGCCAGAGGTTCAACAGCTCGTCGCGCCGGCGGCTGTTGAACGACTCGATCCAGGCGTTCTGCCACGGCGAGCCGGGGTCGATGAAGATGGTGTTCACGCCGTTGAACCGGCACCAGTCCGCGACCGCTGCGGCGATGAACTCGCCGCCGTTGTCGAACCGCAGGTAGGCGGGCAAGCCGCGCACCGCGGCGATGGCGTCGAGGGTGACCACGACGCGGTCGGCGTCGATGGAGCGGTCCACGACGATGACGGGGCACTCGCGGGTGAACTCGTCGACGACGTTGAGCAGCTTGAGGGTCCGGTTGTCGACGGTGGTGTCGAACTGGAAGTCCAACGCCCACAGGACGTTCGGGCGGATCGGGCACATCGCGCCGACCGCCGTGCCGATCCCGCGGTGGGACTTCTTGCGCTTCTTGTAGGGCACCTTGAGTCCTTCCTCGCGCCAGAGGCGCTGCACACGCTTGTTGTTGATCCGATGACCCGACCGGCGCAGCTCCTTGGCCGCTCGCCGCCACCCCCACCTCGGTCGACGTTTGGAGAAGTCCCGCAGCCAGGCCCGCAACCACGCCTCGTCGGGGGCGGGAACGGGCGGCTCGATGCGTTGGGTCGAGCGGTGCTGGCCGACCACCCGGCACGCTCGTCGTTCTGAGACCCCGAACCGGTCGCGCAGCATCACCACGGCGCTGCGCCGACGGTTCGGGGTCAGAAGTTTCCCGCCGCGATCTCCTTGAGCATCGCCTTGTCCAGCTCGGCCTCGGCCAGGAGCTTCTTCAGGCGGGTGTTCTCCACGTCGAGCTCCTTGAGGCGCTTCGCGTCGCTGGCCTTCATGCCGCCGTACTGGGCGACCCAGCGGTGCCAGGTCGACTCGGCGATCTGGAGATGCCGGCACACCTCGTCGAGCCCGGTCCCGCCGGCGAGCAACTTGTTGCCCTCGGCGAGCTTGCGGATGATCTGGTCGGGCGCATGCCGCCGTCGCTTGGCCATGTCGTGGTCTTACTTCGCCCCATCGCTGGGCATCGGACTCGCACAACAGGTGGACCACTACCAGGGGCTCAGCGCACGACCAGCAACCGCACCGAGTATGTGTGGGATGCTCATGGCCGGTTGTGTGTGATCGACACGGTCGGGGATGGCACCGCGGGTTGTGGCACTACCGGGGCCGATATCGTGGTGTTCGACTATGACAGCCATGGGCGCCGCATCCGGCGGGAGTCGGTTGGCCGGGACGACATCTACACCTACGACCCCGCGGCAGGCTTGTCACGTGGGATCCGCCGTCTCGCGCTCAACGACCAGCCGGAGAACCCCGGCCCGAACGACCCGGCCGACTACTTCAGCTATGACGTCACCGAGTCCACCACGGCTGCGCCGACCAGCGCGGCGACTGCGCCCACGAACGGGTATGAACCGTTCGGGCGACCGGTCGACTTCTGGTCGGCGTTGTATTTCGGGTGCCGGGGTGAGCTGCATCTTGACCAGCTCATCTATCTGCGGGCCCGCGACTACGACCCGGCCACCGGCACTTTTTTGACCCGCGACCCCCTCGACGGCGTCGACGGCACCCCCACGGTCGCCAACGGGTACCACTACGCAGACAACGATCCGGTCAACAAGACCGACCCCCTGGGGCTACGACCCGAAGACGGCGAGTTCGGGTTCATGCCCTTCCCTACGAGTACCGCTGGAGGAGTTCCGATCACCTGTGGTGCGAACGAGCATCCAGAAACGACACCGCCAGCGGGCAGCCAGATCCTCGGGGGGACCTACGACGGGAACTACCAGTGCTTCTCCGACCCAGTTGAGTGTTCCGCTGGGTTCCTGCAGTCCCTCTTGGGCGACCGAATTGGGTTGGCTCTGCACGTCGGCTGCTTGCTGAGACGATCAACGAGTCCTGCAGCGGAGGCACTGGCGGCCTCGTGGGCTTACGCGGAGCTGCGGTGGGGCACCGGCGACCTCGATATCGGATGTGCTCGATCGCCGCACCTCAATCTCGCGGTTGCGTGTATTCACCACGCTCGCACGTTCGTCCCCGCGTTCAGGATCAACAAGGATGCTGAGGCGACGACCCACGGGCACTTCGTCTTCTGCAAGGACCGATGCTCCGGGACCCTGCTCGAGCATGAGGTGGTCCACGTCGGCCAATGGGAGGACGAGGGCGACCGCTTCGCGATCAACTACGCAATCGAGGCCCAGCGCAACGGGACCGGGTGCAGGAACAAGTACGAGATCCCGGCGTACGACCAGAACTGGCCATGCCCGCACTGAGGCGGTCTGCGTGGCTCGCTCGATGCACCGGCCGCGGATTCGCTGTCGTCACAATCCTCAGCTGTGGGTCCCCGTTCGACTCGACCGGCGTCGTGGTGTCAGCCGACCAGACTGAAGTCTGCGTGACGCGGTCGGGCGACCTCGACGAGCCCCGCCAGTGTTTCGATCCCGGGGACGCCGGAAATGGGCAACAGTTCGAGGTCGGCGACTGCGTCGACCTCAGGTTCTCCGGTGAAGGAGGCAGAGTTCTAGAGACCCGCCCGGCTACCTGTGCAGAGGAGTGGGCTGGCGGCGAAGCCCCAGGGACCGATGACGAGCCCGATGGCGTGCCGCCCGCGGGCGTCGGGTGGGTTCAGCTCGGGGATAGTCGGATCGAGATCGAGGTTGTTGCGTGCGAGTCAGGCGGAGCCCCATTGGCACCCCACCTGTACGACGACGCGGCATTGACACTCGCGTTGACTGCCCGCGCCGATGAAGGCCCGGATGGTGGCCCCTTCGGCTTCGAGTTCCATCGCTCGTCAGGCCCTGGTGAGTCCGTTGGCGACCAGGTATTTCTCTGGGAAGGCGCTCGGGAGGATCCGATAGTGGCCTGGCAGGCTCAGGGCGAGGAGGGCGAGTCGCCGGCCAGGGGTCTCCGTGTCTCTGACGGCCTGCTCGCGGGTATCGATCGCGGTGTCGTCTCTGGCAGCACCCCGGTCTACCTGCTGGATGGCTTGTCCTACACAGACGAGCAGCTCGAGTTCGGCTTCATGGCCACGTGCCCGGATGCCGACAGCCTCGCTTCGACTACGACCACCGCCCCCGCAGATCCTCCGACGTCCGATGAGCCCGGTTCTACGTCTACGACGGCGCCGTAGGTTCTGCGGGGTCCATGTCGCCAACCCCTACCACTACGCCGACAACGACCCCTTGAACAAGGCCGACCCGCTCGGGCTACGACCAAGCGACTTCAGTTTCGACCCGAACATCACGGTGCTTCCCGCAGGCCAGGTCTGCGTCAAGTTGTGGGGCGTCGGTGGCTGCGTCGGGGTACCGGATCCCGACGACGTCCTCGATGCGCTCGTTGATGTCGCGCTGCTGCCGGTGGAGGCGTACGTCGCCTTCCAGCAGTTCACCCAGGATCAGCTCGCTCGGCTCGAGGCGATGCTGCTCAAGTTGTTCGGGGTTTCGCCGTCACCGGCAGCCGACGTACTGGGCGCGATCCTGGCGGTGGACGCCTCGGATGACGGCGGCCAGATCCGTACGTGTGGTACCTCCGGTCTGGGCCTCAGCGTGTGGTGCACGGCTCGCAGCCGCTACGTCACTCAGGAAGCGATCACGATCGGCCATTTCATCAACTGCCGGGAATCGGTCAACTGCACCAGCGCTGTCGGTGTGGGACTGCTCCATCACGAGCTCGTGCACGTCGAGCAGTGGGAGGAGGTCGGCGATCGCTACTTCGCCCTCTACCCGATCGCGTCGGCCCGCGCCGCGCTTGAGGCCCGACGGACTGGCGATCCGTATGAGTGCGTGCACGACTTCGAGGGGCCCGCCTATCGGGTCGGGCCGGTGGACAGCGTTGGGAACACGCGTTGCTAGCGCATCGGGTATTCACGGCGCATCTCACCATCGCGATGGTGATCATCGCGATGGCTTGTTCACCAACTGACCGCACGCGAGACGTGGTGATCATCTCGGTGGATGATGCGGTCGTGTGCTTCGTCGATGCCGACGGCCGACGCCTCTGTCCCGGCCGGGAGTATGCTGCTCCGCTGCTGGTGCTCGACGTTGGCGATTGCGCGAGGATCCGCTTCGCCGGACAAACCATTGCGGTCGGTTCCGCTGAGAAGATCGAGTGCCCAGCAGAGCTTCGGCACCCGAGTGTCACATCCGGGTCTGGGCCACCCAACAGTGCACGTACGATCGGTCCCACGACAGATCGGCAAATGGACGATGAATCGGACGCTTCATCCGCGGGTCAGTAGGTGTCGGCGAAGTGGCCATCGCAGAGTCGCCAACCCCTACCACTACACAGACAACGACCCGCTCAACAAGGTCGATCCCCTGACCACGCTCACGTAGCTCTCCCCAGACCTGCTCACTGATATTCCCCACTCTCCTGGGTCCACCACCTTGGGGTCGGCCTCCTCTCTGCTGGACGTCGACCAAGACAACCCGGCCTGAGAGGAGGCGCCGCTCCTGATGCTCACGCGGGAGGAAGATGTGGAAGTTCATTCCCTCGCGAAGAGGGGCTGGTCGATCTCGGCGATCGCCCGGCACACGGGCCGGGACCGCAAGACGGTCCGGGCGTATCTCAACGGCGACCGCGAGCCTGGCGTGCGGGTCCGATCCGAGGAGGATCCGTTCGACCGGGTAGAGCCGTACGTTCGTCAACGGCTCACCGATGACCCGCACGTGTGGGCGACGGTGCTGTTCGACGAGCTCGTCGCTTTGGGCTTCGATCGCAGCTATCAGACCTTTACTCGACAGATGAGAGATCGGGAGCTGCGTCCGCATTGCGAGCCGTGCTCGTCATCGAACGGCCGAGCGCACGTGGATATCGATCATCCGCCGGGTGAGGAGATCCAGTGGGACTGGCTTGAGCTGAACGACACCCCGTGAGGCACGAAGTTGTTCGTGTTGGTCGGGGTGTTGTCGCGCTCGGGGCGGTTCCGGTGCTGGCTGTCCGACGCCGATGACCAAGCCCATCTCGTCGTCGGCATCGACGAGATCCTGCGCTGCCTCGGTGGCACAACGAAGCGGTGGCGCGTGGATCGGATGGCAACGGTGATCGTGCCCGGCACCGACCGGATCCAACGGTCGTTCGCGCCGGTGGCGAAGCACTACGGCGTCGGCGTGGATCCTTGTCCGCCACGACACGGCAATCGCAAGGGCGTTGTTGAAGCGGCGATCAAGTACGTGACGCAACGCTGGTGGCGCACCGCCCGCGTCTCAACCTTGGAAGAAGCGCAGGTGAGCCTCGACGCTTTCTGCTTCCGGGTCGCTGATGCCCGCCGGCGAGACGACACGACCGTCGGCGAACTCGCCGACACCGAACCGCTGCTCGGGTTGCCGCCGACCGCGTACCCGGCCGAGCTGCGTATGGCTCGGAAGGTGGCAGCGAACGCGTTGGTGTCGGTGTGGGGCAACCGCTACTCGGTTCCACCGGGCCTGGTTGCTGCCGAGGTGACCGTGTGCTGGCGCATCGGCACCGACACGATCGACATCATCACCGCCGCCGGCACTGTCGCCACCACCCACCGGCTGGCGCCTCGAGGTGCGGGACGAACCGTGCGGCTCCCCGAGCACACGGCCGCGTTGGAGAAGGTCGTGTTGAGCGCGTTCAGCACCGCACGGCCGTGCAAGACGAAGGTCAACCGGCCGCCGTCGGACGCGGCGTTGGCGCTCGCTGCGGAGATCGTGGGCGAAGCCGGCGCGAGTCCGGTAATCGACCTGGCCGCCTATCAGCGCCTCGTCGACGGGAAGGAGGCCGGATGAGCCGCGACACCGTCTATCAACAACTCCGATCCCACCTCGCCTACTTGAAGTTGGGGGCAGCCGCCGAAGCGCTGCCCGGCGAGCTCGACGCCGCGACGAAGAACAAGACCAGCCACACCGAGTTCCTCGAACGGCTGCTCGCCATCGAAGTGCAAGCCACCGAAGCGCGGCGGCTCGCGGGACGGATGCGGTTCGCGAACTTCCCCGCACCATGGCGCCTCGATGACTTCGACTTCACGGCCCAGCCGGGCATCGACGAAGCGTTGGTCCGTGACTTCGCCACCTGCCGGTTCGCCGATGACGCCACCAACGTGTTGCTGATCGGACCGCCCGGTGTCGGCAAGACCCATCTCGCCATCGCGTTGGGCCACGCCGCGGTCGAGGCCGGGCTACGCACCTACTACTGCACGGCGGCAGATCTCGCAGCCCGGTGTCAACGAGCCGCCATCGAAGGCCGCTGGGCGAACACCATGCGGTTCTTCAACGGGCCGACGGTGATGATCATCGACGAGCTCGGCTACCTGCCCATGCCCGCCGAGGACGCCAACGCGCTGTTCCAAGTCATCTCCCAGCGCTACCTGCGCGGCTCGATCATCCTCACCACCAACCGCGGCGTCGCCGAATGGGGCGACATCTTCGCCGACACCACCATCGCAGCAGCCATGCTCGACCGGCTCCTGCACCGCTGCATCCCCATCCAAATCGACGGCGACAGCTACCGCATGCGCGCTCACCGCGCCCGCGCCAAGACCCTCACCAAGAAAGGAGATCGCTAACCTTCACCCGCCCACCAGGGTGGGGGATTTCGATGAGCAACCCTGGGGAGTTTCAACGAGCGGCGGCACCCCTGGGGCTACGTGCGACCGATTTGGTCTTCAAGTACTGCAACACAAGCGCGGACGGGCAGTGCCCGATCGTGGTGAACCACATCGACAACTCTTTCAGGGGATCGTCGATTGCGTACAGCGTGCCCGGCCACGACAGGGCGTAGAACTCGTACTCGTCCTCTCGGGTCATCGGCATCGTGGTCACCCGGGCTCGGCGAGCCCTCAACTGATGTCTCGCACAAATGGAAGGATTGTTCCATTTGTGCTGGCTAGTGAGTAGCCTGGGGTCGTGGATTTCGTCCGACCCATCGAGGCCATCGTGCCAGGCGCCCAGGGGCGGGTGCTCGCCGTCTTGGCCGAGACCACGGCCGAGCTGAACCTGCGGACCATCGCCCAGCTCGCCGGGATCAGCCAGGCCCAGGCATCGCGCTTGTTGCCCGACCTGGTCTCGCTCGGCGTCGTCGAGCGACGGGAGGTGCCGCCGGCATCCCTGTTCCGGCTGGTGCCTGAACACGTCGCCTCGCAGGCGCTGCTGGCCCTCGCTCGCTCCACCGACACGGTGCTCCACGAGATGGGTCGACTGGCCGGCGCGCTGCCCCAGCCGCCGGTCAGCGTTATCGTCTTCGGATCGTTCGCCCGACGGGAAGCCGGTGCCGACAGCGACATCGACGTAGTCGTCGTCCGGCCCGTAGACCTGGACGAGGACGACGACGCGTGGTCCGCCTCCCTCGCGGCCTGGGGTCGCGACGTACGTCGACTCACCGGCAACCCGGTCGAGATACTCGAGGTGAGTGCAGACGAGGCAGCCGCGAAGATCGGCGGCCGCAGCCAGCTGTGGGCCGACATTCGGCGCGACGGCCGTGTCGTCCACGGTCAGGGCATCGACGAGCTCCGGGCAGTGCGCAATGCCTAGGCCCGGTCGCACGAGGCCTGTGTCAGCCGCGCAGGTCCGCGCCTACGCCGCCAAAGCCGGAGAGTTCGCCGAGGCCGCCGCCAGCGATCTCGGCGCCGGTCGCAACATCGCCGCTACCAGCCTCGCCATCCACGCCGGCATCAACTCCGCCGATGCCGTCTGCGGTGCTCGCCTCGGCAAGCGTGCCGCCGGCGAGGACCACGACCAGGTGCTCGCCCTGCTCGGCCAGGCAGGGCCCGACGGCGCCGAGGTCGAGCGCGAGCTGCGCCGCCTGTTGCCGCTCAAGACAAAGGCCGAGTACGAGCCAGACGACATCGCACCGTCGGTCGCGTCGAAGGCGGTCGAGCGTGCCCAACGCTGCGCCGCCGTGGCCCGGCGAGTGGCCTCCACGACGAGGTAGCCGGGCTCCTCAGCCCCAGAAGATGCAGATGGGGTCGGCGTCGATCTCGGCGAGCAGCCGGTCGATGGTCGGTGTGGGTTCGAGGTCTTCGTAGCGGTGGAACTTGCTGTTGCGGTCGGGCCAGTAGAGCGTCCAGGCGCCGGTCGACTTCGTGTACCGCATCCGGGCGATCTCCTGACGGGTCCAGTCGGGCCCGAAGTCCTCACGCCACGGCGGTCGGCACTCGAGAATCGTGATCGCCCGAGCATCGACGTCCATCTCGACACGCATCTCGTCGATGTGCTCACCGATCCGCTCGTTCTACTCCGCCAGGTCGAAGTCCGTGCGCCCGTGTTGCCGTTCGAGACGCTCGAACGCCGCCAGCACCTCGTCACGACAGGTCACGAACCAACCCCCGAAGCATCCGCAGCGGCGTTGATTGCGACAGCGCAGTCGATCAGGACTGGCCAGACCTCCTCCAGGTCCAGCGACGAGGTGGCATCTCATCCCTGGTGTAAGAGCGGCCGGGGGCGTGGGTTCCTTCAAGAGCTGACTACTCACGATGGAGACCTACGCCCATGCCGAGACGAGTATCGCCGACGTAGCTGATCCGCGCCGAGATCGACGAGTTGTTCGCGTCCGACCGAGGGATCGGGGACGTGCTGGAGGACCTCATGCGCATGTCGGTGCGCCTGGTGCTCCAGGAAGTGCTGGAGGTCGAGGTGACCGAGTGGCTGGGCCGGAGCTGGAACTCGCGGGCCGAAGGCGAGCGGGACGGGCAGCGCAACGGCTACAGGGATCTCACGATCAAGACGACCGGAGGGCCGGTCGAGCTGAAGCGCCCGACGCTGCGGAACACGACCGAGCAGTTCGCGTCGAAGCTCCTCGGCAAGGGCGTGGTGCGCACGAACCCGCTCAAAGCGCTGGTCATCTCGGGTGGGTGCGTGGCCTGTCGGGTCGTGACATCGAGGCGCTGCTGGCTGAAGCGCTCGGCCCCGAAGCGGCGCTGTCGCGCTCGACGGTGTCGCGGATCTGCGAGCGGCTCCGCGACGAGTTCGAGGCGTTCACGACCCGTGACCTGTCCGATGTCGAGCTGGACTACCTGTTCTTGGACGGGTCGTTCTTCAAGATGCACGACGGCGCCACCGCCGAGCCGGTGCTGGTCGCCTACGGGATCACGACCGTCGGGACGCCGGTGCTGCTGGCCATCGAGCCCGGCGGCGATGAGTCCTATGACGCGTGGGTCGGGTTCTTCGACGGGCTCAGGGGGCGGGGCTGCGGCCGCCGCTGCTGGTCATCTCCGACGGCGCGCCCGGCCTGATCGGCGCCGCCGATGACAGCTACACCACGAGCCTGCGGCAGCGTTGCCTGATCGACCGCGCGCGAAATGTGCTGGCCAAGGTGCCCAAGGTTCACCGCGCCACCTTCAAGGGCGAGTTCTGGGCGCTGTTCGACGACATCGACGCCGAGCCCGGCGACAAGGCCGTCGCCATCGCGCAGAAGCGGATCGACGAGTTCGCCAAGCGGCACCGCAAGCAGTTCCCGTCAGCGGTCGAGTGCCTCCTCACCGACCGCAAGGCGCTCACCGCGTATCTGCGGTTCC
>FWPU01004685.1_pt1 | contig 10961 bp, 21 predicted proteins | sample 2228361 | NCBI WGS metagenome assembly FWPU01 (sample SAMEA103939777, study PRJEB20133) | metagenome | reverse complement strand
CCCCTTGCCGCTCCCCGGCGGGCCTATCAGTACGACGTACGTTGCCACAAGCCCGGCTCCCTGCTAGCGGATGAAGGTCTCACGGTGGCGCATGACGAGCTGCGCCTCAAGCTGACGCAGGGTATCGATCACAACGCCAACAACGATGATCAGGCCGCCGCCGCTGATGATATACAGGGCGCTACGCACTTCAAGGCCCGACCCCGGCTGGATCAGGTTCATAACGACCTGCACAACGCCAGGCAGAACCGCCACAAACCCAAGAAACAGCGCACCAACCAGCGTGATGCGCTGCACCACCTTGTTGATAAACTCCTCGGTGCGCTTGCCGGGCCGGATGCCGGGGATGAACCCTCCGTTGCGTTGCAGGTTATCGGCCAGATTCTGGTTGCGGATCATAATGTCAGTGTAGAGGTAGGTGAAGCCGACAACCATCGCAAAGTACACAATCCAGTACACAATCTGCCCTGCCATGAGCGTACCGCCCTGGCTGCCAAAGATATTGCTGATGCTCGTTGCCGTGTTCGCCACCCAGGGCGCCGGGCTTTGAGTGAAGAAGTTGGCCAGAATAGCCGGAAATGTCAGAAACGATTGAGCGAAGATGAGCGGGATCATGCCTGCCGTATTCACGCGGAGCGGTAGGTAGGTCGAGCCGCCCCCGTACATCTTTGTGCCGCGCACGCGCTTGCCGTATTTCACCGGGATGCGCCGCTGGCCCTCCTGTACGGCGATGATCACCACCACCGTCAGCACAGTCATCACCAGGAACAGGATGACGTTCCGGAACGTCGCCGCCGTGTCAGCGCTGAACAGGCGCGTCAGGTTGAACGGCACGCGTGCGACAATGCCTGCAAAGATGACCAGGCTAAGCCCGTTCCCGATGCCATCCTCGGTGATCAGCTCACCCAGCCAGATGGCAAACATCGTTCCGGCGGTCATCACTGCAATCACTGTCAGGGTCAACACCGGGTTGCCCCCCGCTCCAAAGCCAAAGCCAGGGATGATCTGGCTGCCTGTGCCCGCACCGAAGATGTTGATCTGCCCCACGGCCTGGAGGGCTGCCATCGGGATAGCCAGGTAGTAGGTCAGCCGGTTCATCTTATCACGGCCAGCCTGCCCTTCCTTCGTCATCTCCTCTAGGGCCGGGATGACTGGCGTCAGGATCTGAATGATGATGCTGGCCGTGATGTACGGATAGACCCCCATTGCCAGCACTGAGAAGTTGGATACCGCCCCGCCCGACAGTAGGTCAAGCACCTGGGCGAACGCCCCAATGTTGCTCCCCGGTGACAGCACCTGGCGCAGCACCTCACGGTCGACGCCCGGCACGGGCACATTGGCCGCCAGCCGGTAGATGACAAGCAGCACGATCGTGACAATGATCCGGCGCCGCAGGTCTGGCAGACGGAAGGACTCGCGGAGGCCCTCTAAAACTGACATCGTGTCCTCTCTTTACGCATTCCCCTGACGGTCAGAGTCCGACGGTCAGAGAAACCCCTCAGCCCCTAGAAGCCTTCTCCTCGGCGTGCTTCCGGTGCAGCGCCGCGATCTGCTCCTTAGGGAGCCGCTTGACCGTAGCGCGTGCGCCAGTGATCACCAGTTCAAGCTCCTCGACCGTGCCACCGGCCCCTTCGATCTTGGCACGGGCGCCCTTTGAGAACCGATGCGCTTTTACCGTATAGGGCGTGCTGAGCGTGCCTCGCCCCAGAATGACCACCGGCTCCAGCGGGTTGTCAATCAGCCCGGCAGCGGCCAGCGACTCAGGGGTAATCTCCGCGCCTCGGTCGAAGCGCCCTTCAAGCTGGTCAACGTTGACTTCCTGGTAGGGGACGGCAAAGATGTTTGTAAAACCGCGTTTGAAGGGCAGGCGGCGCACCAGTGGAAGCTGGCCGCCCTCGAAGTAGGGCGGCACACCGCCGCCCGCGCGGGCATTCTGCCCCTTCGTGCCGCGACCGGCTGTCTTACCCTGACCGGCTGCAATGCCGCGACCTACTCGCTTACGCTTTTTGGTTGCACCCTTATCGGGACGCAGGTCGTTGAGCTTCATGGAGCTACTCCACCTCTTCAACCGTCACCAGGTGGCTGACTTTGCGCAGCATCCCGCGCAATTGCGCCGTATCGGGGCGCTCAACCGTCTGGTGCATCTTTCTCAGGCCCAGGGTCCGGATCGTATCCCGGTGGCTCTGTGAATAGCCAATCACACTCTTGGTGAGCGTGATGCGCAGCATCCGCTGCTTGCTCTTCTTCTTAGCCATCACTACTCGCTTCCCTTGCTTCGCATCCAGAAGGGCAGCACTTCGTCAGGCTCTTTGCCCCGCATATCGGCCACCTCCCGGATATCCATGAGCTGCTCCAGCCCCAGCATGGTGGCACGCGCTACGTTGAGCATGTTCGCGCTGCCCTTCGACTTTGTCAGAATGTCCCTGATGCCGGCTGCCTCCACGACGGCACGTACAGCGCCGCCCGCGATTACACCCGTGCCGGGCGAAGCGGGGCGTAGCATCACGACCGCGCCGCCGTACTTGGCCTCGACTGGGTGTGGGATGGTCGAGCCAACCATAGCGATCCGCTTCATGTTACGGCGGGCGCGGTCTGCACCCTTGCGGATCGCATCAGGCACGGCACGCGCTTTGCCGGTACCTACGCCGACCTGCCCCCGGTTGTCACCGACGATGACCACCGTGCGGAAGGCAAAACGGCGCCCGCCCTTGATCACCTTGGCCACGCGGCTGATGTCCAGCACGCGCTCGTCCAGTTCCTCGCGTTCATCGATACGGGGTTCACGTCGTCCCATGTCTCACTCCAAGTCGGGTGTCCGTGCCAGGCAGGCCCAGCAGCGGACACTCCACTTCACTAGAACTGCAGACCTGCATCGCGGGCCGCCTCAGCCAGCGATTTGACACGCCCGTGATACTGATACCCGCCCCGGTCAAAGACCACCTCTTTGACTCCAGCCTCCAGCGCGCGTTTGGCTACCAGCCTACCAACCAGCACCGCGGCCTCGGTCTTGGTCTTGCCCTTGACCTCATCCTTCAGCTCGGCGTCTACTGTCGAAGCGGCCACCAGTGTATGGCCAGCCTGATCATCGATCACCTGGGCGTAGATGTGTTTGCTGCTCCGGAACACATTCAGGCGGGGGCGCTCAGCCGTCCCGGACACTTTCATTCTGACTCGCCGGTGGCGCCGCTCGCGCGCCACCGCTCGGAGGTTCTTCTTTCCCATCTCTCTGATCTCTTCTCCGTCACATGACGACCGCCAGACGCGGCCTACCCTGCGGGTTACCCACCCACCTTCCCGGCCTTACCAGCCTTCTGGCGGACGAATTCACCCTTGTAGCGGATACCTTTGCCTTTATACGGCTCAGGCGGGCGCAGCTTGCGGATGTCGGCTGCAACCTGACCGATCAACTCTTTGTTGTTCGACCGGATGACGATTTCCTGGCCACGCTCCTCCACCGCGAAGCTGACGGAGGGAGGTGGTGACACCAGGATATCATGGGAATAGCCCAGGCTGAGCCGGATGTCCTCACCAGCCATCTCAGCGCGGTAGCCCGTGCCCACGATCTGAAGGCGGATCTCATACCCCTCACTCACCCCGACCACCATATTGTTGATCAGGGCGCGGGTCAACCCATGCAGGGCACGGTGTTGTCGGTTGTCGGTTGGCCGGGTCACCACGATTTGCCCGTCCTGCTGCTCAATCGTCATGGCCGGGTCAAAGCGCCGGGACAGTTCGCCCTTTGGCCCCCGGACTGTGACCTGGCTGCCGTCGATGGTGACGGTCACGCCCTCCGGAATAGGAATAGGTTTCTTGCCGATTCGAGACATTACTCACTCCATCAGACTCCAGACGTCAGACCCCAGCCTATCAAGGGGCAGCTAACGTCTGCTGAACTTCGTCCCGCACCACGACCTGACGTCTAGGGTCTGGTCTACCCGCTACCACACGTAGCACAGCACCTCACCGCCAACACGCCTCCGGCGGGCCATCTGCCCGGTCATGACGCCTTTCGGCGTGGTCAGGATCGCGATGCCCATGCCGCTCAGCACCCAGGGGATCTCGTCAACGTTGGCGTAGATGCGCCGTCCCGGTTTGCTGATGCGCCGCAGGCCGGTAATGACCGGGCGGCGATGGCGCCGCTCGCCAACGTACTTCAGCTGCACGATCAGGCGCTTCGCGGGGATCTCGCCCTCGACCTGAAAGCCCTCAATATAGCCCTCTTCCCGGAGAACACGGGCGATCTCCTCTTTCAGCTTGGAATACGGGATCGCGACTTCCGTGTGCTTGGCCATCAGGGCGTTACGGATGCGGGTCAGCATGTCCGCGATTGGATCGTTCACAACCATACCGGGTCTCTCCTCCTGCTACCAGCTGGACTTTGCCACACCAGGGATTTGGCCCTCCAGGGCCAGCTCACGGAAGCAGATCCGGCAGAGTTCGAACTTCCGGATATAGCCACGCGGGCGGCCACAGCGCCGGCAGCGATTCCGGACGCGGACAGCATACTTGCGGCGCATCTCGCGATAGGGCATACACTTCTTTGACATATGAGCTACTCCCAGTTCCTTCCGTTCAGCGCCCTGCGTAGGCCGGGCGAGCGACCTCAAGGTCTTGGAAAGGCATGCCGAGCAAGCGCAGCAGTTCGCGCCCTTCCTCGTCCGTCTCGGCGGTCGTCACAATGCTGATCTCCATTCCCCGCACCTTGTCAATTTTGTCGTACTCGATCTCAGGGAACAGAATCTGCTCGCGCAGGCCGAGCGTGTAATTCCCGCGCCCGTCGAATGCTGTGGACGGCACGCCGCGAAAGTCGCGCGTGCGGGGCAGCGCCACATTCATCAGTCTGTCCAGGAAGGCCCACATCCGCTCACCGCGCAGGGTAACCTTCACGCCGATGGCGCGCCCTTCGCGCAGCTTGAAGGCCGCTACGCTCTTGCGCGCCTTCGTCACCACCGGGCGCTGTCCAGTGATGGCCGTGATGTCCTCTACCGTTGCGTCCAGTGCACGCGCGTTGTCCAGTGCCTCGCCTACCCCAACGTTGATCACGATCTTCTTGATCCGGGGCGCTTGCATGATGTTGTCGTACCCAAAGTGCTTGATCAGCGCCGGGCGCACGTTCTCCAGATAATGCGCTTTGAGCCTGTGCATCAGTCAATATCCTCGCCACATGATTTGCAGACCCGGACGCGCTCGCCGTTCTCCCGGCGGATGCCAACGCGGGTTTTCTGGTTGCACTGCGGGCAGACGAGCATCACGTTGGAGACGTGAATCGGTGCCTCGAACTGAATAATCCCGGCCTGTACCTGGCCACGTCCGGCCTGCATCGGCCGCTGATGTTTCTTGCGAATATTGACCGACTCAACGACCACGCGCTGCTCCTTGGGATAGGCACGCAGCACCCGCCCCCGGGCGCCTTTGTCGTTGCCCTGAATGACTTCCACCAAATCGTCTTTCTTGATACGCATGCTATGCGCCATCTGCACTCCCTCCGCCGGACTCAGAGCACCTCAGGGGCCAATGAGACGATCTTCATGAAGCCCGCCTCGCGCAGCTCACGAGCAACCGGCCCAAAGATGCGGGTGCCCTTGGGGCTTTTCGTCATGCCATCAAGCACGACGGCCGCATTGTCGTCAAAGCGAATGGTGGAACCATCCTCGCGGCGGTACTCCTTCTTGGTGCGCACCACAACGGCACGCACAATATCGCTTTTCTTGAGACCCGCGTGCGGCTGGGCCGATTTGACGGTCGCAACAACGATGTCGCCGATCCCGCCGTAATACCGCTTGGAACCGCCCAGCACACGGATGACCAGGAGCTCACGTGCTCCGCTGTTGTCGGCCACTTTGAGCCGGCTTTCCTGCTGAATCATGGCTGTACCCTCTAGGCCGTCCGCTAGTTATTCTTCGAATTCCTCTTTGCCAGCCGTCTCGAGTTCCTCTTGGGATTCCTCTTCCGTTCCGGCAAGCTCTTCGTCCACGCCGCTCAGGTCAGCCACTTCCATGGTACGGGCGCTCAGGTCCTCGCGCAGGATCTCCTGCACCACCCAGCGCTTATGTTTGCTCAGGGGCCGGGACTCGACGATCAGCACTTCGTCGCCGATCTCGCAGGCGTTCCCCTCATCGTGAGCCATGTAGCGCTTGGCAGAACGGATCACTTTGCCATACAGCGGGTGGCGGAATGTCCGCTCGACCAGCACAACCACCGTCTTGTCCATCTTGTTGCTGACCACGCGGCCAGTCATTCTGCGTCTCTTATTCGGCATTCTCTGCCTCCAACTGCTTCTCCCGCAGCACGGTCAGCACCCGGGCGATGTTGCGCCGGGTTATCCGCAACCGGGATACATCCTCAAGCTGACCCGACTCGCGCTGGAAGCGCAGGTTAAAGTACTCCTCTTTCAGCTCATCCAGCCGGGCCTGAAGCTCGCTCGGAGACAACTGCCGCAGATCGGCTGCCTTGGTCTTCATGAACCCGTCACCTCCGCTCCTGAGATGGGGTCAATGCGCTTCACAATCCGGCATTTGACGGGCATTTTGTAGGACGCGCGGAGCAGCGCCTCCGTCGCAATCTCCTCGTCAACCCCGCCCACCTCGAACATGACGCGGCCCGGCTTGACAACAGCCACCCAGTGATCGACCGAACCCTTGCCCTTCCCCATGCGCGTCTCGGCAGGTTTCTGCGTGACGGGCTTGTCAGGGAAGATGCGGATGTAAACCTTGCCCCGGCGCCGGAGCTGACGCACGATGGCGCGGCGCGCAGCCTCGATCTGGCGGCTGGTAATCCAGGCCGGTTCTAGGGACTGTAGCCCAATGTCGCCGAAGTCAACCGTATTGCCGCGCTGAGCCTTGCCCTTCATCCGCCCCCGACACTGCTTGCGGTACTTTACACGTTTTGGCATCAACATGTTGCTACTCTCCACACGGCAGCACGGCCCATAGCCGCTCAGGCCGCCTGCGTTGGCATACTAAGTCGGGTGCCCGCCCTCAACACCGGCCAGCGGGGCGACGCCGCGCCGCGCCGGGCGCGTCGGCCCTACCGGACTGACACCGTCAGTCTACTGGCTGACGTAAACACCCTCCGACTCAAGCTCTTCCTCGCCCAGCACGTCGCCCTTGTAAATCCACACCTTAACCCCGATCCGGCCGTAGGTCGTCAACGCCTCGGCGGTGCCGTAGTCAATGTCGGCACGCAGGGTCTGAAGCGGCACACGTCCCTCGCGCACCCATTCACGGCGTGCCATCTCCGACCCAGCCAGACGACCGGAGGCCATGATCTTGACTCCCTGGGCGCCCGTGCGCATCGCCTGGCTGGCTGCGCGCTTCATAGCCCGGCTGTGCGAAATGCGGCGCTCAAGCTGGCCGGCAATGTTCTCGGCAACCAGCTTGGCGTCCATATCGGGCGACTCGACCTCCTCGACCTCAATCCGCACCTTCTTGGTCGTCAGGTCCTCAAGCGCCTGACGCAGCTCCTTAACAGCCGTACCCTTACGCCCGATGATGATGCCGGGTCGGGCAGTGTGCAGCGTCACCTGGATCTGGTTCGGGTAGCGCTCAATCTGTATCTCTGAGATGCCCGCACTCCCGTGCTCCCGCTGAATCAGGTCACGGATCGCGAAGTCTTCATGCAGAAGCTCGCCATAGCGACGCCCTTCCGCATACCAGCGCGCACTCCAGTCCTTGATGATCTTCAGACGCATGCCAATCGGATGTACTTTACGGCCCATTCTTACTTCTCCTCCGCCCTCAGGTTGTCTGGAGCGCCTTCCGGCGCCGCCTCCTCGGCCACGCGCTCGCTCAAGACCACCGTCAGGTGAGAGGTGCGCCGGATCCACGGCTTGAACCGTCCGCGCGCCCCGAAGCGCCGCCAGGCACGTCGCGGCCCATCATTGGCATAAATCTCCGAAATAACCATCTCAGCCGGGTTCAACTCAAAGTTGTTCTCGGCGTTGGCCATCGCGCTACGCAGGGTCTTGAGGATCATCCCCGCGCCCTTCTGCGGCATGTGGCGGAGCATATCGACAGCGGCCAGGGTATTCATGCCGCGCACCACATCGCACACCAGGCGAATCTTCTGCGGCGAGATCGGCAGGTACTTGGTGGTTGCCCGCACGTCCATACCGGCTTACCTCACCTTCCTCTCCCGGGTGAAGTGCCCCCGGAAGGTGCGCGTCGGCGCGAACTCACCCAGCTTGTGGCCGACCATATTCTCGGTGATGTAGATCGGCACGTGGCGCCGCCCATCATGAACAGCAATGGTGTGGCCAACAAAATCCGGGAAGATGGTTGAGGCGCGGCTCCAGGTGCGGATCACCCTGCGCTCACCCGTCGCATTCATGCGCTCGATTTTCTTCATCAGCTTGGGATCGACGTACGGTCCCTTCTTCAAACTACGTGACATAGTGACCTCCGGTCAGCCTCCGGTCAAACCCCCCGCCTAGCGCTTCTTGCCGCGCCGCCGGATGATGTACTTGTCGGTGCGCTTATTGCGGCGCGTCTTCTTGCCCAGCGTGGGCTTACCCCAGGGCGACTTGGGGCCGGGCATGCCGATGGGAGCGCGGCCCTCACCGCCGCCATGCGGGTGGGCAGCCGGGTCCATGGCACTCCCGCGCACCGACGGCCGCCAGCCGAGCCAGCGCCTCCGCCCGGCCTTGCCGAGCTTGATGTTGCCGTGATCGGTGTTACCTACCTGCCCAACTGTGGCCATGCAGGCCTGCCGGACATAGCGCATCTCGCCGCTGGGCAGGCGGATCGTGGCCAGGTCGCCCTCCTTAGCCAGCAGTTGGGCCGACGCACCCGCCGAGCGCACCAACTGTCCCCCCCGGCCCTCGTACAGCTCAATGTTGTGGATCACTGTGCCAACTGGGATATTGCGAGGATCACTGTGCCAACCGGGATATTGCGAATCGGGAGGGCGTTGCCGGGGCGGATATCCGCCTGAGGCCCGCTCATGACGGTGTCCCCAACCTGCAGGCCCAGCGGCGCGATCATATACCGCTTCTCCCCATCCACATACGCGATCAGCGCGATGCGGGCCGAACGGTTCGGATCGTATTCAATGCTCGCTACGCGGCCCGGAATCCCGAACTTGTCGCGCTTGAAGTCGATCACGCGGTAGCGGCGGCGGTGCCCGCCCCCCCGGTGACGCACCGTGATGCGCCCCTGGTGGTTGCGCCCCGCCCGCTTGCGCAGGGGTTCCGTCAGCGACTTCTCAGGCTTGCTGCGCGTGATCTCGTCAAACGTGTGTCCAGTCATCCCGCGCCGACCGGGCGAAGTGGGTTTGTACTTCTTGACAGCCATACGATTCCCCAGTGCTGTTACAGGCGTACCAGGTGATGACTACGCGCCAAACATGTCAATACTCTGGCCGGGCGCAACGGTTACGTAAGCTTTCTTCCATTCCTTCTTGCGGATATAGGTTTTACGCAGCCGCCGCCCCAACTTGGCAGGCATGATCGCCGTGCGCACCTTGAGCACATCCACATCAAAGATGCTCTCGACCGCCTCTTTGATCAGGTTCTTGTTGGCCCGCATATCGACCTCAAACACATACACATTGTTCTCGTCGGTCAGGCGCGTGCTCTTCTCCGTGATCACCGGGCGGCGGATCACGTCATACAGATGAATCTCGCCACTCATATCACTCGCTCCTGGGCGTCTTTCCCAGCCAGTCGGTGATCCGCTCCAGCGCGTCCAGCGGCATAATCACCTTATCAAACGTGAGCAGGTCGCGGATGTTCAGGTAGCTGGCCCGCAGATAGCGCGCGTCAGGCAGGTTGCGCAGCGAGAGCTGGACGTTCTCATTGGCCTCGGCCAACAGCACCAGTGCGCTGCTTTCACCCACTAGGTTGTAAAGCACATCCTGCATGACCCGCGTCTTAGGCCGGTCTATCTCCAGCTTGTCCACAAGCACGATCTCACCGTCGGCAGCCTTCGCCGAGAGAGCTGAGCGCAGCGCCGCACGCCGCATCTTCTTGGGCATGTCCTTGCGATACTTGCGCGGCAGGGGGCCATGAGCAACGCCCCCCCCGACAAAGATGGGGGCATTGCGGCTACCGTGCCGGGCGCGGCCCGTCCCTTTCTGGCGGTACCACTTGCGCTTGGTACGGTTCACTTCCCCGCGCGTCTTGGTTTTGTGCGTGCCGAGGCGAGCATTCGCCATCTGGCGGACATACGCCTGGTGCATCAGCCCCATGTTAACGGGCACCTCGAAGATGTCGGACGGAAGCTCCCGTTCGCCGGTCTGCTGCCCGTTCATGTCCAGAACCGGTAGCTTGATTGCCATTCGAATCCCTCGCCTATTTCTGCTTGACCGAGGGGCGGATCGTTACCAGCCCCCCCTTGGCGCCGGGCACGCTGCCCTTGACCGCCAGGAGGTTGCGCTCCGGGTCAACCACGATCACCTCGAGGTTCAGCGACGTCACCCGGTTGCCGCCCATGCGGCCAGCCATGCGTGTCCCCTTCAGGACGCGGCCCGGCGTGGTCGTCGAACCGATGGAGCCAGGGGCACGCTCGCGGTCAGACTGACCGTGAGTCTTGGGCTGGCGGCGGAAGCCATGTCGCTTGACCGTGCCCGCAAACCCCTTGCCCTTGCTCGTCCCGACCACATCCACACGGTCGCCCGCCCGGAAGGCCTCGACCGTCACCTTCTGACCTTCCTGGATGTCCGCCACATCCTCTACCCTGAACTCGCGCAGGTGGCGCAGCGGGGGCACCGGGTTGGGCAGCGTCTTACGCGTGGGGTGCTTCTCGTCTGGAACCAGCAGCCCCAGATGGCCCCGCTCTGGCTTCGGGAGCCGGCGCTCCACCTTGCGCTGCTTTGCCTTCTCCTCGGTCACGTCGGCAGCTATCTCCTCGTAGCCCATCTGTACGGCGGTATAGCCATCACGGGCCTTCGTTTTGACCTGCGTGACCCAGCAGGGACCGGCTTGAATTACCGTCACTGGGATCACCGTCCCGTCAGGGTTGAAG
>FWPU01012762.1_pt1 | contig 10962 bp, 6 predicted proteins | sample 2228361 | NCBI WGS metagenome assembly FWPU01 (sample SAMEA103939777, study PRJEB20133) | metagenome | reverse complement strand
GCGGCGCCGGCCTGGACCGCGGCGGCGGCGGCTCTTGCGCTCTTCGCGATCGGGTTTGTCGCCGGCGTGGAGCGCGCCTCGCCGGCGCCCGGGCACGGGGGCGAAGGAGCGCCGGCGCTCGCCGCCCCCGCGGCGCCGCCTCCCGCAGGCGCGCCGCCCACGACGCCGGTCTACTTCTTCGATCGCCCCGACTACCGCGCCCCGCTGGTGGGCGTCGAGCGGCGGCCGACCGGGGTCGGGGCCATCCTCGCCGCCATCGAGAAGCGAGGAAAGGAAACGGAGGACCTTCCATGATCGGCATGATCGGCCGGTCCCGTTCGCGCGCCGTCGCGACCCTGCTCGCCGCGGCGCTCGGCGCGTCCGGCTGCATCCCGCTCGAGCCGGCGGTGTCGAAGGACGGGCGATTCGCCTTCTCGAACGCGAACGGGCACCTGATCGTCACGGATCCGATCGCGCCGGGCGCGACCCGCGTGACGGCGCGCCTGGTGACGCGCGAGGGCTATTCTCCGACCTTCTCTCCGGACGGACGGCGCCTCGCCTACGCCGGCGAGCCGACGCGCGACGAGAAGAAGGCCGCGCGCGGCGCGGGGGAGGCGCGAGCGGCGATCTTTATCGCGGACGCGGACGGATCGAATCGAAAGCCCGTGCTCTTTTCGCAAGGCAAGATCCTGCGCCTGCGCTGGTCCCCGGACGGTCGGCGAATGGCGTACCTCGCGGAGAAAAAGGCGGCCGCGGGCGCAGGCCCCGAGCTTTTCGTCCTCCGGGTGCTCGACCTCGAAACCGGGCGCAGCGAGGACGCGCTCGAGCCGTGCGGGTGGTTCTTCGACTGGGCGCCCGACGGGAGCTCGATCGCGGCGCTCAAGCTCCCGCTCGGAGCGCCCGCCGGCCTCGCGACGGTGAAGGCGGTCGCCCCCGGCGCAGACTCCGAGTCCCGCTGCATCGCCACAATCTTGGGGCACGTCTTGTCGCAGGTCGTATGGGACCCAGGCGGGGCGTCGGTGCGCGTCCTGGGGCTCGATCCAGAGCTCCCGCGCGTGGGCGACATCGAGCTGGAAGGGACCCCGCGCGCGGTGGTTTCGGCGCCGCTCGGCGGCACTCCCACCGCGCGCCTGCTCGGAATGGACGTCTCCTTTTTCGCGCCCTCGCCCGACGGGCGGTTCGACCTGGAGTTCGGTGGGCTCATCTACGAACGCGATTCGACGTATCGCCTCGTCGTTCGCCGCCGGTCCAACGGAACGGCGGTGCTCGACCGGCCGGACGTCTCGCCGTGGGTGCTCCCCGCGTGGCTTTCCGCGCGGGAGGCGATCTTCAGAATCCCGGTCGAGGAGCCCACGTTCGCAATCGCGAACGTCGAGACGGGCGCCGTACGCAACCTCGTGGTCGAGGTCGCGAAGCCGCGCGCCCCCGCTCCCGTCTTCCGGAACCCGGACGGCGCGCTCGAAGTCCGCACCGCGGGGGCGGGAAGCCTTCTCGTCGAGGGGGAGGACGTGCGCGTCGAAGCCTCGGGCGGGCGCATTCGCGCCGAGGTCGCGGCGGGCCGCCTGCGCGCCCCGGATCGCCCGGAGGCGCCGGAGGTCGGCTTCCGCGCCCTCGCCCTCGAGGCGGACGGCGCACGCGCAAGGCTCCGGCTCTCCGGCGCGGAAATCCCGCTCGGACCGTTCACGCTGCGCGCGCCCGCCGCGGAGCTGGAGGTGGACCTGGCAACAGAGTAGCAACGCGCTCTGGGCGGCGGTATACTTCAACGTTTGCGCGCCGGTGTGGTGCCGGAAGCGGCGCGCCGGAGGACGATGCTCCATGGCCCGCAGCCCGCTCTTCGACGGCATTTTGCGCGCGCTCCGGATCGCGCGCGCTTGCGAAGTCTACCGCCGCTCCACCCATGAGGTGCTCGAACGAGCCGCGAAAGCGCACGCGCGCCGCCGCACGACGCGGCGGGAGTTTCTCGGGGCCGCCGGAAGGCTCGCGCTCGCCTCCGCGGTGGCTCCGCTCGCCGGAATCGGGGAAGCGTTCGCCGCGCCGAAGCCGCGATCGAGCCTCCGCGTGGGGATCGTGGGGGCCGGAATGGCCGGCCTCGCGTGCGCGGACGTGCTGCGCGCGAACGGGATCGAATACACGATTTACGAGGCGAGCGAGCGCGTGGGCGGCCGCGTGTTTTCGCAGACCGGCCCGGAAGGCGGCTTTTTCGACCCGCGCGTCCCCGTCTATCCCGGCCAGATTATCGAGCGCGGGGGCGAGTTCATCGACAACCTCCACAAGACGCTGCTCGGCTACTGCCAGCGATTCGGGCTCGCCCTTGAGGACGTCACGAAGGAGCCGGGCGAGGTCTTCTACTACTTCGGCGGCGCGCACGTTCCGGAAGAGGTGGTGGTCGAGGAGTTCCGCGCCCTCGTCGACGCGATGCGCGACGATCTTCGCACGCTCGCCGGCGGCCCGTCGTTCTTTGCGCCGGAAGCGGACCCGGCCGGCCTCGATCGTATCTCGCTCGCCGAATATCTGGACACGCGGGGCGCCGGCCCGAACGCGCGCGCCGCGATCGAGGCCGCCTACATTGCGGAATACGGGCGCGAGATCGCGGAGCAGAGCTCCCTCAACTTTCTCCTCTTCGTTCACGCGGACCGGCGCTCGCGGTTTCAGCCGTTCGGCGTTTTCAGCGACGAGCGCTACCACGTTCTCGCCGGCAATCAGGCGATCCCGGAGAGCCTGCGCCGCGCGATCGACCCGCCCGGCGAGGGCCGGATCCGGTACGGCAAGCGGCTCGTCGCGGCCCGAAAGAGCGCGACCAACGACGTGGTCCTCTTCTTCGCCGATGGCACGAGCGCCGCGCACGACGCCGCAGTCCTCGCAATCCCCTTCACCGTCCTCCGCGAGGTCGACACCTTGGGGCTCGGGCTCAGCGCGGACAAGCTGCGCGCGATCCGCGATCTCGGGTATGGCGACAACGCCAAGATGATGGTCGGCTTCGGCGGGCGGCCCTGGCGCAACCCCACGCCGTTTGCGCCGGAGGGAAGCAACGGGACCTCGTACTCGCTCCTCCCGAACCACCAGACGACCTGGGAGACCAACCCCACCCGCGCCACGGCGACGAGCGCCGTCCTCACGGACTACTCCGGCGGACGGCGCGGAAAGCGCCTCGACCCGAGGGCCGTCCAGACAGAGGCCACGCGCTTCCTCGAAGATCTCGACAAGGTCTTTCCGGGCGCAAGGGCCGCCGCGCGGCGGGACGGCAAGAAGATTCTGGCCCACCTGGAGCACTGGCCTTCGAACCCACTCGTCCGGGGAAGCTACACCTGCTATCTCCCGGGGCAATTCACGACGATCGCGGGGCTCGAAGGAACCCCGGAAGGAAACGTCTTTTTCGCGGGCGAGCACGCGAACTCCTTCTACGAGTGGCAGGGCTTCATGGAAGGCGCCGCGCTCTCCGGGATCGACGCGGCGGAGGCGATCCTTCAGACGGTCCGCCGGTAGCCGGCGAGGAACTGAGCGGAGCCGAGCGGCCCGCGAGCTTCCCCGCCTCTTCGCGCGGTCGCGCTCGCCGCCTCGGGCCGCGCGTGCGCGTGCGGTCACCTCCGGCACGCTGCCCGCGGCCCGCCTCCCCCCCAGCTACGAAGAAGCCGGCGGGCGACCTTCGGGGGGCATCGCTTCGTCCGTGCGGGCGCCCCCCCGGGAATGGCAACTCACTTTGGCCCTGAGCCGCCCTTCACCCAGCCCTCCTTACGGCGGAACTCCTCGTGGCCGAGCTCGATCAGGTAGTCGGCCAGCGCGCGCACGTCGCGCTTTTCCTCCTCGGAGAGGATTGCGTACGGGCGCGCGCGGAAGGGCGAGGGCATCCCCGTCCCCGGAATGAACGCCTGCGGGTCGGGAATGAAGCGCCAGAGCCAGTCTTCCCGCAAGCGCTCGCGCGCGAGCGCGAAGTTCGGGCCCATGTCGGTGAGCTTGCGCTCGGGAGGCGCATACTCGCCGATCTCGTGGCAGGAGGCGCACGCGAACTTCTTGAAGAGCTCCCGCCCGCGCGCGATCGACTCCTCTGAGGGCGGCGCCGGAGGCTCGGGGTAAGGATACGCCTCGCCCTCCAGGGCCACGAAGTACTCGACGAAGGCCTTCGCCTCGGCGTCGCTCATCTCGAAGGTCGGCATCCGCAGCACGTGCCAGGGCCGCAGCGTGTATCCGTGGGGCGGATTGAACGGATTCACCGACCCCGGGTTTTTGAGGAAGCGGAAGAGCCACTCCGGCCGCGTGCGGTGCCCCTGACCGTTGAGCGTCGGCGGGAGGTACTTCTCCAGCTCCGGATCGTCCCTGGCGATCCCGAGCGCATCGGAGAGCGAGGCGAGGAGCGCCTCCTTTCCGTAGAGCCCCTTCCCGTCGATCACGTGGCACGAGCGGCAGTTGAACTTTCGCACCAGCCGCTCGCCCTCGATGATCGCGGCCTGGCGCGCGTCCGGCGCGAACATGTACTCCTTAGGAACCTTCGTGTCCGTGTAGCCCGCCAGCACGGTCACGATGGCCTGCGCCTCGGGCGCCGTGAACCCGTAGCGCGGCATGCGCAGCCGCTCGTTCGGGTCGCCCTTGTACTTTCCCGTATCCCAGATCCGCGGCTCCAGAACCTTGGTCTGAAGCCACGCCGGGCGGTAGTGCGGCACTGTGTGGTGGAAGAAGCCGAAGTCGAATTGCGCGAGCGGCTTCGACCCGTGCGACGAGAGCTCCGCGCCGATCTTCCCGCGGTTGGCGATGGCCTCGCCCGTGACCGGGTTCTTGAGGTCCATGGCGTGGCAGTTGTAGCACCCGTAGCGGATTACGTGCTGGAGCCCGCGCTGCGCGAGGGTCTTGTCCTCGAGCTGGCGAATGTCGAAGTCCTTCCACTTCTCGCCTCCGGGCGGCCCCTTCCGGAGCGTGACCAGGTAGGCGGCCATCTTCTGCGCCTCTTCCGGGGTCACGCGCAGGCTCGGCATGCGCGTGTGGGGCTGCATCGCCCGCGGGTCGAGAATCCACTTCACGAGCCACGGATAGCGGACCTTCTCGCCGATCCGCTCGAGCGACGGCCCGAAACGCTCCCCGCGACGCAGGAGCGAGCCGCGCTCCTTTTCCGGGATCCCCTGCGAGGGATCGGCCCACCACTTCTCGAGGTCGTACACCTGAAAGCGGGTCGGGGTCGGACCGCGCAGCTCGGCCGGGACTGGCTCCGCCTCTCCGTCGCCCGCGAGCGAGTGGCACGCCGTGCAGCCGCGCTCCTCGACGAGCCGCTTCCCTTCGGCGATCGTCTCGGGCGTTGCGGCCGGCGGGGCCTCGTCTGGGCGCGCCGCCGCCCCGTGCGCCTGCTGCCAGACGTACGCGGCGACCTCGACCGACTGCTGCTCGTCGAGAAGCGAATTCGGCATCCAGGTCCCCGGCCGGAAGTGCTGCGGATCGTAGATCCAGCGCGGCAGCCACCGGGGGTGGATCTTCGCGCGCAACCCGCCCAGCTCCTCCCGGTTGAGGTCCGGCCCGATGAACTTGATCTCGCGATCGAGCTCCTCGATGCGCCGGCCCGCCCGCGCGATCTCCTGATTCACTTGCGCGAGCCGCTGCCGCTCGGCGAGCGCCTCCTCGCCCTCCGCGCGCAGCCGCTCCACGTCCCCGGCCAGCCGCTCGCGAGCGGGGATCAGCTCCTTCTGAAGCCGCCCGCGCAGCGCTTCGAGCTCGTTCTCCTTCAGCTCGAAGCCGGCCATCTTGTGGCAGCCCCAGCAGCCCACGTCCTCGACGAGCTGGCGCCCCATGGAGAGCTTCGGCGCCCCCGCGAGCTCCACCTCCGCGGTGTGGCACTTCGCGCACGTCGCCTCCATCATGTTGCCGAAGCGCGCGGAGTGAACGGGCAGCATGGGCGTGATCTGGAATTCCAGCGCGCGCTCCCAGGCGACCGTGTCCGGCCCCTCGATCTCGTGCGGCGGGCGCGCAAACCCCTTCGTGGAGATGGGTCTCTCCCACTTCTTCCCCGGCCGGTTCATGGCGAGGCCGTGGGCGTCCTCGGGGCTCGTCGTGGCCGGCCCGTTCCCCATGTGGCAGGTGGTGCAGCCGAATTTCGCGGGCGGGTGCTTCTCGAACGCGTCGAAGCGGGCCGGATCGCCGCTCTTGAAGTTCGGGTGCGTCGAGAACACGTGCTTGGCGAAGGCGAGCTCGTCCGCCTCGAGGGCCGCCTTCGCGGCCTCCCAGTCTTCCGGCGAGTACCCCGGCTTGTCGATCGCGATGTGGCAGCTCTGACAGCGGTCCACCACATTGAGCGCCGGGTTGTAGATCTGGACGATCTCGACGGAGTGCGAGGCCACCCCAGAGAGCCGCTGCTCGGCTTCCTGCTTGCGGCGCGCGGCCGGAACCTGCGCCGCAAGCGCCTTCATGGCCTCCTGCACGGGCTCCTTCATCTTCGAGAGGCGGGACTCGATCGACTTCTGCTCGACCGAAAGCTTGTCGAGCCTCTCGAAGATCCGCCGGATCTCGGGCTCCGCTGCGTCGATGGCCGCCTTGGCCCGGCGCGCCGCCTCCTCGCGGCCCTCGTGGCGGGCCTGATCGTACTCGTAGACGAACGGCTGGTACTCGCCGCGCGCGATGGCGAACTGCTCGCGCGCGATGTTGAGCTCTCCCGTGAGCTCGTGAAGGCGCGCCTCCAGCCGCCGCCGCTCGTCCGCCATGGCGTCGTAGGCCGCCTGCGCCGCATCGAGCGCGGCCTTGGCCCGCTGGTAGTCCTCGCTGGACTTCTGCTGCTCGAGTTCGGCCTCCGCCGCGACTAGCTCCGCGCGACCCTTCTTCTCGGCCGCGTCCACGAACCGCGACTGGATCGCCTTGTACGGCCGGCGGATCCACGTCTCGTCGACGATCGCCCAGCCGACGGTGAGCGCGAGGGCGACGCTCGAGATGAAAAACGGCTTCGCCGCCGACGAATCGACGATCGGGTCCTTCTTCTCCTTCGACTTGTCTTCAGCCATTGCGCCGGGACCTCGCCGATTTCAGAATCTCGCCCACGGGGTGACGAGCACGTACTTGATGTTGAACGCGAGCCGGAGCACGATCTTCGCGACGAGCGAGAGCATCGTCGCTCCGAGGAACGCCGTCACGAGATAGCGCGCGAGCCCGAGCTGCTCGAGGGTCGGGCTCTTGCGCCACTTCAGCACGAGGTACGGAAGCCCCATGGACGCTGCGAAGAAGATCACGACGGCGGCCGTCCCCACCACGAGGTGCCCCGTCGTGAGGCGCCCGTAGGGGTCCTTCGTCTTGAAGTGCTCCCCGAGCCCGAAGAGTCCCATGAACCACTCGGGGAAGTCGATGTTCGACTGGGAGACGACCGCGTGAGGGTCCCAGTACTCGCCCGGCCAGAACCAGATCCAGCCCGGCCCGCGGACGAACGTTCCGATCACGATGAGCAGGCACCAGAGGATCAGAAACCCGAAGAGGAACGTCGTGATCGCGAACTTTCGCTCGGCCCACGTGTAGTACCCGTTGCCGCGCGGGTTCGTGTCGATGTACGGGATCGCCATGAGCCCCACGATGATTAGGGTCGGCATGAGCACGCCCGCGATCCACGGGTCGAAGTAGACGAGCATCTCCTGGAGCCCGAGGAAGTACCAGGGCGCCTTCGACGGGTTCGGCGTAAGGTTGGGGTTGGCCGGGTCCTCGAGGGGCGCATCGAGCGCGATCGACCACGCCATGAGGAACGCCATGCAGATGATCGCGCAGATGAACTCGTTCCGGAGAAGGTAGGGCCAGACGTGGATGCGCACGGGGAAGGCCTGCTCCTCCTTCGGGTAGAGGATGTCCTGCTTCGGGTCGCCGGTCTCGCGCTTGAGCCGGTCGTTCTTGAGCGCCATCTGGAACGACCAGACCGTGAAGAAGCCGATGAGCGCTATCATGAGGAGAATCGGGATGTTGTCCGGCTTGCGGACAATCTCCCAGATCGGCTCGAATCCCCAGGCGGCGAGCGTGTCCATGGCTATCGCTCTCGCTCCGTCGTTCTCGTCGTCGTTCGCGCCCCGCGCCCGCTCACAGCGGCCCCGAGATCCCGCCGTCCTTGCGGACGCGCCAGAAGTGGATCGAGATGAACACGGACGCGATGAACGGGAGCGCGATGCAGTGCCAGATGTACGCGCGCACGAGCGCGTTCCCGCCCACCACCGACCCGCCGAGAAGCGCAAAGCGCACGTCGTTGTAGGCGGAGAGCGGCTCTCCCGTGAGGAGCTTCCCGAACTCCGGCCCGAGCGGTCCCTCGTTCCCGAGGAGCGGCGTGGCGGCGGCCATGTTCGTCCCCACCGTGACCGCCCAGAATCCGAGCTGGTCGTCGGGCAGGAGGTACCCGGTAAAGGAAAGGAGCAGCGTGAGCGTGAGGAGAATCACGCCCACGACCCAGTTGAACTCCCGCGGGGGTTTGTAGCTCCCGGTCATGAACACGCGGAACATGTGGAGCCAGACGGAAATCACCATGGCGTGCGCCGCCCACCGGTGCATGTTCCGCAAGATGATTCCGAAGGGGACGTCGAAGTAGAGGTACTTCATGTCGAGGTACGCATCCGCCTTCGTCGGGTGGTAGTAGAACATGAGCATGATGCCCGTGATCGTGAGCACGAGGAAGAGGAAGAACGTGATCCCTCCCATGCACCACGTGAACTTCACGCGCGTCCCGTGGCGCGGGAGCTTCGGCGGGTGGAGGTGGAGGAAGACGTTCGAGAGGACCGCGAGCGTGCGGTTGCGCGGCGAGTCCACGCGCCCGTGCCGCATGATCGAGCGGTAGACTTGCGACTCCTTGAACTCGAGCTTCGCGTCCTCGATCTTCTGGCGGAGTTCGTCGAGCTTGCCCACCCTTGCCGTCTCCTCTGTGGCCTATGCGTAGAAGAGGTACGCGCCCTCGTCGCCCCACTGACCCTCCTCGTACCGGAAGCGACGCCCGGTATCGATAAGGATCTGGCCGTCCTCGGCGAGCGTGATGTAGCAGCGCTCCATGGGGCGAGGGGCCGGGCCCTCGTAGTTGATCGCCTCCTTGGTGAAGCCCGACCCGTGGCAGGGGCACTTGAACTTCTGCTCGCCTTCGAGCCACATGGGCGTGCAACCGAGGTGCGTGCAGCGGGCGAAGATCGCGTAGAAGCCGGTCGCCTCGCGCACGATCCAGACGCGGTTCGTGTCCTTGTACTTGGTCGAGACCTCGCCGACCGTGTACTCCTGGGGATAGCCGGCCTTAAAGCGCGGCGACGGCTCGAAGAGAACGCGCGGGAAGAAGAAGCGGGCGAAGCAGCCGCCCAGGAACAGCATGAACGCGTTGAATCCCGCCCAGCCTACCTTCTTGAAAAGCTGCCGGCGCGTGACCTCGGGCGACTTCTCCGCCTCCTCCAGGGCCCGCTCCGTCTCGCGGATCTTCTCGAGCGCCTTTGCGATGACCTCTTCCTTGGAGACCTTCTCGCCCTTCTTCAGGGCGAGGCCGCCCGCGATCGCCCGCCCGGCGCGGATCTCGGGCTCCGGGGCGGCGGGCTTCGCCGGCTTCGTGGCCGTGGCCCAGGTCGCCTCGCCGGGATGGGGCAAGGGCATCGCCCTGCCTTTCCTCCTGTTCATCTCTGTGGAATCGGTCTACACAACGTTATGGCTGGCGGCACCGGAACGGAGACTTCAACGCACCACCCGCTTCCGCACAGGTGAGGTCTTTGTACTGCTGGTTTTGGCTCGCATCGTCGCCCTGCTTATCAATGGGCGATGGCCGACCGCAGCATTATTGAGCCAGTGGCTGCGGCATCCCATAAGCTTCATAGATGGCACATCGTCCTTCCTCGGGTTCCTGACGCTTCTGTGCTGGGGTGAGAGCGCCCTGATAGTGGGCATCCTGGAACGCATGTCGTTGAAACCCGACGAGTTGATTGTTAGAGCTTTGTCCGCGCGCTCGATGGATTGGAACGAAGTGCGCGCCCGTCACCCGTCACGCAGCCAGTTGTTACAGGAGTTCACCTCTCACTGGCTGTGGGGAGGCCTGGTGCTGGCACTCTGCGCAGGGCTGTCACGGGTCGAGCTGACGCCGAGCAGCGGGCAGCTCATCGGGATCAGCCATCTAGGCCTGTCGCCCATGTTGCAGTTTGCTCTAGTTGCCTACTTTCTGGGAGGATTACTGCTTATGAGCCAGGGGCGGCTGGCCGTCTTACGCACGCGCTGGCAATATGAAGGCACACCCACCGACCGGGCGGTTGTTCAGCGTTGGGGCCGGCTGGGACTTGGAATGTTGGCTATCATCGGTCTGGTGGCCGCGTTACTGCCATTTGGATCCTCTTTTGCCCTGGCCCGAATACTGGTGGCTGTGATTAACTTTATTATGCAGTTAACATATATGCTTATGTTGTTGGTCATGTCCCTTTTAGGATGGCTGATGGCATTATTAAACCTCGGCGGCAAGGAGGTTAGGTCACCGGTCGTCGTAGAGGAACCGCGGAGGATGGAGGAGGCGATCACGAGAGGCTTGCAGGTGCCTGACTGGGTGGGGGGAGCGTTGTTCTGGGTGCTCACGAGTGCTATCATTCTCTACTCGGTTATTGCCTATCTGGGTGGACGCGGCGTCCGCCTGAACTTCACCCCGCTACGGCGTCTGTGGGCTTTGCTGTGTGCCTGGTGGGCCATTTGGCGAGGTAGGGTTAAAGAGGCCGGACGACGCGTGCGCGCGGCCATCACGGTCCGCCGCGCAGGCGCCGAGGTGGGAGAATCATCACGCTGGCGTTTCCTCAGCCTACGACAACTGGACCCCCGTGGGCGGATTCGCTACTTTTACCTATCCACGGTGCGCCGTGCCTCCGAGAGCGGCGAGCCGCGTCAGCCCTCCGAGACTCCTCATGAATACGAGAAGGACCTGGAAGCGGGTTGGCCTGAGTTGGAGCCTGAGCTAACATCGTTGACAGAGGCATTTATCAATGCACGCTACAGCGCCCACGAGTTGCGCTCAGAGGAAGCTCGCCGCGTTCAGGAGGTATGGAAGCGCGTGAA
>FWPU01012761.1_pt1 | contig 10964 bp, 9 predicted proteins | sample 2228361 | NCBI WGS metagenome assembly FWPU01 (sample SAMEA103939777, study PRJEB20133) | metagenome | reverse complement strand
AACAGGATGCTGAGAAAGACTGTGCAGGATATAGAGGAGATATTATTAAGTGAAGAATGAAGACCTGACCCTAAACTGGTGTTTTATCCCTATTGAAAGTGCAACGCCAGAGATGAGAGGGCGTATAAAAAAAAGGGAAGGTAGTGTATGAAAAAAATAGGCCTTTCCCGTGAGACTAGTAAAATGGAGAGGCTTATTAAGGCAGTCTTCGGCACAAAAGAGATAAAGGAAGATCCTGCCTTCCAATCAGAATTCAGCAAATATTTGACCGGAAACTTTACTGTAGAGATGCGTCTCTCAATTTATGATAGATTCAAAACTGGAGATACAAAATTTGATGCCCTTATGAGGAGGATTCTTCTCAAAAGCCTTTTAAAAAATCTTGGTAACGATGTTACAATCGCACCAGGATTTTCATTCATACACCCAGAGACTATAGAGATAGGGAATGGTGTCTTTATAGGTTCTCATACCTTTGTTCAGGGTCGTTTTGATGGCTATTGTAAAATAGGCAACAAGGTATGGATCGGCCCCTATAGCTATTTTGATGCGAGAGACTTGGTGATAGAGGATAATGTTGGCTGGGGACCTGGAGCTAAAGTCCTCGGCTCAGAACATGTAGCTGAACCGAAGGACATCCCAATAATCCAAACTGATCTTTTAATTAAACCTGTAAGGATCTGTCAGGGTAGTGAAATCGGGATGAATGCAATTATCCTACCAGGGGTTACTGTAGGAGAAGGTGCCATAGTAGGTGCAGGGGCAGTAGTTACAAAAGATGTTGAGCCATACACTGTTGTAGTTGGTGTGCCAGCAAGGTTTTTAAAAAAGCGGTAAATATCCATGTCTCTTATCTCAATTATAATTCCAACTTACAATGAGGAAGATAATCTCCCTGTTTTATATGAAAGGCTAAAGAATGTTGCAGAAAAATCAGAACATGATTTTGAGTTTATCTTTATTGATGATGGCTCAACAGATAGTTCATTTACCATTCTGAAAGACCTCACAGCCAAAGACCCCCGTGTAAAGATAATAAGGTTCTCAAGAAACTTTGGCAGTCATTCAGCATGTCTTGCAGGGCTTACGTATTCTAAGGGTGACGCCTGTGCCTTTATTTCTGCTGATTTACAGGACCCTCCTGAGTTAATACATCAACTGATAGATGAATGGAAAGAGGGCTATGAGGTAGTCATTGGTGTAAGGGAATGGGAGGAAAAGTCACTGAGATTTTTTCCAAAGATATATTATAAGTTGGTAAAAAGATTTGCCCTGAAGGACATGCCTGAAAGCGGAACAGATGTATTCCTGATAGATAGAAAGGTGATTGATGCCGTTACATCCATGCAGGAGAAGAACACATCCATATTTGGCCTTATCCTCTGGAGCGGGTTTAGACAGAGGGTTATCACATACAAGAAGGTAGTGAGAAGATACGGTGTGTCCAAATGGACAACTGGTAGAAAGATAAAACTATTTATAGATACATTCGTTGCATTCTCATACCTTCCCATCAGGGTGGTCTCTGTTGTTGGTTTTATCTTTGCCTTTCTCGGTTTTCTTTACGCAATTGCTGTTATATTAAACAGAATCATATTCAAACAGGCAATTGAAGGTTGGTCCTCCCTCATGGTTGTTCTCCTCGTGACCTCTGGTACCCAACTCCTAATGCTGGGTATTATTGGAGAATATGTCTGGAGGGCGGTTGATGCCTCAAGAAAGAGGCCTCCGTTCATTGTCAGTGAAACTGTGAATATGGATTAAAAACTTGCACTTACGACGTGCAAGTTTTTCATAAGGGCGATGAATCGTAAGCAGGTACAGGCATTAAGGAATGCCTTTAATACATTAAGGCATAGACACAGAACCGAACCCCTTCCAGATATGAGGGCAAAAGAGGAAAGATTAAGGACGATCCGTGAGCATTCTGTTGGTAACGAGGAACTCCTGAATAAGGCAGTTGATAGACTACAGAAGAATGGTTTTATCGTGTATATGGTAATGAACCCCGAGGAAGCGATAGATTTGATATATAAGGAGATGGATGGTGAGAGGCTTGTGGTGAAGTCAAAATCAAATGTTACAAAAGAGATAAAGCTGACACAGGCACTGAGGTCAAAAGATGTAATGGTGATAGAGACGGATATTGGTGACAGGATAGCACAATTAATAGACACCCCTCCATCACATCCTACAGGCCCTATCAGCCATCTAACTGTTGGGGATATAGCAGAGGGGATTTCCGAATATGCAGGCGTTACACTACCTCATGAGCCAGGGGAGATTGTGAATCTCATCAGGGATGATGTATCAGGTTATCTCAGGGAGGCAAAGATAGGGATTACAGGCGCAAATGCACTGACTGCAGAGGAAGGCTCTATAATCCTTTGCCATAATGAAGGGAACATATACGAGGTGATGAGGAGAAAAAAGCACATTGTAGTAACAGGCATAGATAAGATATATCCAACTATTGAGGATGCCATCAATATGCTTAAGGTACTCAGTTTCAATGCCACGGGCTCTATAATCACATCCTTTGTAGAGGTAATAAGTGGTGTGAGTAGGACAGCAGATGTTGAGAAAAGATTTATAAAGGGTGTTCATAATCCAGAAGATATAGTAGTTATTATCATTGACAATGGTAGGAGCGAGATAATTAATAGCCCATACAAGAAGATCCTTTACTGTATTGACTGCGGTAACTGCCTTGTTTACTGTCCTGTTTATAACACCATTGGTCTGGAGTTTGGAGAGGATAAAAATCTTGGTGGTAAAGGGCTTGTAATGAGTGCACTAAAGGGTGAGATGGTTGAGGATAGGCTACAGTACTGTCTTACATGCGGCAAGTGTAAAGAGCATTGTCCTGTTGGTATAGAGATCCCTGAAATAATAAGGATCCTCAGGAGTGATTACCTTGCAAAGGAGGTATATTATTTTTTAAAATCTCATCTACTGTGGCTTTATTATTCGTTTAGGTTGAGATTTAATAATTAACAGGAGGCGTATGATGAAGAGATACGCGGTTATTTTATTATTTTTCTGCACATTATTTTTTATTTCAAATACAAATGCCCAGGAACTACCCTGTCTTGAATGCCACAAGACAAAGCTTGAGGGTAAGGTTGTCCATCCTGCAGTAGATATGGGCTGTTCTTCCTGTCACCTCTCACCCCATGAGAAGGAAAAACCAACGCTCTCACTTGCCTCGGATGTCCCTGATTTATGTTATAACTGTCATGATAAAGGGGCGTTCACGAAGAAGTCTCAGCATTCGCCAGTTCAGGCAGGTATGTGCACCTCATGCCATAATCCACATTCCTCTAATAATGACAAGCTTCTGCTCTCAACATCACCCGATTTATGTTACAACTGTCATGATAAGGCAACCTTCACAAATAAGGTGATACATCCTGCCCTTGACATGAGTTGCACATCATGTCATAACCCTCACAGTTCAGACGCTGATTCAAGGATGCTTGTTCAGGAACTGCCCCAGTTATGTTATAACTGTCATGATAAAGGGGCGTTCACGAAGAAGTCTCAGCATTCGCCAGTTCAGGCAGGTATGTGCACCTCATGCCATAATCCACATTCTGAAAAAGCAGAGAAACTCCTTATAGCAACATCCCCTGATCTGTGCTATAACTGCCATGACAAATCTATCTTTACAAAGAAGAATATACATCCTGCCCTTGATATGGGTTGTATGAGCTGTCATAACCCGCACAGTTCAGATGCTGATTCAAGGATGTTAATTTCAAATCCACCTGATTTATGCTTTACATGCCATGACAAAACAGTTTTTACAGGGAAAAAGAATGTCCATCCACCAATTGACGCAGGTATGTGTACATCATGTCATAACCCACATTCTCAGGATACGGGGAAGCTCCTTGTTGCAGAGTCACCGGCTCTCTGTTTTAATTGTCATGACCAGAACAACTTCAAGAATAAATATACCCACACACCTGTAGAGTCAGGGATGTGCACGAGCTGTCATCTTCCACACCAGTCTGACAATGAAAAACTCCTTCAAGCCTCAACCCCTGACCTCTGTTTCAACTGCCATGATAATGCAGAATTTACAAAGAAAAATATCCATCCACCTGTTGAAGGCGGGATGTGTAACGCCTGTCATAGCCCTCATGCATCAGGGAATATCTTCCAGTTGCTTAAGCCAATAAATGGTGTATGTGCTGATTGTCATCCTGATATAGGCAAGACCCCTCATGTGGTGAGTGGTTTTGGCGCAAAGGGGCATCCTCTTATGGGCAAAAAGGATCCTATGAGGGAAGGGAGAGAATTTGCATGTTCAAGCTGTCACAATCCCCATAGTTCTGATTCTGTAAGGCTTTTCAGATACCAGGCCATGGGTCCTTTTGAGATATGCATATACTGTCATAAGTATTAATTTTGGAAGGAGTATAGAGAACACACCCCTTAATCCCCTCTATCAAGAGGGGTGCAGGGGTGTTAATTGCTGTCCAAGATATTCTAAATTGTTAATCTTTATTTTGGACAGATGTGAGGGGTGTTAATATATCAGATGGTAGAATCAAAGATATACAAGACTGTATTCTTAATCTCCCTCATTGCCCTATTTATCTTCTCTATGGCTTCCTTTATGATCAAGATATGGGACCCTGACTTCTGGTGGCACCTCGCAGCAGGGAAATGGATGGTAGAACATGGCAGACTTCATGAAAGTGACCCATTCTCATTTGCTACTATCCCAAAAGACCCTTATTTCCCTTTAGACAGGGTTAAGTTTATCCTCAACCAGTCATGGCTATCAGAGATAATCATGTATAAGGTCTACTCTATCTGGGGATTTGCAGGTATCAGCATCATGAGGTCACTACTTATGACCCTGAGTCTCTTCATCTTATATCTATTATTGAGGCATTATCGGATGGAGCCAGCAGTTATTGTGATTACAATGGTATGTGCTTGCCTCATCTTTGGGCCCTTCACTAATGAGAGGCCGCAACAATTTTCAAACCTTTTTGCTGTCCTTCTTTTATATATCCTTGAGAGGGCAAGGAGTGAAAGGCTGAGGTTTGCCATCCTCTTGATCCCCCTTATGGTATTATGGTCAAACCTTCATGGAGGGCATATCTATGGTGGTGTCATTATATGGATATATATAATCTCAGGATGGATAAGCCTCTTTATAAGAAGACAAGATGCTCTTCAAAAGAATAGACATCTAAAGCTAAGCTTGATACTTGTCCTCTCTTTTTTCTCATCCTTTGCAAATCCAAATCTATTTTACGCGTATCTGAATCCCGCAGTTCCTCAACTCGCTAAGATAGCAAAGTATATTCAAGAGTATAAACCTGCATACTCAGCCTTTAGAGACCAACTGGTCTTCTTTTTTGTTGCTTCTGTTATCCCTGTCCTGATGATATTTAACAGGAAAAGGCTTGACCCTATAGATTTGACCCTTTTTATATTTAATGCAGGCATCTCCATGATGTCTATAAGGTATATAGTATTTTTTGCCTTCTATGGTTCATTTCTCTTTGGTAGGTATCTTGATTACACAGTCAAATCCCTGAATCTGAACAAGAAAAGATATCTTGGCACAGTAGCTATATTAATCATGATTTGTCTCTTTATATTTTATGTTGCCTTTATTGTAAATCTGAATACTAAGGCGATGTTTAGGACATCAGTAAACTATACCGAGTACCCACCAGGTGCAACAGGATTTATCAAGGATGTCTTGCCTTCAAGAAGAATCTTTAATCCTTATACATGGGGAGGCTTTCTTATCTGGCATCTCTATCCTAAATTCCAGGTCTTTATTGATGGAAGAAACCTTAATCCTGAGATATTCCTTCAATATACCGAGGTTACAAATGCAGAATCCGGCGATACCTATTTTGGTCTGCCAAAGTGGGAGGCAATCCTTGAGGGGTATAGTATTGACTATATACTGGTTGGCCCTTTAAAGGAATACAGCAGAGCCATGAGGTTAACAGAGGAGCTTGTTAATTCAGACAAATGGGAATTGATATTCTCTGATAAAGACGCACTTGTCTTTATAAGGAACAAGGAAGAATTTCAGGATATCATAGATAAATATTCAATCCCCAAGGAATTTGCCTATAGCACTATTGCAAGCCAGGCACTTGAGGGTGCTAATGCCTCTAAATCGGATAGGGGAAAGGTGGATTACTACCTTATTGCTACAGATGCCTTTGTCAGATTAAAAAAGATGGAGAGCGCAGAATATACCATAAAAAAGGCATTTGATATTGCACCTGAGAACATTAATGTAAAGGCATGGATCGAGGCACTGGGTCTGAAGGAAAAATTCAATCAATGAAGAGGGCATTAATCCTCCTTCTCATCCTTTTATTATCTTCCTGTGCCTCTCAGGAGGGCAAGCCTGACTTGGAACTATACTGGCCATTACCACCCGAGAGGCCAAGGGTTAAGTATCTAAACACATATGCCACCAGCAGGGATGTAGAGGATATGTCAGCATTTCTTGAATTCATTGGAGGTGAAGAGGATGTGGTCGGGCTTTTTAAACCATATGGTGTTTCTGCTGATAAGGAAGGGAGGATTTATGTGGCTGATACAGTTGCAGGGAAGGTCTATGTTTTTGACACTGTAAGAAAGAGCCTCTGGTTTCTTGGTGAGGAGTACTCTACCAGGCTTCATGTTCCTGCAGGTATAGTGGTTGATAATGATGATGGAATAATTTATGTATCTGATACAGGGCTGGATAAGGTTATAGGTTTTGATATGGATGGCAGGCCAATCATTTATTTTAGCGGTAAAACTGAGATGCAGAACCCATCAGGTCTGGCAATCGACAAAAAAAGGGGAAGGTTATATGTGATTGAAACAACAGGACACAGGCTGAGGGTTTTCGACTTAAAGGGCAATGAATTATTCACAATAGGAGAGCGGGGTTTATCTTCAGGGCAGTTCAATTTCCCTACTGATGTTGCGGTTGATTCAAATGGGAATATATATGTCCTTGATAGTGGTAATTTCAGGGTTCAGGTATTTACCGCTGAGGGAGATTTCATTATGACATTTGGTAGCGCAGGTAGTTACCCCGGCTTTTTCGCAAGGCCGAAAGGGTTAGCCATAGACTCTGATGACAATATCTATGTGACAGACGCAGCATTTTATAATTTCCAGATATTTGATAAACATGGTGAACTTCTGCTATTTGTGGGTAGTGCGGGTATTGAGCCTGGGAAATTCGACATGCCAGCAGATATATTTATAGATGATAATGACCGTATATATGTAGCAGACCAGCTTAACAGAAGGGTGCAGGTGTTTCAGTATTTGAAGGAGTAATCATTTTAAAATTAGCATTTAGCATTGAAAATTTTAAATTTAGAATGCCAAATTTGCAATGCTAAATTTTCAATGAATGAGGTGATGGAGACTAATAAAAGGTATGAATTAGCAGAGCGATTGCTTAATTTTACAGTGAAAATCATAAAACTGGTTAATGGATTGCCAAAGACAGATGTTGGAAATCATTTCAAAGGGCAGATTCTGAGATCAGGGACTTCTCCTGGAGCAAATTATGAAGAGGCTTGCGGTGCTGAATCGAGGGCTGATTTTGTTCACAAGTTGGGTATTGTGCTTAAGGAACTTAAGGAAACTCGTTTCTGGTTGCGGGTTATTCGGCATTCTGGAATTCTAAGTCCTGACCGAATAGACCCACTCATCAAAGAATGTGAAGAATTGTGTGCCATTATTGCTAAAAGTGTTCTTACTGCAAGAAAGAAGTAAATTTAAAATGCTAAATTTAAAATGCTAAATTTAAAATGACTAAGATCCTATATTTTATAGTTCCTGGTTTAATCATCCTCTCCATCTTCCTCCTGAGCCTTATCCCTATAAATGACTTTGACTTCTGGTGGCACCTTAAGACAGGTGAATGGATACTTGAGAATAGGAGCCTTCCAGAAGTAGACCCATTTACATATACAGCCATCCCTGATGACACCGAGGCACCTGGAAGACCATTCTATGTCCTTACACAATCGTGGCTTGCAGAGATTATCTATGTCCTGATTGTGAAGAACTTCTCCTTTAAGGGTTTTATCATAATAAGGGCATTGGTCTATGTTGCAATAGCCATCTTTGTTGTTATGCTATCAATAAGACATTCAGGATACAGGTTTGTAATACCTGCAATGTTGCCCTTTGTTATGGCCACCCCTGAGTCACTTACTGACAGGCCACAGATGTTTGCATTCCTTTTTGCAATAATGGTCATATTCCTACTTGAAGAGGTGATAAGGGGAAAGAGATACCCACTCTTTATAACACCATTAATTATGCTCATCAATGCTAATATGCATGGAGGTTATCTTGTCTCAGCAGGTTATATCCTCATCTACATGATAGCCATACCATTTGAAAAGAGGTTGAGAGAGACAGGATGGAGGATTATCCTCACAGGCATACCTTCGCTTGCCCTTACCTATCTCAATCCTAATAGATGGAATGCGATTGATGTGACGATGGTGCTGTATAAACCTGAGATAACCTCATCAGTTGACTCCCTTGAGCAGATGTCACCATTCAAGATACTCCCTTATACATATAATAATATTGCATGGCTCTCCTATTGGTTTCTTGTAATAGTAGGGTTCGTAACACTCCTTTATCTAATAAAGGAGCGAAGATATACATGGGTATTGATCTTAGCTGGAACAGGGATGGCCTCATTGACCTCCATGAGGTTTATATACTTTTTCCTTCCTGTTTCTACCTTTATGTTTGCATATCTCCTTCAGGGTATCTTTGGAAGGAGACTGAAGCAAAGGTATGCGATAGAGAACGCCATCTATGTTGTAACAATATCTCTTGTAATCCTTTTGAATGTCAGATGGGACAATATCCTTAAGAATACCTATTATGGTTATTTTCCTGAAAACGCAGTATCCTTTATCAAGAGAAATCCCATTCCAGAACCGATATTTAATGATATTCAATGGGGAGGATACCTTGAATGGGGCCTTTACCCTGAGTATAAGATGTTTACTGATACACGAAACCTTATTGTTGATATATTCAGGCAGTATATGAATATCCTTAACTGGACCCCTCAAGGCAGGGCTATACTCGATGCATATAGCATAAAGAGCATCATAACACCTGCTATCAATCCTTATAATGGAGAGATATTTCCTCTTATAAAAGGGCTTTATAGGGATGATGATTGGCTACTTGTGTATCTCGATGGTGTTGCAATGATATTTGTAAAGAGGCAATATTATCATACCTCTATTCCAAAGATATACATATATAAACAGGTCCTTGATGAGATATCATACTGGAATTCATCCTTCCCGAATGAAGAGGGATACAGAAGGAGCATGACAGAGGCGATTACAGAGTTGACAAAGGCAGGCATCTTAAATGAATAACAAATATATCCCCCTCAGCTTGCTATAGGGAAGATCAATTGACATCTTTTGATGCACTGTGATAAGATTTTTTGCTGGATAAGGAGAGAGGTCATTTAATCTGATGAAACCTTTTAAACTTTTTACTCTATTTACCCTTCTGACCCTTTTTTTTGTTGCATGTGCAACTCCACCACCCAGGAAAGAGCCTATTGAGCTCTCATGGCCACTTCCCCCTGATAAACCAAGAATCAAGTTCATAGCCGCTTATCAGAGTGAGCGTGACCTTAACCCCCCTACACAGTGGCTTGAGGCATTGGTTGGCCCTGACCCCACAAGGAGTTTGATAAGGCCCTTCTTTGCAGTCCCTGACAAAAAGGGCAATATCTATGTATCAGACAACCAGCAGAAGGTGGTTCTTAAGTTCGACCTTGAGAAAAAGAAGGTCTCTGTATTTGGGCCTTATGGTGTCCCATTGGGCATGGATATCATCCATTCAAAAGGAATACTCCTTATTGCAGATGGCATATCAAAGGTTGTCTATGGTGTAAGGCTTGAGGATGGCAGGCCTGCAATGGGTATATCAAGCAACTTCATAAGGCCTGTTGCTGTAAGGGTGGATGAGAAGAATCAGAGGATATATGTTGTTGATTCTGCAAGGAGTGATATACAGGTCTTTGACCTCAGTGGTAGGTATCTCTTTACCATAGGAAAGAGGGGCAATGGTGATGGAGAGTTTCTTATCCCGCTCGGAATAGATATTGACAAAGAGGGAAGGATATATGTGGCAGATACTTTTAATTATCGCATTCAGGTCCTTGATAAGGATGGTCATTATATCACCTCCCTTGGTTATGGCCCTGGCAGGCGGATTGGAAATTTCGATAAGCTTAAGAACGTTGCCCTTGACTCAGATGGCCATATCTATGCCCTTGATGCTTCCTTTTCAAATATACAGATCTTTGATATAGAGAATAAGATGTATATGTTCTTTGGCTCCCCAGGCAATAATATAGGTCAGTTCTTCATGCCAACAGGCATTTACATAGATGACAATGATTATATCTATGTTGCAGACAGCATAAATAGCAGGATACAGGTATTTCAATATCTTAAAGACAATGGACAATAGAAAGGTGGGTGAATTTCCCCAACCCTGTGTTATTTCACGCAGATTAAATATCCCTGATGAAATGAACCTTTTAATCTTAAAGGGTTTTTAATATGGCATAGAAATTGCTTTAATATTTTTAAGCCCTTAGCAAAAGGCTTTACATTTTAAAATTATACAAGAAAGGAGGTGAAAGGAGATGAGATATTTGATTATCCTATTTGCAATTGCTTTAGTTCTCTCAGCTGCTGTGGTTGAATCGGCAGTAGTAAATAGCCCACATGACATAGCATATCCGGATACAAACCGCTATGTCTGTGTTAACTGTCATACACCTCACCAAGGGCAAAACCCTCCTGTGAACCAGCTTCTCTGGAACCGTAACCGCATTGGAAACGCAACAACCTACTACAACTCAGCAACATTTGATATGGGACCAGCCAATGCTGCAA